>Ga0255756_1001243_pt1 | contig 29326 bp, 25 predicted proteins | sample 011ome_20_FD_179956 | JGI IMG/M metagenome (GOLD analysis project Ga0255756, IMG submission 179956) | Coastal salt marsh microbial communities from the Groves Creek Marsh, Skidaway Island, Georgia - 011509CT metaG (version 2) | ecosystem: Environmental > Aquatic > Marine > Intertidal zone > Salt... | reverse complement strand
CCCGAAGCCATGAAACCAAGGCAGATAACCATCAAGAGTAATGTCGATAATAGCAGACTGCTTAAGTCAGCTTGATCAAAAAAGCCCGGTGAAAACCGGGCTTTTTTTTAAGAGAGAGACAAGAGGGAAGAGACAAGAGGCAAGCTACAAAATGAAGTCTGCTGATGAAATTGTCTTTTTTAAAAATCGAGAATTCTCGCTTTTTTTAATATGAATAACGGCAGGATCGATTCTCACTCACCTTTATCCTTTATCCTTTTTCTTTTATCCGTTTTACTTGTCTCTTCCCTCTGAAGTCATATCACCCCATAAGCCAACATAGCATCCGCGACCTTGATAAATCCTGCCACATTGGCGCCGCGTGAATAGTTGACGTATTCCTTCTCGGTTCCATGTGATACACACTTTTCGTGAATATTGTGCATGATTTTTTTCAGGTGTTCCTGCAAGTCATGTTCTGACCAACTCAGGCGTGCTGAGTTTTGACTCATCTCGAGTCCGGACACGGCCACGCCGCCTGCGTTGGCAGCTTTGCTGGGTGCAAACAGCACCTGACAATCGTTGAAGATGTCGATGCCTTCTTTCACTGTGGGCATGTTGGCGCCTTCAACCACTGCCTTGCAGCCGTTCTTGACCAGCAGTTTGGTATCGTCAATTGAGATTTCATTCTGGGTGGCACAGGGCAGGGCAATATCTCCGGGCACATGCCAGGGACGTTGATCGGCGACAAATTCTGCATCAAAGGTGTTCAGGTATTCTGAAATTCGAGCCCGGCGTTTTACTTTCAGATCCTTGATATGAGCAAGTTTCTCCGCATTGATGCCTGCCTTGTCATGGATATAGCCGGAAGAGTCTGACATGGTAATGACTTTGGCGCCTAACTGAATGGCTTTTTCAGCAGCATATATGGCCACATTGCCTGACCCGGAAATAAGAATCTTTTTGCCTTCCAGTTCCTGCTTGTGATGTAGCAGCATGTTCTCCAGCATATAAACGGCCCCATAACCGGTAGCTTCGTTTCTTATCAGACTGCCGCCATATTCAATTCCCTTGCCAGTAAAGGTGCCACTAAATTTATTGGTTAGACGTTTCATCTGGCCAAACATATAACCAATTTCTCTGGCACCCACGCCGATATCCCCGGCCGGCACGTCGGTGTCTGGACCAATATAGCGACTTAATTCGGTAATAAAGGACTGGCAAAAACGCATGACCTCAGCATCAGACTTTCCCTTGGGGTTAAAATCCGAGCCGCCCTTGGCGCCTCCCATGGGCAGGCCTGTGAGTGAATTTTTGAAGGTCTGCTCAAAGGCGAGGAACTTCAGAATGCTGAGGTTGACACTGTTATGAAAACGAATTCCGCCTTTGTAAGGGCCGATCGCATTATTATTTTGTACTCGATGCCCACGATTGGCGCGGATATTACCCTCGTCATCTACCCAGCAGACACGAAAACTGATGACTCGGTCAGGCTCTGAAAGTCTCTCCAACAGCAGTGCATTTTGATATTTTGGATTGCTTTCGATGTAGGGAAGAATATCGTAGGCGACCTCATGAACAGCCTGGTGAAACTCCCTCTCGCTGGGGTTGCGTCGTTTCAGACCAGACATGAAATGAGTCATGTTTTGTTTCGCGTTCATGGAAAATTGCCTTTAATCAAATTCGTCAGGACAGCAGGATAAGCCTTTTGTCAGCTTCTGCAAGGAAATAGATAACTATAGTAAAGCTATACGGATATATAAATAATCGGATTAAAGATTCAGGAAAAGCAGTACGGGACAACATAGCGAGTCCCGTAAACTCTTAATTCTTATAGAGGGGAGGCAAACTATAATCGTTTTTCACCTTCCCTTTAGCGGCGCCTTTTTTGTGGACACTACTGATAATGGAAAGCAGTGCCTTGTGATTCATCGGCCCTTTTTCCTGACTATCGCCAGTGTTGTTACTGTAGAGTGATTGTTCCAACTGCTTCAGCAAGACATTCAGCTCATCGCTATTTGCCCGTTGTGCGAGCTGGGACAGTGTCAGCAGTGTTTCATCTTCGTAAAAGGCCTGTCCCCAGGCAATCAGGCAATGCCTGATATCAGCGGCTTTGCCTTTATCAATGGCTGTTTTCAGGACTTTCAGTGCCATGTTGGCATCCACAGAGGCAGGTTTGTCCTGTTTACGCTGTTTTTGCTGCGGCATCATGCCAGGAGTGGCGGTACTCACAAAAGCGAGCAGGCGTCTGCTGCGCAGCCACATCGCGGTGGAAAAAAACCACGCCACAGCAAATACCGCGGTAGTGGTAATCCAGAACAGGTACAAGCCGGAGGTCTGGGTTGCCGGTAGCGCCGAGGCGGTATCCAGCACGGGCTGGTTCAAAGGGATATTCGGCAGGTTGCTGCTAAAGGACTGACTGCCGGTAGCCCCGGGTTTAACCGTCAGGGTGCGTGCCGGAATCACGGCGCGTTCGAGAGCATCCGTGGTGGTATTCCACCAGGGAATAACCACTTCCGGTATGACAAAGTCACCGGCTTCAGAAGGCACAATAGCGGTGCCTTCCGTGCGGGATCCGGTTACGCCCAGTTCATTGGCTGAATCTTCACTGCTTGGCTGGTCAGGATAAAACTTGAGGCCAGGTAAATCGGCATAGCTTATTCCCGGGAGCAGGGAGCTACTCAGGCCGCTGGCGCTGATCTGGATATTTCGAGTTACGGACTCACCGATGGACAGATCATCGACCGGGCCACTCCAGCTTTCAATAATGGCGATATTGGCTGCGGGTAACCAGGTTTGCCCGGGGAAGCTCGGCGGTTTTCCAAGCACCTCAATAGCATGCAGGTCACTGGCAAGATTGATTTCACGAACAGTGGTGCGGTTATTGAAAAAGCGGGTAAGGCCGCCGCGTCTGCCCACGGTAGCAGTGAAATAAACGGGCGGGATAGTAAGCTCGCCACTGCTCTGGGGGAAAATTACAAATTTACGTTCAGTAACGTTATAGCGCACACCGTCGACGATTTCTGAATAGGTTTCGTCGCTGCCCAGCTGCTGGACCACGGCATCGGCGACCTGCGGCGAAGTAAGTTGTGCACCCTGATCGAAGCTGATGGAGTAGTACAGTTTGATGGTGTACAGCAGTTGTTCCTGCACATAGACGGTTTCCTTGCTTACATCGGACACAATAAAAATTTCATCGCTGCCGCTATTGCTCAATTGGTCAGCTTCACCAACAGAGATGGCGATCGGACTGGACACTTCGCCACCGATTCTGAACGAGGGAATTGTCAGGGTGCCAGCGGAGCGGGCCCGCAGCTGCACGATGTAATCAACAAAGGACTGCACGGTGCCATTGATGTTGGTGTAGGAACTGCGAGTGCTGACATTACCTATTTGTTCAAAATCACGGTTAAGGCCGGCAAGGGAAGGGCGCGCATTTCCCAATGAGTTATCAATCCTGATTGTCAGGGTGAGCAGTTCATTCAGGCTGATGTCATTCCTGTCGACAAAGGCGCTTAGCGCTTGGGTTTCAGTCTGACTCACCGCCAGCAAGCTGGTCAACAGCATGCAACTTGCGAGAAACAATTTCACTATTGATCGGTTCACCATATCTGTCCGTTTTCTTCCTGTTCAGCCAGGTTGGGGTTTTGAATCTGTTCAAAGCGGCGGCGTGCAGCCTGGTATTGGAATTTTCGCCTTAATAATTCGCCGGGATCATCAGGAATTCTTCTCAGCCATTGTTGCATAGCCTGTTCTTCCTCGGAATCTGGCTGCTCACCTTCCTGGGGTTCCTGGCTTTCCTGATCCTGTGGCTCATTTTCACTGTCCTGCTCGGATTCCTGCTGTTCCTGATCTTGCTGCTGTTGTTGCTGCTGATCCTGCTCGGATTGCTCAGACTGTTGTTCCTGGTTCTGTTGTTGCTGTTCCTGGTTTTCCTGTTGCTGACTTTCCTGTTCCTGATCCTGGTTTTCGCCTTCGCTGTCCTGTTGTTGTTGCTCTTGCTGTTGTTGCTCCTGTTCTTCCATGATTTTTTCCAGCAGTTCCTTGTTGAACTGGGCATCTTCATGGTCCGGGGCCAACGCCAGAGTCTGGTCATAGGCCGCAATGGCTTCAGGATAGCGGTTCATTCGGGCCAGAGCATTACCGCGATTATAATGGGACTCGGCATCTTCAAGAAGACCAAGATCGGCAACACTGTTTTCATAATTACCCACACGGTAATTGGCCGCTGCGCGCCATTCCTTGTCCTGGAACAGGTTGGCGGCTTGCTCAAAATCTTCTTCAGTAAAAGCTTCAGTGCCCTGGACATCCTTTTTCACCCACAGGTCTTTCAGCTCCCAGGCATAGACATCGCGCTCCGGCACAAAGATGAAGGCCAGGCATAAACCCAGCAACCAGCCACGGCGGAAGGTGAGCGCTGCCAGAGGCAGTACCAGCAGCAATAACCAGGGGCCGGCTTCGTACCAGATATCAAATTCGCGCTCCACATCAATGAGGTTTTCATTTTCGTCAAACACGCTCTGGTCCAGCAGGTAATTGATATCCTCGTCGGTTAACAAGGCATCAGCATAGCGGCCACTGGTTTCCTGCGCCAGATCCTGCAACAGACCGCGTTGCAGTCTTGGTATCACAATAGCGTTGTTGTTATCGCGCAGGAAGCCGCCTTCGGCCATGGGAATCGGCGCACCGTCCTCAGTTCCGACACCCAGCACTGACAAGGTATGTTGCGTCCCGCGCAGAGTGTTGCGAATAGCGCCAATATCATTGGCGTTGATGCCATCAGTAATAAGCAGAATCTGGGCCTGGGGCAGGTTGCTGTTTTCCAGCAATTGCAGGGCCAGCTGGATGCCGCTATCTGGCCTGCTTCCCATCATCGGCATGATATTGGGTTCCAGGGACGACACCAGGTTATTGATGGTTTCCACATCATCAGTCAGTGGCGTAACCGCATGGGCATCACCGGCATAAACCACCAGCGCCGTTTGACCTTCTTCCTTACGGGTAGTCAGCACATCAATAATCTTGCGCTGGGTACGAATAGCCCGATTCGGGGCGACATCATTGGCATACATGGACAATGACATATCCGCCACGATAACCAGCGCATCTTCACGTTCCTGAACCGGGACAGGAATCTGTTGCCAGACGGGCCCGGCCAGCGCGATGAGTCCCATGGTCCATAGCAGCAACAAGCCAAATAGAGGATAGATGCGACGTGGAGAACTGTTTTTATCCAGCAGGAATGGCAGCAATGAAGGGTCAATTGCCCGTGACCAGGTACTGCGGGTGCTTTGTATAAAGAGCAGTAAAAACACCAGGACGAGCGCAGGAATCAGGCCGTATAAAAATACCGGTCTGAGAAAGTGGAAGTTCTCCAGCATTTCAGCAGTCAGGAGGGGGTTCATACCTTGACCTCCATGGAGCTATCTTGCGCAGCAAGGTTTTGGGCCGCTGCAGACTGGCGGCTGCCTGCAAACAGGATGCCCCAGGGCATGCGCAGCAGCGCGATCAGAAAGCTAAGGGCGGCGGCCACACCAAGCGGCCAGTAAAACAGGGCAGAGGTGGGGCGGAAAGTTTCAGCTTCCTGTTCCACGGGTTCAAGTTCGTCAAGCAGACCATAAATGTTCTCCAGTTCCTCGCGGTCCCTGGCTCTGAAATACTGGCCTCCGGTATTCACGGCTATCTGGGTCAGACTGTCTTCGTCCAGATCAGCCGAGGGATTGATGGTGCGCGGTCCAAACAGCGAGTTTGAGCTCGAAGCATCGGCGCCAATACCGATGGTATAAATTTTAATATTTTCCCGCGCCGCCAGATCACCGGCCTGGGTGGGAGAAACTTCACCGGCATTGTTCACGCCATCGGTGAGAAGAATCAGAATACGACTGGCTTCTGGCCGCTCGCGCAAGTGTTTTACGCCCAGTCCGATAGCATCGCCAATGGCTGTTGCGTTTTCCTCGATAATACCAATCTCGGCTTCATAGAGCAGGGTCTCCACGGTCTCCCGGTCGAAGGTCAGAGGTGCCTGGGTATAGGCCCTGGCGGCAAACAGAATAAGGCCAAGGCGGTCGCCGGTACGTCTTTCAACAAAGTCGCCCACTACAGATTTGACCACCTGCAGGCGCGTCGCATTCTGACCACTCAACTGAATGTCCTGCGCTTCCATAGAACCGGAAATATCCACCGCCAGCATCAGGTCACGGCCTGTGGTAGGTAACTGGATGGGCTCGCCCACCCATTGTGGTCGACTGGCAGCGGTAACCAGCAGCAACCAGCTGAGGATGGCCAGCACGGCGATCAGACGATTGCGTGCACCGATTTTCGGAGCTGTTTTTTCAATGGTTGAAAGTGACTTGAAAAACGGCACATAGAGCGATGCATCGCGATTGGCAGCTCGTGGCAGCAAACGGTAAAAAAACCAGGGCAGCGGCAGAAACAGGAAAGCCCAGAGCCAGACAAACTGAATCATGATTGCGACTCCGTTTGGGCAAAGCGCTGGGCATGGGCCTGGCTTTTTTCCTGGTAACGTTTTTCCACCCAGCCTTTGACCAGAGCATAAAGCGCATCGGTATCGGCATCGAAGCGGCGTTGATAGACACCGTCGGCCAGCACACGACCGGCTCCCTTAGTAAAATCCGAGCCTGCGTCAAAACTGTCCAGAAATTCCAGCCATTGTGAGCCGCTGAGTTTTTCCGAAGGCGCATCAGGGAACATCACAAGCGCCACTCTGTTTAACAGGACGTTGATACTGGCGAGAAACGCCAGGCCAGCGGCATTGCGCTTATGCTCAAAGGCAGATTGTTCATTGTAATGGCTGTAGGCCTGCTCCAGTTCGTCCAGTACATTGGCCAGTTTACGGCGCTGAATCATGGCAATAATTGCTTGCCGGTATATGAAGCCCAGGCCAATGAGAATGAGCGCCAGCAATAACCACCAGCCAATAGCTGGCGGCCAGAAGGTGACGGCTTCCGGTAAGTGGATGTCGCGCAGCTGGCTTAACGGGTCTTCTGCTTCCATGTTTCCATTTGTTCCAGTACTACCTGATCAGTCCGCAAGGGAATCAGGGGTACTTTCATTTTGTTAAATTCATTTCTCAGCAGGTCCAGACGCACTTCAAATTGATCGTGATAGTGGGTTCTGACACTATTTTTGAAGGTGTTGATGGTACTGCGCTGCTGCCCGTCGGTAATGCTATAGACACCAGGAAGCGGTAAATTTTCTTCCAGCGCGTCGTAGACAAAAATACAGGTAACACTGTTATGCAGGGCCAGTTGATGTAAGTACTGGCGGCACTTGTCATCAAAGGTCTGAAAATCACTGATCAGGTAAACGTTGGAGCCGGGACGGGTAATGCGATACATCTGTTCAAGGGCGCCAAGCAGATAATTTTTCTCACTCAGGGCAGGATCGGTATGGTGTTCCACCAGATCCTGGTTGTAACGCGCCAGGGTATCCAGCAAACGCAGGGCAGAGCGTTTGCTGCGGCGCGGTTTGATGAGCTCATTGGTGGTGTCGTTGAATACCACGCCACCAACCCGGTCGCCATTATCCACCGTGGTCCAGCAGATGATTGCGGCAGCCTCTGCGGCTACCACTGACTTGAATGCCACCTGACTTCCGAAAAACATGTTATGGCACTGGTCAATGCCGATAATCACCGGGCGTTCGCGTTCTTCCCGAAAAACTTTGGTAAAAGGGCGTCCGACACGAGCGGTCACGCGCCAGTCAATCTGTCTGATATCGTCACCGGCCTGATAGGCCCGGTATTCTTCAAAATCGACACCGCGTCCCTTGTGCTTGGAAATATGGGAACCGGACATCCCCAGTCGACTGCGTGACTGGTAATCCAGTTCAAAGGATTTGGCGACATGACGCTGATCAAATAACTGCTCCAGCGTAATGAAAGCACCGCGACTGCGATACTGATCCTGTTGAATATTTAGCTGACGTTTACGAGACAATGCTTTCCTCTTGGTCCAGTGGACTTGATGGGGCTGGGTCAGAAAATTTCAATATGCCCAGGTCTAGGCTGAAGGGACGAGTTCCAGAATCCTGGTCAGCACACTGTCAGGGTCAACGCCGGCAGCTTCTGCTTCAAAGCTCAGCAATACGCGATGACGCAGGACATCATGAAAAACCTCATGGATATCTTCCGGGCTCACGAAATCCTTGCCCTTGAGCCAGGCATGGGCGCGGGCACACAGATCAAGAGAAATAGTGCCACGGGGGCTGGCGCCAAAGTCGATCCATTTTTCCAGTTCCTCGGAATAGGGGCCCGGATTACGGGTCGCCATCACCAGTTGCAGGATATATTCCTCAACGGTTTCGGCCATATGGATATTCAGCACTTCCTGACGTGCCTGAAACAGGCTTTCCTGTGACACGATGGCAGGTGGTTCCATTACTTCATTACGCGCTTCGTTTCTCACCAGGTTGAGGATTTTTCGTTCTGAATCAGTATCCGGGTAGCCTACGGTGACATGCATAAGAAAGCGGTCAAGCTGGGCTTCCGGCAATGGGTAGGTACCTTCCTGCTCAATCGGGTTCTGGGTCGCCATCACCAGAAATAACTTTGGTAATTTAAACGTTTCGCGCCCGACACTGACCTGATGCTCTGCCATGGCTTCGAGCAGGGCAGACTGTACTTTGGCAGGTGCACGATTGATCTCGTCGGCCAGCACCAGATTATGGAAGATAGGGCCTTGCTGAAAACGGAAACTGCCATCTTCCGGACGGTAGATTTCTGTACCGGTAATGTCACTGGGTAACAGGTCGGGGGTGAACTGGATACGATGAAAGTCTCCCTCAATGCCTTCAGAGAGATTCTTGATGGCCTTGGTCTTGGCCAGCCCGGGGGCGCCTTCCACCAGCAGATGGCCATCTGCCAGGAGCGCAATTAATAACCGGTCGATCAGTTTTTCCTGGCCAATAATCTGTTGTGACATCCAGGTTTGCAGCGTGGTAATTACTTCGAATTGCGTCATGTGGTAAGTCTCTTACTTCTTTATTTAGTTTTTTATCAGTTCTGATTTAGTCAATCTTGAGTCAAATTCTACTCAAAAGATGTCTGCTGACAGTATATGTCAGCGGCAGAGCGCTCTGTTACAAAAATGCCCCGACCATAAAGCGCCGTAGAGCTGTGTGTAAAGAGGAGGCGATGCCTTTGATTGGTTGGGCAGCTTGCCCGGGTAAAACATCGATTCTATAGTGAATCCCTGCGTATTGAAAATTGAAAATGGTCGTGACTGCCATATAAATGAGCAGGCAGGCCTGGTCGACGTCACTACTTGAGGGCAAGCTGCCTGCTCTATATAGTGTGACCGCCAATACGCAATGTCTATCCCTGTATTGTGATTATTTTAAGGAAAAAAGTCCCATGCCAGCCACCAGGAAAACCCTGATTCTTTATTCCACGCCAGCCTGCCATCTGTGTGAAACCGCCCATGAGCTGATCAGCCCGTTTCTGGGTCAGCTTGAGATAGATATAGAGGAAGTGGATATCAGCGAATCGGATTTCCTTATCGAGCGTTACGGGATTCGAATTCCGGTCTTAAAATTTGCAGATGGAGAGAATGGGCCGAATGGGGCGAATGAGGAGAAAGAGCTGGGCTGGCCGTTTAGCGCAGAAGAATTTCTGGCCTTTGCCGCAGAACAAGACTAGATAATCTTGATATGCCAGGGTTCATAACGAACCCCGTAGCGGTTGGTATCGGTATAACGAATATCCACATAGCCCAGCGTGATCAGACGCTGGAATTCTTCGGTATTGGAAAAATCGATGGTGAAATTGGCTTCCCCGAGACCGATTTTACCGACATCAAAGTCGCCAATACCATGGAAGGAATAGCCTGGAGGCGCCAAAGAACGTGAGGCCTTGGACAGGTTGCCGTTGGACTGCCTGGTTTTGGAGAGAAACAGATGCATCTGTTTCACCACATTACGGATGCCCGAGGTGAGCAACAATTTTTCGCCCACATCTTTATGGATTAACTGATATTGATTCAGGGAATCACCCTTGAGCAGGTAATGGCCACTGCCCCCTATTTTTTCTACTTCATTCTGGTTGATACGATGGGTCAGTGCGGGATTAACCTTTTCGCCAAAGAAACCGTAATCGGTGGCATCGTTGAAAAAGATCTCTTCCATAAACGCCAGTTCGGCAGGGTCAAATTCGCCAATTTCTTCATAGTTGCGAGCAAAATAGAGCATTTCATCAAAGGCAATCAGATTGAAATTGCCGTGACCGATAAAGCGTTGCACCCGTTCCAGACGCTCAATAGTGGGTTGCAACAGAAGCTGGTTGATTTCGCTCAGATAAACATCGCCGGCAAAGTCGCCGTCGAAGTTACGGATTTTCTCCAGGTAAAAATTGACCTCTTCATCCTCAAGTTGATCAATACCTTCTACATCCACCACTCGCTCAGTGTGTTTAAAACCGTCCTGCAGGTCGTTTTCCGGCGCCACTACAATGCCAGAACCATTGGGATCGGGTATGTCATCGATATTTACCGATGGCATGGACGCAATATCTGCAGGGTCCCTGTCCGCAGTGGGGTTGAAAGGTGCCAGATCGGGCAGGTCAGAAAAGGACAGGCGATTATTCTTGTACTGATCAAACAGGCGCGAGCTTAGGAAGGAAATGCCTCCTCCTGCCATCAGTGCTGCCAAGAAATCTCGTTTTTTCATAATTGCGACGAATATAGCAGAGTTTATAGAGCGAAAAAATCCCTAGCGTTCGAAGTTGTTAATTCAGCGATATTTTTTTCATTTTTACCCAAACATTGCGCCACAGTGGCCAGTACATGGACAAGATGTGCCGGTACATTTCTGCGCGAAGCTGGCTTCGGCCGGATGGTTCTGGGAAGCAGGTAAGGGGCATCAGTTTCCAGCATCAGGCGGTTTTCCGGAATCAGGTGAATGAACTCATGCAGGTGATGCCCGCGGCGTTCATCGCAGATCCAGCCAGTGATCCCGATATGCATATCCAGCTCCAGGTAATCACGTAATTCTGCTTCTGTGCCGGTGAAACAATGCACCACACCTCGGGGCAGCGAATTTCGGTATTCACGCAGTATCTGCATAAAGTCTTCATGGCCGTCACGCTGGTGCAGAAACACCGGCATCTGGAGATCAACTGCCAGTTGCAGCTGTTCAGCCAGCGCTGTTTTTTGGTCATCACGGGGAGAATAGTCACGGAAATAATCCAGCCCGGTTTCGCCAATGGCTTTAACACAGTCCTGCTGCGCAAGAGCCTTCAGGTCTGCCGGCATGCGATCATGAAAACTCTCGGCTTCATGGGGATGCACACCTGCCGTGCTGTAGAGGTAGCCATCGAACTGGCTGCACAGTGCGGCAGCGTCCTGACTACTGCTGACCGTAGTGCCGGTTACCATTATATGTTCAATCCCGACCTGCTGCGCCTCATCGATAATCTGATCAAGATCATCACTAAAACTTTCATGGCTCAGATTGGCGCCAATATCGATCAGCGGATATGAATTTTTCGTGTTCATGGGGGGATATTCGGTGCAGCTAAATATTTTTGTGCATGGTACTTGTTCCAAGTCTCAAGTTACAAGTTACAAGTTACAAGTCTCAAGCACCAACATCGTCAGAAAGCAGAGTCAAACCTCCAGGCTAAACGCCCACCTTTATCCTTTATCCTTTTTCTTTTTTCCCACGCGTTAATATCTCGATACTTTTAACTATTCATTTATCTCTAAAAAATTAGAAGAATCGTCCGCATGCTCTGTATAATAAGCGCTTTTTTGAATCAGCCAAATCAGGATCCCATGAACGCGCAAGAGAAAAAGGCCATAGACTGGAAAAGCCTCGGGTTTGAGTACACGAAAACCGATTATCGTTTCAGTGCTCTGTATGAAAATGGCCAATGGTCAGAAGGGGAGTTGTCCACGGACGAGTTCCTGCATATTCATGAAGGCTCACCGGCCCTGCACTACGCCCAGCAATGTTTCGAGGGGATGAAGGCGCAGACCGCCAAAGATGGCCGCGTCCTGTTGTTTCGTCCGGAAATGAATTGTCAGCGTATGCAAAATACCTCTGACCGTCTTTCCATGCCGCGGGTCCCGGAAGAGTTGTTCCTGCGTGGAGTGAAAGAGGCAGTACGTGCCAATATCAATTGGATTCCCCCCTATGGCAGCGGCGCATCACTGTATATTCGCCCGCTGCTGATTGGCATTGGCGAGAACATGGGGCTGCGTCCGGCCAAGCAATACATGTTCCGTGTCATGGTTTCTCCGGTTGGCCCGTATTACAAAAGCGGTGGGCTTTCCGTCATCAAGTTGGCAGTGTCTGATTTTGACCGGGCCGCACCTCATGGCACTGGTGATGTAAAAGCCGGCGCCAATTACCCGGGCGGGTTGTATGCCACCCGTAAAGCCCAGGAACTGGGTGCCAATGAAGCGCTTTATCTTGATGCGGCAGAACGTCGCTATATAGAAGAAGCAGGATCGGCCAATATTATTATCTGTACCCGTGATAACAAGCTGATCACGCCTAAGTCTGCGGCCATTTTGCCAAGCATTACCCGACGTTCGATCATGGATATCGCCAGGCATGAACTGGGCATGGAAACCGAGGAACGCGCCATCGATTTGCGCGCCGAACTGGACTCCTTTGTTGAGGTTGCGGCCTGTGGTACTGCGGCGGTGCTATCTCCCGTAGGCAAAATATGGTTTGATGATGCCTGGCACAGCTTCTATGGTGAAGGCGAGGAAGTCGGACCTGTGATGCAGCAGTTATATGATCTTCTTTGCCAGATACAAAGTGGCGAAAAGGAAGATAATTTCGGCTGGACCATGGAAGTGTCGATGTAATCTTGCCTGTCCGGCAAAATATTTTCCGCTTTTCTTTTCCTAAATCCGATGGTTTAATGCCCGCCTTTTTGAAGGTGAGGCTAGTTAATATTTTTTTCTGCTAAAAAATGCCTGTATTTACAGTATATTTCTGTCTGTAGATGTGTGTCGCTGATCACTTTTTTAAATTTTTTTCAATACAGCCCTTGACCGAGCGGGCGCTTGTCATTAATGATGGCGCCTGTTTTTGATGCCATAAGCAATTAAAAATGGCTGGAAGTTTCTGAATTCAAATGGGATACAAACGCTAAATGGGTAAATCACTGGTTATTGTTGAGTCGCCTGCCAAGGCCAAGACAATTAACAAATATCTGGGAAATGACTTTATCGTCAAGTCATCTGTGGGTCATATTCGTGATCTGCCTACCAGTGGCTCCAGTGGTGCTGTGGACACCAAGGCTCGGGCCAAAGCCGCTGCTGAAACCCGCAAGATGGATCCCGAACAGAAAAAAATCCATAAGGCCAAAAAAGCCAAGACACAGTTAATCGCCCGCATGGGTATCGATCCAGAACACAGCTGGAAAGCCAACTATAAAATCCTTCCAGGTAAAGAGAAGGTCGTTAACGAGCTGAAAAAGTTTGCCAAGGATTCCGATACCATCTATCTCGCAACTGACCTTGACCGCGAAGGGGAGGCCATTGCCTGGCATCTGAGAGAAGCCATCGGTGGTGACGATTCCCGCTATAAACGCGTGGTGTTTAACGAAATTACCAAAAAGGCCATCGAGGAAGCATTCTCGGACCCCGGTGAAGTGGACATGAAGCATGTGGAAGCCCAGCAGGCGCGGCGCTTTCTCGACCGCGTCGTCGGATTTATGGTCTCGCCCTTGCTCTGGGCCAAAGTGGCCAGGGGGCTTTCTGCCGGTCGTGTGCAATCAGTAGCCGTGCGCCTGCTGGTAGAGCGAGAGAATGAAATCCGCGCCTTTGTGCCGGAAGAATACTGGGAATTGTTTGCCAACCTGCTGACGCCCGAGAATGCGGCGAAAAAATCCACTGCAGACGAGATTGATCCGCTACGTTTTGAAGTGGTGAAATACCAGGGCAAGGAATTCAAGCCTAAAAACGAAGAGCAGACCCGCGCTGCCATGGCGACACTGGATCCGTCGGACTATATTGTTGCTGAGCGCGAAGACAAGCCGACCTCATCCAAACCCCGCGCCCCTTTTATTACCTCGACCCTGCAGCAGGCCGCCTCAACCCGGCTCGGTTACAGCGTCAAGAAGACCATGACCATGGCCCAGCGCCTTTATGAAGCGGGCTTTATTACCTATATGCGTACCGACTCCACGGCATTGAGCAATGATGCTCTGGCCATGGCGCGTGATTACATCAAGAAACAGTTCGGTGACAAGTATCTGCCGGATAACGCTATTCGTTACAGCAGCCGTGAAGGCGCTCAGGAAGCTCATGAAGCGATCCGTCCTTCCGATGTCAGCGTGCTGGAAAACTCCAGCCGCATGGATGCTCTGGACCGCGACGCCGTGCGTCTTTACAACCTGATCTGGCAGCAGTTCCTGGCCTGTCAGATGACGCCGGCGCGTTATAAAAGCAGCACCATTAAAGTAGAAGCGTCCGGCTACAGCATGCGCATTAAAGGCCGCATTATGGAATTTGACGGTTATACCCGGGTATTGCCGGTGAGCAAGGACGGCGATGTGGAACTACCGGATCTGAAAGTCGGTGACAAACTGTTGATGCAGACTCTGGATCCGGTGCAGCATTTCACCAAGCCGCCACCGCGTTACACCGAAGCAAGCCTGGTAAAAGAACTGGAAAAACGCAGTATTGGCCGACCTTCGACTTATGCCGCCATTATTTCCACGATTCAGGATCGTGGCTATGTGAAGCTGGAAAATCGACGTTTCTATGCCCAAAAAATGGGCGATATCGTTACCGATCGTCTGGTGGAAAACTTCAAGGATTTGATGGATTACGAATTTACTGCCCGCATGGAAGACAACCTGGACGATATTGCCAAGGGCAAACGTCAGTGGCTGGATGTCCTCAATACCTTTTATCATGATTTTACCCGCCAACTGACACAAGCTCAGTCAGAAGAGGGCGGTATGCGGGAAAACAATCCCACTGAAACCGACATCAAATGCCCGACCTGTGAACGCAATATGCAGATTCGCACTGGTTCTACCGGCGTCTTCCTGGGGTGCTCAGGCTACAACCTGCCACCGAAGGAACGTTGTAAAACCACACTGAATCTGACGCCAGGTGATGAAGCCATCAGTGTGGATGCCGATGATGAAGCAGAATCCCGCCTGCTGCTGGACAAACATCGCTGCAAGATTTGTGACACCGCCATGGATTCCTACCTGATTGATGAGGAAAGGAAGCTACACGTTTGTGGTAACAATCCGGGTTGCTCCGGCTTTGAAGTGGAAGTCGGCAAGTTCAAGCTGAAAGGCTATGATGGCCCAACCCTGGAATGCGACAAGTGTGGCGCCGAGATGCAGCTGAAGAACGGCCGCTTCGGTAAATACTTTGGCTGCATGTCTGAAGACTGCAAGAATACGCGCAAACTGCTGCGCAATGGCGAAGCTGCGCCGCCGAAAATGACACCGGTACCGATGCCTGAACTGGAATGTGAAAAGGTGGAAGACACCTATATTCTGCGTGATGGTGCTGCCGGCTTATTCCTGGCCGCCAGTCAGTTTCCGAAAAATCGTGAAACCCGTGCGCCTTTGGTCGAAGAACTGCTTCCCCATAAGGACGAGATCGATAAGAAGTACGCTTTCCTGATGAAGGCCCCTACAGAAGATCCCGATGGTCACAAAACCGTGGTCAAGTTCAGCCGCAAAAATAAAGAGCAGTATGTGCAAAGTGAAATCGACAAGAAGCCCACCGGCTGGAAATCGTTTTACCGCAAGGGCGCCTGGACTACAGGTAGTGAAGGCACGCCAGCGACTATCAAATACTAGAATCTATTCACCAGCAATGACTGAATCCCGGCAGCAATGATGGAATCACTACTTAACTGGATCGAACAGAACAACTGGGTAATCCATGTCTTCGGCGTGGTATTGGCCACCGTGCTCACCAACTTTATCCTGCGTCGTATTATTCATCGACTGCATTTGCGCGCTGAAGCCACAGCAAGCCTGTGGGACGACACCTTTCTCGATTCCGCTAAACGGCCGCTGTTGCTGTTTGTTTGGGTCATTGGTTTATCCATTGCCGCAGAAATAGTCGAAGCGGTTTCCCAAAACGAAATTTTCCAGCTGACCCCGATGGTTCGTCATATCGCCATTATTCTTTTACTGGTGATGTTCCTGATCAAACTGATCAGTAATGTGGAAGAATCGGTTATTAAAAAGCGCACCCTGAAAGAGGTGGATACCGATGAAGTAACGGTGAAAGTCATTGGTCGTCTGTTACGCATCACTGTGCTTATTACCGGTACCCTGGTCATTCTGCAAACCCTGGGCATCAGTATCAGTGGCGTTCTGGCCTTCAGTGGTATCGGTGGTATCGCGGTAGGTTTTGCGGCAAAGGATTTGCTGGCTAATTTCTTCGGTGGTCTGATGATCTATCTTGACCGACCGTTTTCCATCGGTGACTGGGTTCGCTCCCCGGACCGGGAAATTGAGGGCACCGTAGAGGATATCGGCTGGCGTCTCACGAAGATACGTACCTTCGACAAACGCCCCTTATACATCCCCAATTCCATGTTCAACACCATTGTGGTGGAAAATCCCTCACGCATGACCAACCGGCGCATCTACGAAACCTTCGGTTTGCGTTACTGCGACTCAGCAAAAATAGGTGTCATTGTCGCGGATGTTAAAAAGATGCTGCAGGCCCACGATGAAATCGATACGGAACAAACCATGATCGTAAATTTTGTTACACTGTCTGCCTCCAGTCTTGATTTCTTTGTCTACACCTTCACCAAGACCACCAACTGGGTTTACTTCCATGAAGTGAAACAGGATGTGTTGCTAAAAATTATTGATATTATTCATGGCCATGATGCCGATATTGCTTTCCCAACCCGCACCTTGGATGGCTTGGAAACTCTGGTACCACCTCAGCGATAATCCTTCTTTATCCCCACAAAGAAATCCCCAAGCAGGGGAGAGATCTCTCGCCCTTTCATAGGGATAAGAGATTTATCTTCCATTTTATTGACTAATGTATTCAATATTTTAGGATATTTGATTCTTTTTCTGCCAATGTCCGCGACCCAAAGCTGCCCCTTTTGAATTTCCATGTTAATTCTTTTTAAAAGGTCTGCTTTAGGGATATAAATATGCCTTCGGAAGAGTTTTTACTTTAGGTCAGCTTCCGACCCAAAGCGGTCACTTAGCATGAGCACTAGTTTATATGCGCTAAATCAAATTTCTACCTAATAATTCAAAAATGTAAGAGTGAGGCTTTTCCTTTGTATCGGCTGATTTATTAAAAAAAATTATAGAGGTTTATTTTTATATGACACTTAATACCTCTATATTTTGTCATTCTCAAATATTGTCTAATATTTGTTTTGAATATACATGATTCTATGCTTTTATAGATGGCACAAAACAACAATATAGGGATCTATCATGGAAAGAATTTTTCTGGTTATAACTTTATTTTTCCTCGCCAGCTGCGCTACCATCGTAAATGATGCAATGGTGCCAGTTACATTATCATTTTCAGATGGCTCTGAAGGCGAATGCGTTTTACGCAATAAGAGAGGTACTTGGCAAGTTGATATTCCGAGTACACCCTATGTAAGAAGATCGGATGATGCGTTAAGTCTAGATTGCGAAACAAGCGATGGAAGGCGCGCTGTAGGCTCAATAGAAAGTACTATGGGAGCTGAAATTGTTGCAAGCGCTGTCTTTTTTGATTTGGGGATCACTGATGCAATAACAGATAAACATAGGAATTATGCTTCAAGCTACGTTGTCGCTGTTAAGCCAAAAGAATCTCTATAGAAATTAATTATCTTTTTGGTCTATAAAAGGGAAGCTAGCTTCCCTTTTTTTATGTCCGCTATTGGCCGAAAGCAGCCCCTAAAAATAAATACAAAGGACAATAGGTGAAGGAAAAACTACAGGAATACGCTCTTTTAGCCGAAATTATCAGCGGCCTAGCCATAGTAGTGACGCTGGTAATTCTTATTTTTGAAGTTAAAGGGAATACCACTGCTGTCCAAATCAGTAACAGACAATCCATTTCCGCACGAGGCCAGGGAATGGCAACTCTATTAATTGAAAATCAGGATTTACGTGTTGTTCTTCAAAAAATGAATAGCGGAAATGAGTTGTCAGACTTGGATGAAAGTTTATTTGGCGCCTGGATGAATGCGCACCATAGAATTGCGGAAGAGTCATATAACTTGTATGAAGAAGGTCAGATTGAAGAGGAAGACTGGAATATCAGGACCAAATTAATTTTAAATGTACTAGAAACAGAATTCGCGCGGGAAAGATATAGAAGTAGGAGAGATGATGGTTTTTTTGGTTTAGCTTACACAAACTGGTTAGATCAAGCCCTGATTAAAGAGTATGGTGAAAAATAATTATATTGAAGTTCCGCTATTGGCCGAAAGCGGCCCTTGAGAATTGATAATGAATGGAATTAACTGGACAAAGTGGTCTTCAATAGCCGAAATTATTAGTTCCATTGCTATCTTGGTCACTCTTATTTATTTAGCTATTCAAACGGAACAAAATACAGAAGCTATATTGGCAAATACAAACGATACAATCATCGAGACAGATTTAAATATTCTAAATATGTTGGTCGCTAACCCTGAAATCAGTTTAAGCATGGTTAAGACAGAAATTACAGAGCAGGAAAAAGGGGCATTAACAAATTGGGTGGTTGCTTTATTAAGAACCAGAGAGCATCAATGGTTTCAGTATAAGAATGGTGTATTAGACCAAAAGGTTTGGGAATCATATTTATCAGGAATAGGCTTGAATTTATCCTATCCGCGAACTAGACGCATATGGGAATCCTTATATTCATTAAATGCTTTTGATAATGAATTTTCAGAAGTAGTAAATGATTATCTTTCTGAAATTCCCATTAGAGATATGCTAATAGCCCTTGATACTCTTGAATAGTAATGACCGATTTTGGCCGAAAGCAGACCACTCTGTGAATAATTACTCGTTAACTTCCTGATCCAGCAGTTACGAGCGCTAACCACCCAAAGCGGATATCTGCGGGGCTTGAACTATGCCTTACTCTTTCCTCCCGGATAAAAGTGCTGTACAAAGGCGCCATGAAAATTCCAAAACGAATCCAACCTCTGATAGATGAAGGCTTAATTGATGAGGTTGTCAGCAGACTGATGAGTGGCAAGGAGGCGGATGTTTATGTAGTGCGCTCCCATTCTGAAATCCGCTGTGCCAAAGTCTACAAAGAAGCAGCAAAACGCAGTTTCAAACAAGCAGTCCTTTATCGTGAAGGTCGCAAGACACGCAATAGTCGTCGTACGCGGGCGATGGACAAAGGCTCAAAATTTGGCCGTCAACAACAGGAGCAAATTTGGCATAATGCCGAAGTAGATGCGCTCTCACGACTTGCTAATGCTGGCGTGCGAGTTCCCCAACCTTACGCGTGTATAGATGGTGTCCTGTTGATGGAATTAGTCACTGACAGTGAAGGCTCTGTGGCACCGCGCTTAAGCGAGGTCGCAATGACAGCTGAACAGGCAAAGGAAGGTCATTCCCAGGTAATGCGATTCGTAGTGCGCATGCTCTGTGCCGGTCTGGTACATGGTGATTTGTCAGAATTTAATATATTAGTGGATGAAAACGGCCCAGTAATTATTGACCTGCCTCAAGCGGTGGATGCTGCAGCAAATAATAATGCCGAGTCCATGTTGGAGCGGGATGTTAACAAGATCACTGCTTATTATGGCCAATTCGCGCCTGAATTACTGGATAGCCAATACGCCAAAGAAATCTGGAAGCTGTTCGAAGATGGCGAAATACATCCGGAAATTGCGTTAACTGGTATCTTTGCCGACAGTACGCATGAAGCAGACGTGGATGGAGTGCTCCAGGAAATAGATTCAGTCTTAGCCGAAGAGAAAAGCCGGAAAGAGCGGCTGGTCGAAGCAGAAAGCCAGGCCTAGTAGCAAAAGTATATAGCTGGAGAAAAATTGATATATTGGTCATTAAGGCAAAATCTGAGGGCCCGCTTCTGTGCGAAAGGATATGTAAAATAATTATTCAAAAAACAATATTTAGCAATGTGAAGGTAGGAAGCAGGGGGTTAAAATTTAACCCCTTAACCCCTTTGATTTGTATTCGCTCAGCAGTTCATTACCGACAAAAAATAATCAATTTTACAAATTCATAGAGATCTATAGACTGCAAGCAATAATGCTTGTTTCCTGAGGGGGGGAGTCCAACATTGAATCGTAACCCGTTATTGTCTGCCGCTTTTTTTATACTACTTTCATGCCTTACACCACTTAGCCAGGCACATCATTCCTTTGCCATGTACGACCAGAATGAACTGCGTACCTTTACCGGGCGCCTGACCCGTTATATTCCCGGCGCCAATCATGCCCAGCTGATATTCCAATTAGTGGATGAGGCGGGTGAGAACCTTAACGATGAGCAGGGTAATCCCTTGCTGTGGGGAGTAGAAACCGGTCCGGCTACACGTATCGCCAGGGAGGGAGTCACTCCGAAAAATTTTCCTATCGGCAGCATTATTACCGTGCAGCTCAATCCGCTACGTAATGGTAAAACCTTCGGCGCCATGCCTAATGGTACTCCTCTGATTAATTGTGGGATGACCATGCCGGAAGGCGGCTGCACCACTGAAACAGGTACGATCTACCTGTCGGCCAACAACTGATAGAGAGATTGCCATGCGCCTGACTGCTTACCTTTCCCTTTTTGCCACCTTGTTTACCCTGTCGATGTCGAGCCTGGCGCAAGCGCCAGCGGACAACAGATATGACAGTGCCGAACCGCCGCCTGGCATAACCCCCTTGCCGGTGGATTTATTCAACACAACGAACTTTTATTTCGACAGTGAATACTGGGAAGATCCTCGCTATACCCGCTGTAATACACCCGCTCAACTCACCAATATGTGGGTCGCTGATCGGGTCGGTCACTGGGGCGATTGCTCTTATGGCATCAGTGCGCCGGAAATTTTCAGCCCCTATGCCCATGGCACTGCAGAAGAACATTACCGGGATCTGATGGCCAGGGCTAAAGAAAAAGGCACCTACAACACTCACACCCGGGCAAGCCTGCCTGACTGGGACGGCTGGTATTTCCGAGGTTCCTTCTCCAGAGGGCCTGACCAGTGGACCAACGGCAATATTCTTCAGACTTCCACCATGGTTTCCCTGCTCACACCGGAATACCAGGAACGCATGACCCAGATGAATTACCACGAGGCCGTCAACAATGCTCCACAATGGATGGCCTCGTTCTGTTACCCGGAAGGTCTGATGCGTTGGTGGTATATGTGGGGCATCCGCGACATGGAAGTACTGGTGACGCCGAATCAGGTACAACTGCTGGCCGGCGTGGCCGATAATTTCATACGCAAGGTGTTGATCGGTCAGGAACATTCCACCCTGATACCCCAGTGGTATGGCGAGACAGTGGGTTTCTGGGACGGTGATACGCTCATTGCCTGGACCGCGAACGTGCAGGGGTGGACCACCAGCCATTCCATGTTTGAGTTCAGCAATTCCCTGGAAGTCATTGAAATCATCAAGCGTGCCGACGACGGTGAAGGCCTGGATATCGAGGCTATATTTTATGACCCCGAGGCATTCAAGGAGCCACTGCGCATCAACACCCCCTGGAATCGTACTGCCGGTATTGATGATGCACAACAGCGCTACCTGTTTGTGGAATGTCGTGTGGAAAACGGTATTGTGCTGGGGCCTGACGGCAGACCCTCACAAGTGACGCCGTTTGATGAAGGCTATATTGATTTTCTAGGTCGCCCCTGGGCGCAGAACTGGGAGAAGTTTTTCGAACAGGGCTGGGAACGCCCAACTGCTGAGTAAATAACAATAAAAAGACGCCAGATAATTCTGTTACTGGCAGGAGAACGCATGAGTGTATTTCGTATAATTCCCGCTTTCATTATTCTGGGATTTTCTGTTTCAGCTGGAGCGCAGGAGAGCGCACGACAGGTAGTGATCGATGCCGCCAATGCCATGGGGGGTGTTGCACAACTTGAGGCCGTAAGCAGTGTGCGCCTTGTCGGTTATGGTCATGAATCTTACCAGGATGGCGGCAGTGAAATTAGCACGGAAGCCAATGCTCCTGAGAAAATGACTAACCTGACGGCCTACGAACGAGTCATTGATCTGAACAATAACCGTACCCGCGTCAAAGCCCGCATGTTTCGCGCCTTTATCTTTGCGGCGCGTTCCATGATGCAGGGCCTGCCTATTAACCAGGTGCTGGATGGCGACATTGCCTATGATGTTAGTGCCGATGGCAATGCGCGCCGCGGTTCTGAAGAAACCGCCTTGACCCGGCGCATGGACATGCTTTCCATGCCGCTGGTGGCCGTCAGAGCCGCACTGGATAACAACAGCACGATAGGCAATCTTCGTGTGCAGGATGGGCTTACCCTGGTAGATGTGACAACTGCTGACGGCGTCGAATTCACTTTGGCTGTTAATAATGACACAGGACTCCCACACTGGGTGCGCTGGCTGGAGCCCCATGAGAATCTGGGCGAGATTACCCAGCGCGCCGAATACAGTGCCTGGTTGCCGGTCGACGGTGTTATGTTGCCCATGAGTTACAACACGGTATCGGACTGGAAAGATACCGTGATGCTGCGCCTGCATGTGGACCGCTATGTGATTAACGGCGCGATTGATGATCTGGCGGCCCCGTTAAGCGCCAGAAACTCGCCAGTCCCTGTACCCAACTATACGGTCACCGCCGAGCCGGTAGCTGAGCACGTATGGCATCTTATTGGCAACAATGGCGCCAATGCTGTGCTATTGGAATTTGAGGATCACCTGGCGCTATTTGAAGTGCCTACCAACCGCGCCTGGACCCAGGCGGTGATTGATGAGGCCAGAAAAACTGTGCCGGGCAAGCCCCTGACCCAGGCCATCATTACCCATCACCACTTTGACCATACCGGTGGCCTGCGCGTGGCCATTGCCGAAGGCCTGACCATCGTTACCCAGGCTGGCAACGTGGACTGGTTTCGTGAACTGAGCGAGCGGCCAGTCACAAAATATCACGACGCCCTGAGCCGTAATCCACAAGCCCTTAAAAGCCTTGCCGTGGATGATCACCTGCGCCTGTCTGATGCCAACTTGACAGTTGATGTCTACCACATGGTGGCCAATGCCCATATGGCGCATGGTTTGATGGGCTATATTCCCGACCAAAAACTGCTTATTCAGGGTGACCTGTTTGATCTTAACTGGGAAGTGTATTTCTGGGGCAATACTTATGATGATAATGTCGCGTTCCGAAACCTGGATGTGGAACGCGATGTGCCCATTCACGGCCGCGTAACACCGATAGCAGATGTTCACCGTATTCTGGAGCAGCAAAAAGGCAATGCCCGGGCCTTATGCAGCCAGGTGGCCAACGCCGGGCTTTCCATGCCGGGCTGTCCGCTGGCGTGGGATTAAATAAGGAAAAGCCAATGATAGCCAAAGCTTGCAAACTGATAATCGGGATTTCCTGCCACGTGCTGGTATTGTTTTGTGTAATGGCTGCCGCTTCCTTGCAGGCGGCTGATATGCAGCCCGGAAATACCTTCCAGGAATGTCGGAACTGTCCGGAAATGGTGGTTATCCCTGCCGGTAGTTTCATGATGGGGTCTGCGGAAACTGAAGCGGATCGGCGAGACAATGAACCGCTGCATGAAGTGAATTTTGCGCAGCCATTTGCTATTGCCACCACACCAGTGACCTGGGACATGTGGGAAGCCTGTGTCCGGGACGCTCGTTGTGATGGCATGGGTGTGGAATCCGCTCTGCTGGTGCAACTGGATGGCAGTGAAAAACCCGATTGGGACTGGGGCAGGGGAACACGACCGGTTGTCGGCGTGAGTTGGTACGATGCGCAGCAATTTGTTGGCTGGCTGAACTGGAAAACCGGTGAGGATGACGCCTACCGCCTGCCGGCTGAATCACAATGGGAATATGCCGCTCGTGCTGGCACTGCAACGACCTTCCCCTGGGGCAACACACTGGATTATGACTTCGGTAATTTTGGCTTGCGCGAATATGGACTGGGCGGCATGGCGGAAGGCGCTGATGTCTGGGTTAACGAAACCTCGCCGGTAAAATCCTTTCCCCCCAATGCCTTTGGTGTCTACGATATGCACGGTAATATCTTTGAATGGGTCGAGGATTGTTACGAGGCTGATTTTGTCAACGCGCCGCGTGATGGATCTGCCAATAAAAATGGTAATTGTGCCAACCGTGTATTTCGCAGTGGTACCTACTTGAGCAATCCCTACATGCAGCGTTCCGCTCGTCGCGGTGCGCCTTACCCGGCGACCCAGCGTGGTCGTAATTATCTGGGTTTCCGCGTTACCAAAACCTTGTAGAAATCAAAAGGGGTCGGAGGGATTAAAATTTAATCCCTCCGACCCCTTTTAAATTTACCCCTTTTAAATTTCTAATTTGCTTAGTGTCTGATCTCATTGATCCAGAGATGAAGAAATACTTTGTTCAAGCAGTCCGCGCTTTCTGAACCACAGCTCAAGGGGAAAAGTAACCAGTGGTGGAATTGCCGCCAGCACTGCCAGCAAAGCACACCACCAGGGCCAACGCAGTCGTATCGCCGTGATGATGGCGACGAAGAAATACATAATAAAGGCCGCACCATGAAGACGGCCGAAAAGCCAAACGCCGATCTCAGTGAGCTCCAGTCCATATTTAAAGTACATACCGATGAGCAAGCCGGCCCAGGTCATTGCTTCGATTCTGGCGGCGATGGTGAATATTTTACTAATCTGCATGTAACTTGAAGTCCGGGGAGTTAAAGAAAGGGCGCAAACTACCCAAAACCCGCTGGCTTGTCCAGTTAAGGCCTTCGTCCCATTTCTATGAATAAATTAGTAGTGATTATTTGTATTGAGTGGTTTGCAGGCTGTTTGAAATTATATTAAGTTAATATTTGAAAATTATTTACGGAAAAATAATTCAAAGCAACAAGGAAGTTATTCATGTCCAAACTCCTTCTTTCTCTTGATGGCGGTGGTATTCGTGGCGCGGCTATTACCCAGTTTCTTACCCATGTTGAAGACAAGCTCAACACTGATCACAAAAAAAGCCTTCGTGACTGTGTTCACTTTTATGCGGGCACCAGTACCGGAAGTATTATTTCCCTGGCGTTGGCTACCACCAAAATGACCATGTCAGAAATCAATGAACTCTATGATTACAGGAACGCTAAAAAGATCTTTACCGATAACAGAGGCTGGTTTGAGTTTGATGGCATAAACGCCCCTAAATATGAAGCGGCCGGTAAATCCAGCATGCTGAAACAGAAATTGGGTTCGGCAAAGCTTTCCAATGTTCCCCGCAACAAACATGTGTTGGCGGTGGCCTATGGCATAGAACGGCGTAAGCCTGAAGTCATCAAATCTACCAACGCGATCCACCGTAAGCTGGCCTCCTGGCAAGTAGCGGATGCTTCCAGTGCAGCGCCTACTTATTTCCCTACCAGGGAAATGGCTATGAGCGGAATTGATGAGGCGTTCTGGCTGGTTGATGGGGGAGTTACTGCCAACAATCCCACCATGTGTGTGATTGCTGAAGCGATAAAGGCCTGGCCAGATCAGTCCGTCCAGGATCTGAGAGTATTATCTGTGGGCACCGGCTATCGCACGCGAAAGATTAATGGGCCTGAATCTCAAAAATGGGGCGCTCTGGAATGGTTTACCAAGGGGCATATTCTGGATGTGCTCACCGATGAGCGCGTGGTGGCCTATCAGGCCTATACCATCCTGACGTCGGGGAAGTATATTCGTGTGAATGCGCAAATGAAGAAACAGCCGGGTCTTGCCAATCCCCCGGATGACGCCATGGATGACATCAGTCAGTCCAATATCCTTAAACTGAAAAAAATGGGGGACTTCTGGTTCCAGCAATACGGCGATGCCGTGGTAGAACTGTTGATGGATCAGTACCAGGGGCCTTCACTGGGCCGGATTGATGCGGAGACAGGAAAACCCAAAGTCAGGGACTAAAAACAGGGTAAGTTTGAATAAGCAGCCTTTTATCGCTCACAGATAACCACATAGAAAGCTTTACCTGTTCCTCTGCATCAGGAACAGCGTTAATATAGCGTCCGCAAAATTTACTCGTCCTTTTTGGATGGGTAAAAATAAGACTTGGTCATTAATTCGCTGCTAACAAGAATAAGCCCCTATGCCAAAATCTGCACCCCGCACACTCACTGTTATTCGTTCTTATCAGCTAACCCCTAATATGAAACGTATTACCCTGGGCGGCGCTGAGCTGGAAGGTTTTCCTGTGGATCAGGAAAGTGCCTATATCAAGCTTCAAGTACCGGCTGACGAAGGCGAATCTCTGGTCACACGTACCTATACGGTACGTAAACACAGAGAAGAGCTGAATGAGATTGATGTGGATTTCATGGTGCATGGCGATAGCGGACCTGCTTCTGCCTGGGCGACCCGTGCCAAGCCTGGGGACTCCATTACACTTGCCGGCCCCGGTGGTAAAAAATTACTGGATTTCTCCGCTGACTGGCTGGTACTTGTGGGCGACATGACGGCGCTACCGGCGATCAGTGTAAATCTGGAGCAGTTGCCAGCCAATGCGAGAGGCTATGCGGTAATCGAAATTCTTGATGAAAGTGATATTCAGGCTTTTGAAATCCCGGAAACCTTTGATATTTACTGGGTCATCAATCCTGCTCCTGGAAAAGAAAATACCCATCTGCTGGATAAGCTTAAACAATTACCCTGGCTGGAAGGAGAGCCTTCTATCTGGGCTGCCTGTGAGTTCAATACCATGCGTGCTTTGCGCCAGTATTTTAAGCAGGAAAAGAATGTCGATAAAAAAGCGGTTTATGTCTCCAGTTACTGGAAGCGTGGACTGAGTGAAGAAGAGCATAAAAAAGTTAAACGTACAGACGCTGAAGCCACGGCTTAGGAATAACCTTATCTATCGGGAGTAAGACAAAATGAGCAGGAAATTAATCTCAAGTGGGTCTGATTTTGAAAGCAAAATCGGCTATTCGCGCGCCGTAGTCCAGGGGGATTATGTATTTATGTCAGGCACCACAGGCTACGATTATGACACCATGAGTATTTCAGAAAATGTCGTGGAGCAGGCTGAGCAGTGTTTTCAGAACATAGAAAAGGCTTTGCTTGAAGCAGGCAGCAAAATTTCCAATATCGTTCGTGTGACTTATGTGTTTGCTGATAAGAAAGATTTTGAACCTTGCTGGCCTGTGCTGCAAAAATATCTGGGTGATGTGAGACCGGCGATCATGATGCTTGAAGCAGGTTTGCTTGATGAAAAAATGAAACTGGAAATTGAAGTGACTGCCGTGTGTGGTAACGACTAAATAGAAAAGTAAAAAAGGGGACGGAGGGATTTAAATTAAATCCCTCCGTCCCCTTTTTTTATTGTGTAAAACAAGGCTTGAATTGTTCGATATCAAGGCAATATTTTTACTGCTTTTGTACTGTGCTTTTGGATAGCCCATTTAAGTTAGAGCAAAGTGTAAAATAGCCAGATGAATGTTAATCCGTCCCCGTTAATTAGTGCTGCCGTTCGTTTTTTTAGCGCCACGGCTATCCTGTGGGTGTCCGCAGTGCAGGCCCAATACAGGGCTAGTGAGGAATACCAGATCATTGGTTATGACCAGCCGGCCGTGGAGAATTCGGCCACGCGCCTTGGCAATAAACTGAAAAGCGGCGAGCTGAGTCTGGAATACCGGGAACAGCGAGGCTATCTGGATGATCTGCTGGCCGAGCTGGGTATTGCGCCGTCATCTCAACTGCTGGTGTTTTCACCTACCAGCCTGCAGCACAAACTCATTTCTCCAGAAAAACCCCGTGCCGTGTATTTCAACGACGATACCTACATCGGCTTTGTGCAAAATAGCAATATCATCGAAGTCACCACCATTGATGAAAAGCAGGGCATCGTGTTCTATACCTTCGACAATACCGAGGGCACCGATAAGTATTTTGAGCGCGCCTCCCAGACCTGTCTGGTGTGTCATGATACTCAAGGGACCATGGGCGGAGGTGTACCTATGTTGATGGCCCTGTCTTCGCTCTACAGCACCGGCAATGTACCGTTGGAGAATTTTTCCGGCATTGGCAATATCAACGATACCTCGCCCATCGATATTCGCTGGGGCGGCTGGTATGTCAGCGGCGAGCATGGATCACAAAAACATCTGGGTAATATTCTGCTGGAGGATTACGACGAAGTGGCCAGAGTAGAGGCGCATCGTCGCGGCAATATAAAGGATTTAAATGCTGCTGGTCTGGTCGATACTTCACCATACCTGGGTTCTGGTAGCGATATCGTCGCCCTGATGGTTCTGGAACATCAGCTATCGGTACAGAATCAGATTACCTACATCAAGTTCAAGGCACCGGCGGTCCTTAAACGCCGCGGACTGGAAGATTATTCAGCGGTTGAACGCTGGGATGAATTGCCACAACGGGCGCGCGATGTCTTGCCCAGAATGCTGGGCAAGCTGGTGGAGCGTTTGCTGTTTTTTGATGCGGCGCCATTGGAAGACAGCTTCCAGGGCAATGCGGATTATGCGCGCTGGTTTCAGACACAGGGACCCGCGGATGCGCAAGGGCGTTCTTTGCGTCAGCTGGAGTTAAATACACGTCTGTTTGCCTACCCGGTATCCTATCTGCTGTATTCCGAGGATTTTAATTCCCTGCCCGGGTATGCCAGGGATTATGTTTATGCCCGGCTCGCGGCTTATCTGGAAGGGCGCGAACGCTATCCTGGTCGCCATGCCTTTAGCGACAGCGAACGCGATCAGGCGCTTGAGATTCTGCTTGCCACCCTGCCAGGCTTTGCGGACTATACTGGTCTCAATTCTGCGCCTGAGCCAGTATCCAATACGCCTGTTTTTTACTAATCCTGACTTCACTTACCTGGCGTTATTTATCTGACGTAATTTACCTAGGCCGTTTTTTTTGCAGGACTGATTTCGTTGACCATCATTATTTAACCTTATCACCTGAAATTTTTTGACAATGATTGGGTAGAAACTGATCCATTTTCCCTGTTTGTGCGTTTAACCGGTAAATAATTGCAAACCTGACCTGTGATTTAAGCGCGCGCCGAAAATAGCTCTCTATGCCGCCATGCTTTACCGTTACAGTCGAAAAACGTACTATAGCCCACAATGTCTAATCTCTCCGTTACCCGTGCTGTCAGTGCCCGTATTCCTACCGAGTACGGCGAGTTCGAGCTTGTCTATTACACGAATACTTCCGACGACAAGGCCCATCTTGCCTTTTATATGGGCGAC
>Ga0255756_1001228_pt1 | contig 29526 bp, 19 predicted proteins | sample 011ome_20_FD_179956 | JGI IMG/M metagenome (GOLD analysis project Ga0255756, IMG submission 179956) | Coastal salt marsh microbial communities from the Groves Creek Marsh, Skidaway Island, Georgia - 011509CT metaG (version 2) | ecosystem: Environmental > Aquatic > Marine > Intertidal zone > Salt... | reverse complement strand
CCCGGGCCGATATTCCCCACGTCGAGCGTATTCGTCTGCACACTCGCCTGCCCGTCATGATTCCGCAACGCATCACGCCGCGTTTGTGCAACATACTGGCAAATCCCCGATTCCGGACTATCCTGGTAATACACAGTAATCACGCCCAGGAATTTGACGCCAGCGTGGATCATGCCTGTGAACAACTGCGCCAGTCCGGCATCAGCCTGCTGAACCAGAGCGTATTGCTGAAAGGCATCAATGATTCCGCCGAGGTGCTGGCCGCCCTGAGCGAACGCCTGTTTGCCGCCGGCGTGCTGCCGTATTACCTGCACCTGCTGGACAAGGTTGCCGGTGCCGGGCATTTTGATGTTGCCGATGAAAAGGCGCAGACGATCATGCAGGCACTGCGGGAATCACTGCCCGGGTACCTGGTGCCCCGACTGGTCAGGGAAGAGCCCGGCGAGGGGGCGAAGACCCCGGCGTAATCCCTGCAGCCGGTCACTACTGAAAAAGGATTTTCAGCCCTGGACAACAACACGCACAATCACCCTGCGCTGCAGCTCAATATAGTTGCCGGTAATGATCGCTACTGTAACCTCCTGCTCAGTGGCCTGCGCCGCAGCGGCATTCCCTTGTCCGCCAAACGCCTTGCCCCGGACTGTGACCCTGCCAGTGAAGACTGCGATCTCTGGTTACTGGTGGAAAACTCACAAAACAGGGATTTCCTTGCGCGCTACCAGGAAGCGCAACCTGGCACGCCACTGGTCATTGCCGGTTTCGGCAGCGGGCCGACGCCTGCTGTGCCTCTGCCAACCTGCACTCGAATACCGGCAAGGGACATCTTGCTGTTACTGGACTGTCTGAAACTCCAGCTCACCCTGCAGGGTGAACGACACCAGCGCCGTCGCCTTGGCAGGCACCTGAAAACAATGGAGCAACAATGGCTGGCCCTTGCCGACCGGGCCGCTGTCGGGATTGCCCTGGTCAGCCAGGAACGACTTGTTTACTGCAATCCTCCCTTTGCCTGCCTGTTTGGAGAACACGAGCCGGGCAAACTAAACGATAAATCCTTGCCGGCCCTGGTCAACCCGACTCAGCGCAGTGCACTGGCAACCACGTTGAAACAGGCACGTACCGGCAACAGCCAGATACAGATAACCCCAACACTGGCAACCGGAGCAGGCTCCCTGCAGCTGGAGTTTTCCACGGCAAGTCACCAGGGCCAGTCCTGTGTCCTGGTCCAGGCAAAGCCGGCCGGCAAGACAGTGGGCACCAGGCAACGCCAGGGACAGGTCGGCAAGGATCTGATTACGCGCCTGGACAACCTGCCCTTTTTCGAGTCGCGGGTGGAATCGGCAATCACCGCCGCCATCAATGAAAGCACTGACAGCATGTTGCTGGTCACCCGTATTGACCGCTTCAGGCATCTGCAGGAAACCATCGGCAAGGCGGCAACCCTGCAGGTATTGTCCGAAATCGCCGGCTTTCTCGACACCGCCATCAACAAGGCCTATGCCGACACACGGCTTGCCGAGGATGAATTTGCCGTGCTCCTGTTCGACTGCCCAAGCGGTGAAGCTGCCAGGCTGGCGGACTTTATCGACAGCCGGGTCAATGTCTCCCTGCTGCCATCCACAGCCAATGATTTTGAGCTCGAGGTCTCCACCGGCCTGGCGGTCATTAACCGCCATGCCAATGACGTCAATGGGATTATTGGTTGTGCACGCATGAATACGGGCAGAGGGCACGGCCAACGCCGGGCAATGAAAGCCGTGAAAGAAAAAGACAGCGACCTGTTGGACAGCCTCACGCAGGCACTGGACAACAACAGCCTGGCACTCACCTTTCAGCCGGTTCTGCCCTTCAACCCGGATGAGCTCAAGCGCTTTGTTGTCAGTTACCACCTGGCAGAGGCTGGCGACAATGCACTCTCGCCCGAGTCACTGGCCGCCTGCGCCAACGTGCATAACCTGGGTTTTGATATCGACCGCCAGGTCCTGGCGCGCCTGTTGGCCGGTCACGCTCCTGGCAAACAGCCACCGGAGCAAGGCAGGCGCCTGCAGTATAGGGTACCCCTGAACAGCAATACGCTGGCCAATGACGCTTTTCCTGCCTGGCTGAGCGCCGCCCTGCATGAGCACAGCTTCATGCCTGAGCAGTTGGCTTTCCTGGTCAGTGAAATCGACCTGTACAGTAATCGTGACCAGGTCAGCCGATGTTGCAGCAGTCTTGCCGGGCTTGGCTGCCAATGCCTGATCACTGATTTCGGCACTGCCATGGATCCCTTGCCGCTATTGTCGATGCTCAAGCCGGACGGTGTTCACCTTGATGCCCTCCTGGTCAGGGATCTACCCTTCAGCCACCAACAGCAGGAAACCCTGGGCAAACTCATTCCGGCGCTTCACCACCACCATGTAAGCGTCACCGTCGCCAACCTGGAGGACGCCGACCTGCTGCCGTTAGTGTTCGAACTGGGCGCGGATCTTGTCCATGGTAATTGCCTGGGACCGCGCCTGAACCAACCCCGTTTTGCATTTCCCCGGGAACAGGTATTGCAAATGACTGGTTAGACTCACGGCACAGAACACCGATGGCGTGGATTTTTTTCCAACGACAGGGCAAGACAAGCTAATATAGCGGCTGTACCAAGCAGTCAGCGAGCAGCAGGCATTGCCCGATTCAGCAAGCAACAATTACGACAACACACCTGGCATAGGTATTGAGGGCAAACTGCCCCTGCAAATCCGCCACAAGATTGCGCTGAGTTTTGCCCTGCTCCTGCTGGCAGTCACCGTTGCCTTCTGGCTGCTCTTCCAGAATGAGCTCAACCGCTCCCTGCAGGAATACCGTGACATTCTTGGCGCCTCTCTGGCCCAGCAGACCGCAGCGTCGGTCAGGGAACTGGTACTGGTCAACGACCTGTTGGGTCTCAACGTGGTACTGACCCAGCTCGTGCGCAATGAAAACATCCTTTATGCCAGTGTCCATGACGTGGATGAAAACCAGTTGTCCAGTGTCGGTGAGCGCAGCAATATGGCCGATTCCCGGGATATTTACAGTGCCGACATCACTGTTCAGGAAGCCGTTGCCGGTTCCGTCAGTATCCAGCTCAGCACAGAGGCAGTGGCCGGTTACCAGGCCCGCATGCGCAACCTTTTCCTGCTGGTGGTAGCAGTCTCCCTGGTACTGGCTGTCACCACGGCTTTTGCCCTGGCCGGGCAAATCACCGCCCCCCTGCGCAAACTGGCCGGCACCATCGCAAACAGCTGTGGTGACGAAGAGGAACCGGATGACTCACTGAACGAAACCACCCGCCTGCAGCTTGTCACGGAAAACCTGCTGGCACGTTACCAGGAAATGGAATCACGCCTGCTTGAAACCAGCGTCTGGGAAAGCTCTCGCCAGGGGGATAACGGGGAGCCGGCGAGACTGTCGGCAAGCATCCTGGTCATCAAGGTAGTCAATATTCACACCGCCATTGAACTGCTGCATCCCGTCACACTTGCCGGCTTGCTCCAGGAATACCTGTTCTATCTCAAGCAGGCAGCACGCCTGTATGGTGGTGAATTCCAGCGGGTCAATGGTGAATCCATTGTCGTGTGCTTTGATGAAGACAACTGTGATGACAACCATGCGATCAATGCCCTTTACTGTGCCGGACTGTTCCAGTCCCTGATGGCACGTATCAATAACCGGCATCGCAAGAAAGGTGAGCAGATACTGGAATTCCGGATGGCAATTCACAGCGGCGACATCTTCAAGGCCGGCGGCATCGACAACACCGCCGACAACGACAGGGACACGATCCTTGGCAAGACTCTGGATATCACCTATTTCCTCAGCAAGCAGGGTGCTCCTGGTGAACTGGTGATCAGTGAGGCCACCAGTTCGCAGGCAAGCGAGTTCGAGGACTTTGATACCGACCGGCAGAAGGAAGTGAGCATGCCCGCTGACAATGTTTCTTTTATGGCTTATATTCTCTCCTATGGATTTGCCGAAGACATGGGCATGATCCGCAAACAGCGCCGGCATATCCTCGGTAACGACAACGCTGTTGGCACTAATAACGCTGTTGGCACAAACAACAGTGTTGGCACTGACAAAAAGGAAGCCTGAAACATCAGGCTGTCACGAGGCAAGGATCACTTGTAAGGGATTACAGGCTGCCACCTGACTGGCAACCACCACATGGAAATCGCAATGGAAGATCATATCAACGTAGGACATCCCTTTTACTTTCCCACGCAGGTTGCCCTGGTGGATGACGACCCCGATTTCCTGGAGGGTGTCAGCCTCATGCTCGATAAATCGCTGAGCTACAGACTGTTTCATTCGGCCACCCAGGCGCTGGATTACGTCAATGAATCACATCGCCAGGTCAATTTTCTCCAGCGCTGCTACAACCATTACAAGACCGGACCGCAGGAATCCGACTCACTGTCTCACGTGGATATCGGCAAGCTGCATGAAGAAATCTTCAACAATTCCCGCTTCCAGACCTGTTCCACTGTCATCGTCGATTACTCCATGCCCGAGATGAATGGCCTGGAGTTTCTCATGGCCCTGAAAAACCCCTACATCAAGAAAGTACTGCTCACCGGACAGGCTGACATGGAGCTGGCCATCAAGGCTTTCAACAAGCAGCTCATTGACCAGTTCATCGACAAGCATGACCCGCGCCTGAAGCAAATTCTCAACTCGGCCATCCATACCTTTTCAGACCAGTATTTTCGCAGCAGCTTCAAGCTGGTCACCGACCCCATTGTTGCCAACAACCATGACGGCTTCCTTGCCGATGCCCGTTTCCAGGAGTATTTCGAGGAACTGCGCCGCAAGACCAACTGTGTCGAGTACTACATGATTGACCACCCCCATCACGGCTATCTGATGGTGGACAGTGCCGGCAAACGCCGCTGCCTGCTCGTTTACAGTGAAAGGGCCTTGCAGGACCATGTCAGCCGGCTCGAGGAAATAAAGGCGCCGACCCAGTTGATCCGGGAAGTCAAAAGCGGCGAGTACCTGCCCATTTTCGATGAGCAGGATGAGGCCCTGGACAAGAACCATCCCTGCATACAGAACTGGCAGCAATGCTACTACCCCGCCGTCAGAATCAATTCAGTAAGAAACCTGTATGCCACGGTCATCACGGACAATGATCTCCCGGGCTGTTACACCGGCAATATCATTCCCTACAATGATTTCATGGAAAGCAATTCCCTGGACCGGGAAATATTGCATTAGGCAGAACCAGGAAGGATTTTGCCTAGCGGATTGGAATCAGGTGGCCGGCAAACTGATGGCAAACTCGGCATAGACGCCGAGTTCGGAATCACAGGCAATATCCCCATCGAAACTGCGCATGGTACGGCGACAAAAAGCCAGGCCGACACCTGTACCCTCTTCCCGCATTGAGAAAAACTCATCAAAGATTTTTGCCAGCACATCGGGTGCTACACCCTCGCCGGTATCCCGAAACAGGATACTGTTCGCCCCCTTGCCCGGTTTCAGCGTGATAGTAACCTCTCCCTTGAGTGCCGAGTTGATGGAATACAGGGCATTCTTCAACAGGTTAAACACCACGTAGATAAACATGCTGTCGATACCCCGGAAGTAAAAATCCTGCTCCAGCTCTAGTTTTACCTTGTCGCGCTCACCGCGCCGAAAGGGATACCTGTCCACTGCCTGCTGTATACAATCGGCTGCCGAGTAGATACCAAACTGGCGTTTATCCACGGTGTTGTCACGCAGGTTCATCAGTAACATGTCGATCACGCTGTTGGCCTGGTCAACCATCAGGGTAATACGCTCGGGAGTCTTTTCCAGGAGCTGGAGATGGTCTTCCCGAATTACCGGTACACCATCGGGGTTCTCACGAAGTGCACTGCGGTATACCTCAACCAGGTGCGGCAGGTAATTCTCAACACCATCCATGCTGGCCCGGACACCCGACAGGGGTGTGCGCATTTCGTGGGCAATATTGGCCGACAGGCTTTGCATGACTTTGAGCCTGTCCGAATGATCCATTTCAGTCTGCTGCATCATGGCTTCGAAGTCACGATCCTCGTCAAGAATCGATGAAAGTTGCGCGGCAAAATAATCCAGTATCCTGAATTCATATTCTTTCACCGTGTGCTCCAGGTTGCCGAGCATCAGCAGCATCTGGTTAACGACGAAATAATGTACCGGCACAAAGCCGATACCCAGGCTCCACTTGAGGGATTCGCTGCTCACCGGTGTGCGCAGGAAAATATACTTGCTGTTGAATTCCCTGGCGCGGGCAAAAACGGGTGAACATAGCAGGGGGGAACGTATTTTCCGGTACTGGCGCAATACGCCCAGTTCACGAATGGACACCAGCTTTTCGCGACCACCCACCTGGCCGATCCAGTCCCTGGTGGCCTCCAGGTTTTCCCTGTTATTGAGTTTTGAAGAAGAGAAATGGGCCGCCAGGTTGCCGGGATTGGCTGCCGAGAAAACAAAGGCCCAGCAAAGGCCCACTACGGCGTCACCTTTCCAGGCAACACTGATCAGGTTGATACGGTCTTCATCCGCCTCGAAATAATTGACCAGGGTTTCGCGGGCCGATTCAGGATTCCAGTTTTCATGCCATTTTTCCCGTGCCAGCTGTGCATAGCATTCGGCAATGGCATCCAGGGTGGAGGCGGGCATTTGCCGTACCTCTTCGCCAGCGAAGACCTCGATCCTGAATTCGCTCCCGGCAAGCCGTGACAGCATGCGGTTCAGGCGCGTGAGATCCAGCGTGGAAGACGCCTGCGACATGCCCTGGCGGGCAGCGGGGTCCTGCGCCTTACCCAAGGTGTCCTGTTGCGCTATTTTGTCTTCAGCATCAGCCATCGGGGCCGGCTCCTGGACGTCATACTATTTACGACGGGAGCACTAGGATACTGAAAAGAATGGAATTTAGCCAAACTGCAGGTCGGAAATGGTCTGCAGGGCCATCTCCGGCATGAGTGAAAGCAGTAATTTCAAGATGCCGGAGATTGCTGCGCAATTTCCGGCCTACAACACTCAAGGACCACCCGTTGGTTTACCCGGATAAGTTATTTGTCCTGGACCTCGACGCTATCAACCTTGCGGAAGCCCTGGGGCAATTTATTGCCCCGGCGGCCACGTTCGCCGCGGTAATGTTCCAGGTCGTTCATGGTGAGGTTGAAATGCCGTTTGCCGGAATGAATGACCAGTATCTGATCTTCGCGGAGCACGGCAATGGCGGCGACAAACTCCACACGCTCGGCCACGCGGGCACCGGGAATACCAATGATCTTGTTGCCTTTGCCCTTGGCCAGTTCCGGCAACTCGGACAAACTGAACATCAGCATGCGACCCTCGTTGCTGATGGCCACTACTTCACTGTGCTCGATATCATCCACGGGTACGGGCGAGAGCACTTTCGCGCCCTTGGGCAGTGACAACATGGCCTTGCCGGCCTTGTTCTTGCTGACCAGGTTTTCCATTTTTGTGATAAAGCCGTAACCGGCATCGGAGGCAATCAGGCACAGGCTTGATGCCTCGCCAATCATCAGCCCCATGAACGAGGCACCCGACGGTGGTTTCACCCGGCCGGACAAAGGTTCACCCATGCCCCTGGCAGAAGGCAGTGTATGCGCGGCCAGGGTATAGGAGCGTCCCGTGGAGTCCAGGAAGACGGCATTCTGGTTGCTCTTGCCCCGGGCATACAGCTTGAGCTTGTCACCCGACTTGTAGGCCAGCGTTGCCGGATCCACCTCGTGTCCTTTGGCTGCACGTACCCAGCCACCTTCAGACAGGATAACCGTCACCGGTTCAGTGGAGATCAACTCCTCTTCCTTGAAGGCCACGGCCTCTTCCCTGACTACCAGTTCTGAGCGGCGATCATCACCAAAGGTTTCGGCATCTTCCTTGATTTCTTTCTTGATCAGCGTTTTCAGTCGCGCCTTGGACCCGAGCAGTTTTTCCAGGTCGGCACGTTCTGCCGCCAGTTCATCCTGCTCGCCCTTGATCTTCATTTCTTCAAGCTTGGCCAGGTTGCGCAGTTTCAGCTCAAGGATGGCTTCGGCCTGGCGATCCGATAACTTGAATTTCTTCATCAGCACCGGCTTGGGCTTGTCCTCGGTGCGGATGATGTGAATCACTTCATCGATATTCAGGTAGGCAATCAACAGGGCCTCAAGGATATGCATGCGATCCTTGATTTTTTCCAGGCGGTAATTCAGGCGCCGGGTAACGGTAGTTGTGCGGAACTCCAGCCATTCCTTCAACAGGGCCACCAGCGGCTTGACCTGGGGCTTGCCGTCGATACCAATCATGTTGAAGTTTGTGCGATAGCTTCTTTCCAGGTCAGTGGTAGAGAACAGGTGTGCCATCACGGCATCCACATCGACTCGGTTTGAGCGCGGCTCTATCACGATGCGCGTCGGGTTCTCGTGGTCTGACTCATCACGGATATCGGCAATCATCGGCAGTTTCTTTTTCTGCATCTGGGATGCAATCTGCTCCAATACTTTTGCGCCTGAAACCTGGTAGGGAATGGCCGTGATGACGATGTCGCCATTTTCCTTGGCGTAGACGGCCCGACTCTTGATCATGCCGCGCCCGGTTTCATAGATTTCCGCAATTTCACTGGCCGGTGTAATGATCTCGGCATACGTGGGAAAGTCTGGCCCCTTGATGAATTTCATCAGGTCCTTGGTTTTCGACTTGGGATTGTCCAGCAAATGTATACAGGCATCGGCCACTTCTTTTAGGTTGTGTGGCAGGATGTCTGTAGCCATACCCACGGCAATCCCGCTGCCACCATTGAGCAGGACATTGGGCAGGCGCGCTGGCAGGATCACCGGCTCCTTGAGCTCACCGTCAAAATTCAGTTTCCAGTCAACCGTATCCTGGCCCAGCTCTGCCAGCAGCACATCGGCGTAGGCGCGCATCTTGGATTCGGTGTAACGCATGGCGGCAAAGGACTTGGGATCATCGGGCGAACCCCAGTTGCCCTGGCCATCAATGATCGGGTAGCGATAGGAAAAAGGTTGGGCCATCAGCACCATGGCCTCGTAACAGGCCGAGTCGCCGTGGGGATGGTATTTACCAATCACGTCACCAATGGTGCGCGCGGATTTCTTGTACTTGGACGAGGATTTCAGGCCCAGTTCCGACATGGCATAAACGATGCGCCGCTGCACCGGTTTCAGGCCATCACCGATATGCGGCAATGCCCTGTCGTTGATGACGTACATGGAATAGTTCAGATAGGACTGTTCCACGAACTTTCGCAGGGGAATCTGCTCGTGACCGTCTTCGTTTAAGGTAATTGAATCTGTCATAATTAATTTCTAGGTTTCAGTAATTTTTCAAACTTGTCAGGAACAAGGGACAAGGTGTTCAGCGATTCGGAAAGTTTCATTCCTTGTTCCTTGTTCCTTGTCCCGCGTTTTTAAACTTCGATTTCTGCCAGATTCCCGTACTTCTCCAGCCAGGTTTTGCGATCGCCGGAGCGTTTCTTTGCCAGCAGCATGTCCATCAGGTCATCGGTTTTCTTGGCCTGGTCGATGGTCAGGCGAACCAGTCGACGGGTATCCTTGCTCATGGTGGTCTCACGTAACTGCAGGGGATTCATTTCACCCAGTCCCTTGAAGCGCTGGACGTTGGGCTTGCCCTTTTTCTTCTCGGCTTCAATCAGGTGTAACACGCCATTCTTTTCATCTTCATCCAGGGCGTAGAACACTTCCTTGCCCACATCAATACGGTACAGCGGAGGCATGGCAACATAGATATGGCCGGCTTCCACCAGGGCGGGAAAATGTTTCACGAACAGGGCGCTGAGCAGCGTGGCAATATGCAGCCCGTCAGAGTCCGCGTCAGCGAGAATACAGATCTTGCCATAGCGCAATCCTTTCAGGTCGATTGAACCCGGATCCACACCGATGGCAATGGAAATGTCATGGACTTCCTGCGAGGACAGGATATCGTTTGAGTCCACCTCCCAGGTATTGAGAATCTTGCCGCGCAGTGGCATCACGGCCTGGGTATTGCGATCCCGTGCCTGCTTGGCGGACCCACCCGCGGAATCCCCTTCCACCAGGAACAACTCGCCGGTATCCACATCCTGGGTGGTGCAGTCGGCCAGCTTACCGGGAAGTGCCGGACCAGCGGTGACTTTCTTGCGCACTACTTTCTTGCCCTCGCGCATCCGGCTCTGGGCATGGTTGATGCACATCTCGGCAATCTGGACCGCCTCGTCCGTATGCTGGTTCAGCCACAGTCCGAAGGCATCCTTGACCACGCCACCGATGAACACGGCACTCTGGCGTGAGGACAGTTTTTCCTTGGTCTGGCCCGAAAACTGCGGATCAAGCATTTTCGCCGACAGGATATAACAGCAGCATTCCCAGATATCTTCGGAACTGAGTTTCACCCCACGCGGCAACAGGTTGCGGAATTCGCAGAACTCACGAATCGCCTCCAGCATGCCGGTCCTGAAACCATTGACATGCGTGCCACCCTGCAGGGTCGGAATCAGGTTGACGTAGCTTTCCGTGATCAGCTCACCGCCTTCAGGCAGCCAGAGCACCGCCCAGTCCACGGCTTCCTCGTTGCCCTGCATGGCACCGCAAAAGGGCTCGGCCGGAAGGCGCTCAAAGCCTTCCGTGGATTGCAGCAGGTAATCGGTCAGGCCATCGGTAAAACACCATTCCTGGCTCTGGGCCTTTTCCGGCTTGACGGTTTTGTCTTCAAAAATGATATGCAGGCCGGGGCACAGGACCGCCTTGGCACGCAGCACATGGATGAGCCGGGGAATGGAAATGGTGGCGGAATCGAAGTACTTGGGATCCGGGGTGAACTTCACCGTGGTCCCGGTGTTGCGCTGGCCCACCTTGTCGATCACCTTCAGGTTGGTTTTCTTCTCACCATCGGCAAAGGTCATCTGGTGCAGCTTGCCATCACGCTTGACCAGGACCTCCAGTGTGCTGGACAGGGCGTTGACCACGGAGACACCGACGCCGTGCAGGCCGCCGGAAAATTTGTAGTTGTCACTGTTGAACTTGCCGCCGGCATGCAGCCGGGTCAGGATCAGTTCGACGCCGGGGACTTTTTCTTCCTTGTGCACATCAACCGGCATACCGCGGCCGTCATCGGAAACTTCCACGCTGCCGTCCTTGTTCAGCACCACGGTAATGGTGCCGGCATGGCCGGCCAGGGCCTCATCCACACTGTTGTCCACCACTTCCTGGACAAGGTGATTGGGGCGTGTGGTGTCGGTGTACATGCCCGGACGACGCCTGACAGGGTCCAGGCCTGTTAATACTTCAATGGAACCGGAGGTATAGTCTTTACTCATGGGTGTTGCGTATTCCTTATGCGTAAATCGCGATCTTAATCGGGTTGCACTGTACTGATAGCTGCCCGGGTAGCCTCGGACAATGTGCCACTGGCGGCAAATTCCATGATGGCCGGCATTACCGCGGCGAAGCCCTCAAAACGATGGCTACCACCTTCCTGGACGACCTGGACGGCGCCACGATAGCGCGCTACTGCCTGGCGATAGTCCAGTACTTCATCGCCGGTTTGCACCAGCAGCAGGTACTGCCCGGGATGCTCTAGTGGATTCACATCAAGCGTGTCCAGGAACAGGGCATGCTCACGCGTGAAATCGTACTGCTCACCTGTGTACAGGTTTTTCTGGGGGCCCAGGAATTCTTCTCCCAGGGTTTTGGCCGGTGATACCGCCGGATTGATCAGGGCAGCACGACAGCCGTATTTTTCAGCAAGCCAGGTGGCGTAATAGCCACCCAGTGAACTGCCAACCAGCAAATACACCTTGCCGCCGGCATCACGAATGAGCGTCTCCAGCTGGGCCAGAGCCTTTTCAGGATCGTGGGAGAGGGCTGGCACGGCAAGGGAATAGTCGTCATTGCGATGACAGTACTCGGCGAAAACTTGGGCTTTTTCAGAGGCAGGTGAGCTGTTAAATCCGTGAATGTAGATTATAAGCGGCCGGCTCGAATTCATGGCCAGATTATACGACGCTTCACCCTTGAGGGTGGAATCCTATTTGCGGAAAACGGAATTTTTTTTGCCTGGCCGGCAGGAACGGGACGCCGATACAGCTCGGTAGCTGCCTGCTAGTAACCGGTACTACTGAAATCCATGTCGTAGGATATCTCGCTTACCCTTTCCACGCCTGTCAGGATTTCCCCTTCCGGGGTCAGATCAAGCCAGCGGTAACCGGGCTGGGCATCATCCAGGGTGAACTCGTCGTTGGTGGGGTGAAACTGGATACAGGTGGACGGTGTCGCCATGACCTTCACATCGTGGCGACTGGATTCAAATTCCTGGTGAATATGCCCGTAAAGGATGCCCCTCACATGGCGATAGCGATCTGTCACCGCGAACAGCTCTTCGCTGTTCTTCAGGCAATGTTGCTGCAGCCAGGCAGCCTTCACGGGCAGGCAGTTATGGTGCACACAGACCAGGGCATGGGAGCCATTGCGTTCGCTGTCGGCCAGCTCCAGATCCAGGTCGGCCAGCTCCTTCTGGTCCAGCAGCCCGTAGACTTTGCCCTCGACATTGGAGTTGAGCATGATGATGCGCCAGTTACCAACCTGGCAGGAGCGATTCAGGTAGACGCTGTTGCGCTCCAGCGATTGCTGCATGTTGCTGCGGATATCGTGATTACCCGGCAACCACATTTGCGGCGCCTTCAGCGGCGCCAGGGCTTCAAGGAAATTGTGGTAGGCCTGGATAGAAGAGTCCTGGGCAAGGTCGCCGGTACAGAGCAGGCAATCAATTACTGGTTGCTGCTTTCTGACCAGCTCAACCACATCGCACAGGGTGTCATAGGTATTGAGCCCATCAAAAACAGTTTTGCGATCCGCAAAAAGATGGGAGTCCGTGATCTGGACTATCCTGTAGTTCCTGTCTGTATTGTCTGCCAGGACTTCAGTCAATGGTGGTCTCTCTTAAACGTGCTGGGCAAATTTCTTATTACTGGCTGCCTCGTACTAAAGGGCTGCCTGCCTGTTTTTTATTTTTTAACTTTTACTTCTTTTATTCAATGTGATCCTGCCATACCCCGGACAACTTCCAGCAAAGTGTGTCAAAGACAATTCAGGCAGTCCAGCTGCAATTCCCCTGGGTTACTCAAGCCCTCATTAATACACAGATTCAGCCATTCGGCCAGAAAAAGGTTGAGTTGTTCCTTCTCATCACACTGGTACATGAATTGATTGGGAACCGGGTAAATCGCCTTGAAGTATTTGTGGTTCTGGTAACTGGTCACCTCGGCGGTTTTGGCATCATGATACACACGAATAATCATTTCAGGGGTATTGTAGTAAGCCTGCCTGCCATCACTGTGCGTCAGTTCACTGTTACCTCTTCCTGTTTCTTTTTTGTCAGAATTTGCAGAATGCACGCGACCAGGCAGTGCGGTATCCGTGCTGTGATACAAGTCCGGATTTTTTTCACTGGCCAGCATTTGCCTGATGGAGATTGTGCTTGTGTACTTGAAGTCCTCCAGTACTTCCAGGCAGACAAAATTGTCTTCATGCCCCAGGTGAGGCAGAGCCACTACGCGCTGGTTCATTGTCCGCGTGTTACCCAGCAATTTAAGCAGGCGGATGTAGTTGGCATCGCAAACTGCCATCTGCTCACTTAAATCTATGGTGTAACTTTTAATCTTCATCGCGTTATTATTAATCCGGTCCTGGACAGTCAACGGGCTGCTTCAGTTTTTTAAGCCTTCAGCTGTTCACGAGCTTCTCCTGAACAACGCCGAGATTCAATCCAAGCCACTGCAGGGCAATGATGGTCATGGCATTGTCGATGCTTCCGTCAACTATCGCCTTGTCCGCCTCAGCCCGGCTCAACAACACCGTCCTGATATCCTCGTTTTCTTCATTCAGGCCAAACACCTGCTGCGGTTTAGCCGCTACTTCCGCGGCATCAAACCCTGCACAATAGGTATGCATGTACTCAGAGCTACTACCAGGGCTCAGGCAATAATTGCAGACTGGTAACAAGTGACCTATTTCTATGTCTGCTTCTTCCCCGGTTTCCCGAATGGCGACCTGTTCCGGCGACTCATCCTTGTCAATCAGACCGGCTACAAGCTCCAGTTTCCAGGGTGCCCTGTGAGAGTCCAGGCAACCGACGCGAAACTGTTCAACCAGAAGCACCTTATCCAATTCAGGGTCATATAACAAGACGCCGACACCGGCTGCCCGCTGGACAATTTCCCGTGTTACCGTACCGCTCCAGCCACCGCCAAACAGGCGATGCCGCAACTGCAATTGACTGACTTTCAAAAAGCCTGAATAGCATTCCCTGCTTTCCTGGATGTCCACATCGTCCAGGCCAAACTTGCTTGTGTTCTTGTTTGTGTTCTTGCTTGTGTTCTTGCCTGTATTGTTGCCAGAGTCTGTCATTTTTACATCTGTAATCGGCGTGAATGTGCTAATAGTTTGCTACAATTAGATCACGTTTACAGGGCATAACTTAGCACAGACCCAACGGGCATTTTCGGACAGGAATCATCAGGAAACAGCACTTGTGCATTGGCGCTGGCAACATCACGGCAGGCTATTGCACAGTCGTTTGGCCCGGCCAATGATGAAAACCTGAACCAGTCCATCTGCAGGGCCGTATATGAGGTGGTGCCATTGGCGAACCACAGCAAAATCGCAGGCTGCCCCTTGCAGGGGCTTGACAAGAAACGGAAAAGAAAAGAAACTGACTGACCAGTCAGTCAACTGCTTGCCAGCATGGTATACCCTTGCCCCCGAGCAGCCAGCCTGGCAACCAAGGAAAACATCCTCTAGATCAAAATTCACATACTTTCCAATGAATTAACTATTGCCTGATGCAGGGAAATCACCCAGGCAAATCACACTATGTAATGGAGAAAACCATGGCAACATCAAAAGCGCGACATCCGGTTGGCAAGATTGCCAGGGCGCTGACAATAGCAGCCCTCGTTCAGCCCTTCAGTACCGCCTATGCTGATGACCTGGCCGAGATTTTTGAGCTGGCCGTCAATAATGACCCGGAAATCCGCCAGGCCAGGGCAAACTTCAATGCCACCCATACCACGATTGCCCAGGGTCGCTCTTTCCTCTTACCCCGAGTCACCATTGGTGGTTCAACGTCGCGTGATACTTCCGGTCCCGCTGTGGCCACCCAGTTCGGTGAACCCCACAGTTTCCAGAATGGTTTCAATACCAAGGGTTACAACCTGAGCATCAGCCAGGCCGTCCTGAATTTTGAAGCCTGGTATGCCTACCAGTCCGCCAAGGAAACAGACAGGCAGGCAGCCGCCAACCTGGCCCAGCAGGAACAGCAACTGATACTCAAGGTGGCCACGGCCTATTTCAACGTGCTGCGTTCACAGGACAACCTGGCTTCATTCCAGGCAGAAGAAGATGCCGCCGCCCGGGTGCTTGAGCAGACCCGTGAGCGCTTTGAAGTCGGCCTGATTCCGATCACCGATGTCTACGACAGCCAGGCCAACCATGACCTGGCCCGCGTCAACCGACTGGTTGAGGAAAACAACCTGAACCAGGCCCTTGAGGCGCTCGAGGCCATTACCGGCCGGCCCCATTCAGACCTGGAAACGCTCAGCGATGAATTTCCAATCGAGTCTCTAGATCCGGCTTCACTGCAGGAGTGGGTAGGACTGGCACTGGATAACAACCTGGCGATCAAGGCTGCCGAATACGATTTCGAGGCCAAGAAAGAAGACGCCAAGTCAGCCCGTGCTGCCATGTTCCCGACCCTGGATATCAGTGCCGGTTATGGCTGGAACCAGTCTGCCAACCCCTTCAGCTTCTTTCCGGCTGTGGCGTCCGAGCGCACCAATATCACCCTGAACTTTACCTACCCGCTGTTTGCCGGCGGTCTCAATGCGGCCCGCAAGCGCCAGGCCTACTATACCCGTGATGCCAGCGAGGAAGCCCTGCTGAAAACCGAGCGTGACAGTACACAGAGCACTCGCAACAACTACCGCAGTGTGGAAACCGATGTGCTGGCTGTACAGGCCAGGGCGCAGGCGATAATTTCCGCCGAAAGTGCACTGGAAGCCACGGAAGTGGGCGCCGAGGTGGGTACGCGAAATGTGGTTGATGTGGTACTGGCGCAACGCACCCTGTTCCAGACGCGTCGTGATTACGCCAACGCCCGTTACAACTACGTGATCAACACCCTGAACCTGAAACAGTCTGCCGGCATCCTGAACCCGCAGGATGTTATCGAACTGAATAACTGGCTGGAGTGATCAAGCGCCAGCCTGTGCTGTCATTCGCGACCTGTTAAAAGCAGGTCGTTGATGACAGCCAGGTTTCGCCCTGTTGCTCCCTGGTTGGCTTCCACGGTTCTCCTGGCCGCCTCACCCATCGCTCTACGCTGATCGGCATCCGCCAGTAACTCGCACACTTTTTTCGCCAGCTCATCGCTATCAGCCACCAACGCCAGGCCTCCAGCAGCAACCAGCTGGTCACTGACCGCCAGGAAATTGAACCGGGAGGGCCCGGTGATAACCGGTAATCCCATGGCGGCAGGTTCAATGATGTTCTGGCAACCCGTATTGACCAGGGACCCCCCCACGAAGGCCACGTCCGCCAGGCCAAAGTAATAATGCATCTCTCCCATGGAATCGCCGATCAGCACGGATTCTGATGCGCCCGGCAAGGTATTGCTGCTGCGACGCGCGACCTCGAACCCGGCTTTTTGCGCCATGCGGGCCACCTCGTCAAAGCGTTCGGGATGACGCGGCACCAGGACCAGCAAGGCATCAGGCAACCCGGCCCGTATCAGGGCAAAAGCCTTCAGGACTTTTTCTTCCTCGGCGTCACCGTCCAGAATGCGCGTGCTTGCCGCAATGAGCACCGGGCGGGCTTGTAAACCCGCCTTGTCTTTTTCAGCCTGCTCGATCTGGACCCTGTTCAGGGACATGTCGTATTTCACATTCCCGACCACCTGTATTTTTTCGGCATCCGCTCCGAGCATCTGCAACCGCTTGCTGTCCTCTTCGGACTGGGCAGTGATGCACTCAAACTGCGTCAGCATGTGACGGGCCAGTTTCGCGATCCCGCCATAGTTTTGCTGCGATTTTTCCGACAGGCGGGCATTGGCCAGCATGATCCTGATACCGCGCTGGTGACTGTAATGGAGAAGATTGGGCCACCATTCGGTTTCCATGATGACCAGCAATTGTGGTGATATACAGTTGAGGAAGCGCTTTACTGCACCGGGAATGTCATAAGGCAGGTAAACATGGGTTACCGTGTCTGACAATAAGGCAGACACCCTTGCCGATCCGGTAGGTGTCGTTGTAGTCACCAGTATTTCCAGGTCCGGATCTTGCGTCTGCAGTTGCCTGATCAGTGGTACGGCGGCATGAACCTCACCTACCGAGACAGCATGAAAGACGATGTCCACTTTACCCGGCTTGTTCTGCGCATCGTACAAGGCGAAACGCTCACGCCAACGTTCCCGGTAAGCGGCTGCACGCCTGGAGCGCCACAGCAACCGTAACAGGAGCATGGGGGTGGCCAGGTAAAATAGCGTGGAATAAAAAAGGCGGTTCACTCGTGCGTCTGGATCAGTCTTTTCCTGTCAGTAATGACAGGCCAGATGATTTCCGGTTTGGTCTGCATTCTGTTTAACTTATACTGTCATGCTTTCCCGTTGCGCACAAACTTCCATCCTATGGCTGAAACCCTGAAAACTGACGCATTGATTATCGGCGGCGGTGTAGCCGGTCTCTGGTTACTGAACAGGTTGCGCAATGCCGGCTACAGTGCCTGGTTGCTGGAACAGGATCAACTGGGTACCGGGCAGAGCATAGCCAGCCAGGGCATCATTCATAGCGGCCTGAAATATGTCAGCGATGGCACACTGAACAAGGCAGCTGCTTCCATTGCCGACATGCCAACACGCTGGCGACAGTGTCTTGATGGTAACGGTGAAGTCGATCTGCAATCGTGTCGCGTGTTGTCAGAACAGTTCTACATGCTGCCCGGCAATTCCCTGCGCGCCAGGTTGCTGTCTTTTCTTGGCAGCAAGGCACTGGCATCCAAAACAGCCAGCCTGCCGGCGAAGGACTATCCCGACCTGTTCAGGAATCATGTCAGCGGTCCCCTGTACCGCATAGCCGACTTCGTGCTTGATGTGCCTTCCCTGCTTGCCACCTTGTGCGCCAACCACACCGATGCCGTGTTCAGCATTGATTGGCAGCAGGCACACCTGGACAAGGACCCGCAGGGAAAAATTACGGGACTGCAATTCAACGACGGGCCGCGTATCGAGGCCAGTCATTACGTGTTTTGCTGTGGCGGCGGGACTACCTCCTTGTTACAGGACCTGGACCTGCCCGATGTGCCCATGCAGCGCCGCCCCTTGCAGCAGGTCATGGTACGCCACCAGACAAGCGATCCCGCCTTCGTGCATTGTGTTTCGAGCCGGGTTGACCTGACCCCGGAGCTGACCATCACAACCCATACCAATAATCAGGGCCAGCCAGTGTGGTACCTGGGCGGCAGGCTCGCCGAGGACGGTGTTGGCATGGCACCGGATCGGCTGATAGATAGTGCCCGTAGCAAGCTGGAAAAACTTTTCCCCTGGTGTGATTTCAGCAAGGCACAGTGGGCGACACTGGACATTGATCGTGCCGAGGCCCGTCAGCCCGATGGCCGGCGGCCTGAAAATGCCAGCATGATTACCCGGGATAATCTTGCTGTGTGCTGGCCCACCAAGCTGACCATGGCGCCCGCACTGGCTGATCGCGTCCTTTCCTATATCGAATCGAACGGCACAATACCCGGCGGGAACACGGCCTCGCCTGCGCCGACCTTCCTGTCCCGTCCGCACGTGGCAGCGATACCCTGGGAGAATCTCTGAGTATGGCCTTTATGCGCACACTGCCGGGTACGGACATATCCGTTTCAGCCCTGGGATTGGGCACGGTAAAACTGGGCCGTGACCAGGGAGTAAAATACCCGGCCTCATTCACCATTCCGGATGATGATGCGGTCAGGAACCTGCTTTCACAGGCACATGACCTGGGCATCAACTTCATCGATACCGCACCGGCCTATGGCACCAGTGAAACAAGGCTGGGACAGTTACTGGCACAACGCCAGGACTGGATCATTGCCACCAAGACCGGTGAGGAGTTTGACAATGGTGAGTCCCGCTTTGATTTTTCTGCCGGCCATACCCGTCATAGCGTGGAGCGCAGTTTGAAGCGCCTGAACACCGATTATCTTGATATTGTGCTCATTCATTCCGACGGCAATGACACGGACATTCTGAATAAAACAGACTGCGTGGAAACCCTCAGGCAATGCCAGCAGGAAGGGCTGGTCAGGGCCATTGGCATGTCGTCAAAAACAATCGAGGGCGGCATCCTGGCCGCATCAATGCTCGACCTGGTCATGATTACCTACAACCTGGAACAGCGTGACCAGGCAGTACTGGATTACGCGGTGTCCCATGACAAGGGGGTCCTGGTCAAGAAAGGTTTAATGAGTGGTCACACCGGTTCAGTCAATGACAGTATGACCTTGTTGATGCAAACAGAAGGTATTCAGTCGGTCATCGTGGGCACGATCACACCTACTCACCTCATGGAAAACGCTGCCCTGGCAAAAGCCCTGGCAGGTTAAATTACCTGAAGGGCTTTAACTTTCTTCCCTGATCCTGTCGACAATAGCGGATGTAGAACAGTCATCCAAAAATGACAGCACTTTTACCTCGCCGCCGTAGGCCGTAACGATATCTGCACCCACTACCTGGTCGACACCGTAATCCCCACCCTTGATGAGGCAATCCGGCCTGACCGCGTCCAGTAGCGCTTCGGGGGTATCTTCAGAAAACGACACGACCCAGTCTACGGATTCCAGGCCGGAAACCACGGCCATGCGACGTTCAACCGGGTTGATCGGCCTGCCCTCGCCTTTCAGTCGCTTGACCGAGTCATCATCGTTGATGGCAACCACCAGCCGGTCACCCAGCTTGCGCGCCTCGGCAAGATAACCCACGTGTCCGGCATGGATGATGTCAAAACAGCCGTTGGTAAAGACCACTTTTTCACCGTGGGCCCGGGCATCGGCAACAGCCAGCGCAAGCTGGTCACGTGTCATGACACCACGGTCAGAGCCACCATCGCGCTGCACTTCCCGGCGCAATTCCGGACCACTGACAGCGACAGTGCCAACCCGGGTAACGGCCAGGCCTGCTGCAATATTGGCCAATGCCACCGCCTCGGGCAGGGGTGAGCCTGCAGCCAGGGCCGATGCCAGTACCGAGATCACGGTGTCGCCGGCACCGGTGACATCAAACACGTCACGGGCGCGTGCCGGAATATGCAATTCAGGCTCACCCGAACGAATCAGGCTCATGCCATGTTCCCCGCGCGTGATGAGCAGGGCTTCCAGTTCAAGTTCCTTCAATAACTGCTGGCCACGGGCAACCAGGGTTTCCTCGTTGGGGCATGCTCCGACCACCTGCTCAAACTCACTCAGGTTCGGTGTCATCAAGGTGGCGCCCCGGTACCGGGTAAAATCACTGCCCTTTGGATCAACCAGGACCTTGACGCCGGCCTTTTTTGCCATGCTGATCAGTTGGCTGACTTTTGCCAGGGAACCCTTGGCATAGTCTGAAAGGATGATGATATCGGTAGCGGCCAGCAATGCCTCGGCGCGCCGGTTCACTGCCTCCGCGCTGGCCTCATCAAATAGCTCTTCGAAATCCAGGCGGATCAGCTGCTGATGGCGGCTGACCACCCGCAACTTGGTGATCGTCGGTTTGTCCGGGACTTTCTCAAAGTCGCATAGCACCCCGGCGGCACCGAGACGGGATTCCAGTTCGATGCCTGGCTCATCTTCACCGACCAGGCCGACCAGTGTTGCTGCCGCGCCCAGGGCGGCGATATTGAGCGCCACGTTGCCAGCGCCACCGGGACTGTCTTCCCTGCCATTGACACGTACGACCGGCACCGGTGCCTCGGGAGAAATACGTGATGTTCCACCCTGCCAGTAGCGGTCAAGCATGACATCGCCGACGACAAGAACACGTGCAGAATCGAACTTGGGTATATCGAGCTTCATTGAATACTAAAGGGCCCTGATGGTAAGTGGCCGCTATCATATCATAGCCATTGCTGCTTACTGATTCTGATACAATCACGAAGAAAATCAGACAAGCAGTGTATGCAGACGCCTCCTCCTTTCAGCTCCTTTACCCACCTCAAGTACTGGCCAACCTGGGCGGGCATCGGCGTGCTTATCCTGATTGCCTGGATGCCGTTCACGATCCGGTATCGTTTCGGCCAGGCCCTGGGCATGCTGACCTTCTGGCTGGCCCGGGAGCGTAGATACATCACCACCATCAACATCGGCCTGTGTTTTCCGGAACTCACTGCCCGGGAACAGGAAACCCTGGTCAGGGAAACGTTTCGGGAAAACGGCGTCGGCCTGGTGGAAACGGCCACTGGCTGGGTGCGGAAACCGGGCACGTTCAGGGACCAGACCACCCTGATTGGCCTGCCCGCCCTGGAAGCGGCCCAGGCCCGGGGCAATGGCGTCCTGCTCATAGGGGCCCATTACTCGACGCTGGATTTTGGCGCCAACCTGTTATCCCATTTCCATCCCTTTGCCGTCACTTACCGGCCGCACCGCAACGCCCTGTTTGATGCGTTCATGCTGCGCGGCAGGCTGTCCAACTGTAACGGGGTATTTGACCGCAACGATATTCGCGGGGCTTTCCGGCATCTGAAACAGGGCAAAACCCTCTGGTATGCCCCCGACCAGGATTACGGTCCGGACCATGCCGTGTTTGCCCCGTTCTTTGGCCATACCGCTGCCACGATCACTGCCGGCAGCCGCTTTGCCCGAATCAACAATTCCGCGGTTTTTCTTGTGCGCCAGCATCGTCAAGGGGCCACCTGCCAGTATGAAATCGAGTTTGTACCCTTTCCGGAAAGCTTTCCGGGCAAGGATGACACCAGCGATGCCGCCATGACCAACAGCATGATAGAGAAGGCCATTCGCCAGTATCCCGCCCAGTACCTGTGGATGCACAAACGCTTCAAGACCCAGCCAGGTGGCAAACCGGAAAGTCCCTACATCGATATTGCCACGCCGAACCATCGCCTAAAGGAAGCCCAGTACGAACAGGTCATGTCCGGGGCTACCCAGCTTTCCGAACTGGATAACATCAAGGATTACCGGCTGCCCTCCGGGCTCTGGATGCGGGAGTATCCCGGCCTGGTCGGCAAACGCTTTTTCGGGGGCAACGATGCCAGGGTGTTTGACCAGCATGCCAAGAAACTGCGCATGCACGGCTTTGCCTCGATTACCGTCGACAATTTTTTCCGCGTGCCCGACAGGAAGTTGTCCCTGGTCACCTATTTTGTTCCGCCAGGCAAGCTGCTGAGCCAGGTGCCGCACAGGGAACTGCCGCTGGATCTGCTTGCCGGGTTCATGGCCCGGTTGCACCAGGCAGGTTTTGAATGTCAAAAGCCGGCGACAGACATGTTCATGATTGATGGCGAGTCACTGGCAGTGATTGATCCCACAGAGTTCCGGTTTAACGGCTCACCACCTGCCCTGAAAAACCGCCGTAGCGCCCTGATCCAGTTGTCCAGGAACCTGGGCCTGAACAGCAGTGACCGTGACCGTTTCTTTACCCGGTATGCCGAAAAGGCAGGCCTGGGTATCGCCGGCATGGAGGCCTGATGATGGGCCTGCCTGACCCGCTGAAAACCCTGGACCTGCGCTGGCCTGCCATCGGGCTGAGTTGTCTCTTCTCACTGCTGGTCATCATTCTCAACCCGATTCCCAATGATGACGCGTTCAGCTACCTGCGCGCTGCACAACTGTTTGGCACTGAAGGGCTCAGGGCAACCCTGTCCACGTATGGCTGGTACGGTTACTCGGTGCTCATTGGTCTTGCCAGCCAGGTACTGCCGGGCTCGTTGATGACAAGCGCCCATATCCTGAACATCCTTGCCTTTGCGCTGCTCGTTTACGCTTTTGTCACACTGGCCATGGAATTCCGGGCAACACGTCATGTACAGGTTTTTGCCGTCATGATCATCCTGTGTTTTCCCACGATCAACGAGATGCGTTTCAACCTGATCCGGGATTTTGCCTACTGGGGGTTTTGCCTGACCGCCCTGGTACAACTGATTCGCTACAACCGCAGTGGCGCCCTGGTGCATGCCCTGGGCTGGGTGCTGGCGATGGCCGCTGCCATCTTTTTCCGGCTGGAAGGTCTCATCATCCTGGCACTGTCACCGTTTGCCCTGTTGGCACAATCTTCCATACCGCTGGCACAACGCTGGCTGAAAACCGGCAGCCTGTTTTTACTGGTCATGGTTTTTACCGCTGCCATGCTGCTGGTATTTCTGCCCGCCGATGTGAACCTGGTCGATATCTTCCGTTATGCCTGGCGCTGGTACCTGCCCTTACTGACCAACTACCCCGATACCCTGGCCAATGCCGCTGCCGGCGTCCCGCTGGCACTGGATGTCACAACCGACCTGGCATTGTTTACCGGCAAGGGGCTTTTCATTCTCTTCCTGGGGTTTCTCTGGTCAGTGATCAGCAACCTGGTGATGGCCCTGGGGCCGGCCCTCGCCCTGGTCATGGGTTATGCTTTCCTGTCAGGTAAACACCCGCTGCCTGCAGCATGCAAATGGCCCTGGGCGGCCTACCTAGTCTGCGCCGTGCTGGCGCTGCTGGTGTTTGTCTCGATCCTGCAATTTCTTACCACGCGATACGCGGTCCTGGCGGCATTACTCCTGCTATCGGTGATGCCGCTGTACCTCGAGCAGCTCTACCAGCAAGCCATGGCCCAGGGTTCGCCAAGGCGTTTCCAGGTGATTGTCACCGTCATAGCGGCTTACTTCCTGCTGGACAGTCTGGTGAGCTTTGGCTATTCAAAACGCTATATCGAGGATGCCATCGACTGGTCGCAGGCCAATATTGCCGCCGGGCAACACGTCACGACCAACAACTTCGCACTGGCCTACTACACCGGCCTGGTGCCTGAGTACGACATGATAGAGTCAAACCCATCGCGGGTTTTACAGACATTGCCTGAGGAAGGCTATGTCATCCTGGAGCTGGCTCATGATAATGCGGTTGCCAGAAAAGCTGCCGCAGACAACGCGGCACTGGTTGAACTGGTGCGCTTTGGCAACAAGCGCGATGACATTGTCGTCATCTACCAGTTGCAGCGCTGAGACCCGGTCAGAAATTTCCTAACCATGACGGCGCTTGAGCCGCTCTGCCCGCTCCTTCACCTTGCGCCAGAATGTGTCCTGTTCAGTCAAGGCCGTGCGCAGGCTGGTGCCGGCATAGCTGCGCACGAACCTGTACAGGTCCCGCTGCGTCAGGCCAATGTCCATGGCAGAAAAATACAGGCTGCCAATATCCTTGATAATCCAGCGTTGCCCAAGTTGTTTTTTCAGCAGCGCGCGGTGCAGGTCAATCAAGGTGAGCTGATGACCAACCTTGTCCCGGATCATGAAATGGCACAGGTAAAAATCACGATGGCAGATACCATGGCCATGCATCAGGCGGCTGATACGGGCCACTTCCCTTAACCATGCCAGCTTGTCAGTAAATGAGGGTGGTTCGCTGCGCCAGTCACGGGTCAGGTCTTCCAGGTTTTCCTGCGTGCCCACATCCTCAGTGACGATAAAGGATTCCATTCGCTGTGGCAGGAAACCTCGTCTGCCCCAGCCGGCAACCACGGGCACAGATACGCCCAGGTCCTGCAAGGCCTTGATGGCGCGCCATTCATTGCGGGCGCTGACTACCGGCAGGCGCAGGCGCACCAGGTTTTTCAGGATTTCACCGGACCCGGTACCACGGTGGTATTTCACAAAGAAGGTTTTTCCACCCAGGTCCACCGCATAGGTACGGCGACTTTCCAGGGCACGGTATTCTTTTCCGGCCATGGTGGCAAAACGGGCAAAGGGATCGGAGTCACCGATGGCGTCCACGATGTCTTTACGCAAGTAAAGCTCAGTAGCCATGATCACTTTTCCCGATTGAGCTGAAACACAAATCGGCTCTCACTATAAACATCGCAGGTCATTTATGCCTTCCGGCAATCTGGTCATTGAGCTGTTGCCGTGTCGCCTGGTTACGTACACGCTTGGCAAAAAATAAGAGTAACCGGCCAGTCGTGGCCAGTCCAGCCAGACGTTGATAACGGCAACACCAACGTCATGTGGCTTTCCTGAAGCAAAAAAAAACGGCGGGCTATTGCCCGCCGTTTTTCTTTCAGGTCATGAATGTTTCTAGAAGGTAGATTTAATACCCAGGAAGAAACGACGACCCAGTGTGTCGTAATAACCACCGTTGAATCCGCCTACACCTGGCAAGCTAAATCCATTCGGATTGTTACAACCCGGAGCACCACCACAAACGTCGAGGTTGGAACCGGCAGGGTAACCACGAGAGCTGCCTACATTCGGTGGCTCTTCGTCGAACAGGTTGGTAATACCACCACGAATCGTGATGGACTCACTGACTGTCCAGTTGGCTGCCAAATCGAAAATGTTATAGCTGTCAGTTTCGATTTCAGTGCTAGGCGTATAGCTCAGTATCAGGCCTTCACCGCCTGCTGCAACACGGGCATTATTCTGGATAACGCCTTGCTGTGCCGCATAGTTGGCAGTGTAGACACCGGGCAGATGACGCCAGCGCAGTGTCACGCTCCAGTTATCCTTGATGTAGCTGACGTTACCGAACAGACGGAAATCGTAAGCACCACCATTGGTACCGGAGAGATTTGGACCCAGAGAGCCTTTCCAGTCTACCGGCACGTCAAATGCGGCAGCAGACTGTTCGGTTTCGTACTCGTTGAGGATCGTGGCGTTCAGGCTCAGTCCCAGGTTACCGGACAGGCCGAACAACTCATTCAGATCACCAAACCAGTTCACACCAATGTCCATACCGGAGGTCTCGATGGTGGCCTGGTTGCCATAGGACAGCAGTGTGTTAAGCGCATTACCGTTACGCTGGTCACGAGGAACCAGCTGACAGGCGTTACTGGCCGCTTGTGCTGCCGCTTCCGCAGGCGTGCTCACGATAGTACCGAAACAACCGAAGGCTGACTGGTCAATGGAGGTCAGCATGATGGCGTCTTCAATTTCCACGTTGTAGTAATCGAATGACATATTCAGACCACGTGCCCAGGCGTTATCCCAGGGAGAGCGGATAACCGCACCCAGAGTCCAGGTATCAGCCGTTTCAGAGGTCAGTTCAGAATTACCTTTCTGCAGAACCCAGGCGAAACCACCGCCGCCACCCTGCTGGGTAACGTCATCGCCGTTAAAGTAATACTGCTGCTCGGCAAAGCTGCCTGGTCCACCCATCAGGGCCTGACAGATCAGGAAGGTACTGTCTGCACCAGCCTGAGTCTGACCATCGGCCAGCTGCGGGGGAGCCTCGTTGGCACCGATAACCGGGTCTCCAGCGTAGGAGTTACCACCGGCACCATAAGGCGCATTGGCACGTGGAGAACATGGGTCACCGAAGTTACCACCACCGGTGAAGACTTCCTGGGGATTCAGGAACAGCTCACCGAGGTTGGGCGCACGTGTTGCACGATTGAAGCCACCACGCAGGCGAGCCCAGTCATTGATCTGCCAGTTGGCCAGGGCTTTCCAGGTAGTTTCTTCATCGGTTTCCGAGTAGTCGGAATAACGGGCACCAAGTTCCAGTTCCAGCAACTGCACACCCGGTACATCAGATACCAGCGGTACCAGTGCTTCTACATAGTAATCTTTGACAGAAGTACTGGCATCCAGGTAACCGGTCGGATAAACACCGACCACCTGGTCAGTGAAGGAGTCCTGGGACTGCAGGATATCAGGCACAAACTGTGCTTCATTGTCACGTGCCTGGAAACCGGCAGCAAAGCGGGCTTCACCAGCAGGCAGCTCAACAATGGAACCCTGCAAGTTGATTTCAATGATGTCCTGCTGGTTGGCCGCACGCGTCTGCAGAGTAGCATTCACGGCGTTGTAGCAGTCTTCGGATAATGGCTGGTCGCCACCGAAGAAGGTGTCATAGAAGCCGGACTCACAAGTGAAGTCACCACTACCAAAGGCGGGCCTGATGGTAGGAACAATTTCAGCGTTGGCAATGGAGTCGCCAGTCACATAAAACTGGTTACCGGTACCGGAGGCGCCGCGACCATAATCAGGATAGTTGGTTACCGTACGATACCTGGCCAGAGACAGGTTACCTTTGGCATTGTTATAGGTAGCCGACTCACCGTGTGAATAATACAGCTCTGCAGTCCAGTCCTTGAAAGGCAGGTCAACATTCACGCCGGCTTCAATCTGCCACACCTCGTTGGTATTGAAAGTACTACGCGGCGGCAGGCTGAAATCGGGGTTCCAGTTTGGCTGCCAGCGACCGTCCTGGTCGGGCCTGGCATTCAGCATGAAGGCCAACTCGGGCGGTACAGGAAAATGCGCCCCTTCAGCACCCGTAGGGATGAAGTTGGGGTTCGGGTAAGCTGACAAATTGGCAGCCACGGCGTTAAGCACTGCAGGATCCGAATAATCCAGTGTTGGATCAATCGGGCTGTCAGTTGTGGGATCGTAAGGAATGTGGGTTTCCCAACCGCTAATCGCATTGGTACCAAACAGCAGTGTTTCAGTTCTGCTCTCGGCAAAGTTTACCCGGGCAAAGGCGTTAACCCGCTCAGTGACATCAAAGTTGCCAGAGGCGAAAAATGACCAGCGGTCCTGGGGAGCACTGGCAAATGCCTGGGTGTTGTTCCATTTCAGCACCTGATTGGTCGTGGTAGCAGTGATATCACGGTTGTCATTCACTGTACGCAATGCATAAGACAACCCATCAATGGGAATCTTCGCCCTGGCTTCACCACCGGCATTACCGGAAACAAACACCGTGCCGTCAGGATTGAAGTTAAGGTTGGGAATGTTCGGTGAGAATGCCTGGTACCAGGCCAGTGGATTCTCGCCACCGTACAGGGCGTACAGGGCATCCTTGCTGGGATTGTTCGGGCGGATAAATCCCGCCGAGTTCACACCCTGAAGGAAGAAGAAAGAACCGGCTGTGGCGGGATCCTGCCAGAAGTCGGTATAGATATCGCGGTTTCTCTGCAGCGCGGATTCCCTTGAATACTGCTCAAGACCAAGTACCACGTTACCACGGCCATCAGCGAAGTTGCCGCCCAGAATGGCAGAAACACGATACTCGTCACCGTCACCGGCATCCTGTATGCCATATTGTGTATCTACTTCAAAGCCTTCGAAGTTGTCACGCAGGATGAAGTTGGTCACACCACCGATGGCATCCGCACCATAAACGGCAGAAGCACCACCGGTAATTGTCTCAACACGCTCGACCAGTGCCGAAGGCACGCCGTTGATGTCAGTAACCATCAGGGCATTAATCGGGGTTGGACGATGACCGTTTACCAGCACAAGGCTACGGTTAGGACCGAAACCACGCAGTGATATTGAGGCAATACCTACAGAGTTCACCGGAGTAATTTGCACATCACCCTGTGAAGTCACTGGTGAAGCAGCAGGATTGTATTCCGGCAACTGGTTTAGGTAGGACTCAATGTTCAGTCCGGTCTGAGTTTCGAAGTCAGCCTGGTCAACTGTGGTAATCGGGCTGTTGGATTCCAGGTCCCGTCGAACAATACGAGATCCGGTAACGACGATTTCTTCGATTGATTCATCCTGAGCTAATACACCGGGCGCACTTGTTAAAGCAAATGCACCTATTGCAGCTGAGATTGAAACAGAAAGAAGAGAACGTCCTAAATTAGGATTAGACATAGATGTCCCCTTGATTGTTGAAGAATTTCGGTATTGCCGCGCATTTACCTGATCCAGCTTCAGAACAAGTTCACATTTTTATAGTCACGGCGAAGCAAACTTTACCTCTCGAATGCTCAACAGTCAATTAAAAAAGACAATGTAAGCCTCTGTATTAAAAAAGAAAATTAAGAAACAAAAAAATACTTGCGTATTTCTTGCGCAATTCGGGAATCCCTTTCCGGAGGAGTCTGTAAAAACAGGAAAAGAGTCCTTAAAAGGGACTGAAAAATGCGCTAAAAATGAAGGAAATGGCGGCTGGAAATTGGGAAGTGTGGTTGAAGTTTGGAGGCTGAAAGTTGAAAGCTGCCAGGTAGCCAGCGTTGCTGTTTTCAACGACTGCTAGTCAATCCGTTTGACCTGGATAAAGCCACGCAGCCTGCTGGAAGTCAGGCGATAGGAGGTACCCCATTTGCTGGGATAGATCCTGACTTCTTCCCCTTCCCTGAGATAGTAGCGTTTGGTTTCTGTTTGTTGCCAACGCTGGCCGCTGGACAGGGTGAAGACACTGAGCCCTTGCCCGATTCTCGAGATTTCGGTAATGGTATCCACCAATTCCGTCTGGCCGTCTGCACCTTCACGTATGCGGGTGTCAGCTGTTTCTTTCTCCAGGCCAAAATCATCGATCTGCTCGTTTGTTGTTTCCTCACGATCCCGTACATTGGATTCAG
>Ga0255756_1001226_pt1 | contig 29532 bp, 21 predicted proteins | sample 011ome_20_FD_179956 | JGI IMG/M metagenome (GOLD analysis project Ga0255756, IMG submission 179956) | Coastal salt marsh microbial communities from the Groves Creek Marsh, Skidaway Island, Georgia - 011509CT metaG (version 2) | ecosystem: Environmental > Aquatic > Marine > Intertidal zone > Salt... | reverse complement strand
CATGTCGGTGTTGTCCTCGGCAGTGAGCGCCATGTCAACGTATTACGGCGACTCACTGGACCCCAAAGACCCCGAGCAGGTGGAACTCTCCACTATCCGCTTGTTGGCGAAGCTTCCCGTCATCGCCGCCTACGCGCACAAAAAGAGCATCGGGCAGGCGTTCTTATACCCCGACAACTCCCGCAGTTTCGTCGAAAACTTCCTGTGGTTGAACTTTGGCCTGATGGCCGAACCCTATGACGTAAACCCGGTGTTGGTGAAGGCACTCGATCGCCTGCTGATTCTGCACGAAGACCACGAGCAGAACGCCTCTACCTCGACGGTGCGACTGGTGGGCTCGACTGAGGCAAACCTGTTCGCCTCAGTATCTGCCGGTATCAATGCACTCTCGGGACCCCTTCACGGTGGAGCGAACGAAGCAGTGCTGTCAATGCTCGCCGAGATTCGCGATTCGGGAGAAGGCGTCGAGCGGTTTGTGGAGCGCGTGAAGAACAAAGAAGACGGCATTCGCCTGATGGGCTTTGGCCACCGCGTGTATAAGAACTACGACCCGCGAGCCCGCCTGGTCAAAGAATCCGCTGACGCGGTGCTGGCCGAATTAGGCGTGAAGGACGAGCTGCTTGATATCGCGAAAGAGCTCGAAGAAATCGCGCTCGCCGATGAGTATTTCATCGAGCGCAAGCTCTACCCGAACGTCGACTTCTACACCGGCGTGATTTACAAGGCGATGGGCTTTCCCACCCGCATGTTCACCGTACTGTTCGCCATTGGGCGCCTGCCGGGCTGGATTGCCCACTGGCGCGAAATGAACGACGACCCGGCGACGAAGATTGGCCGCCCACAACAGCTGTATGTGGGTCCCGAAGGGCGAAGCTGGCCGAAAGGTCGCTAGCCGTGTAACGCGGCGTTGAGGGTCACGCCCTGCCCCGCACGCGGAATCGCCTGTACTTCACCGGTGAGCGAATTGCGGCGGTAGAGAATATTCGGCACTCCGCTGAGCTCCGCCGCTTTCACATCGCGCGATTCTGAGCCTTCCATCAGCCTCAGTTTGGTTCCGGCCGTGACATACAAACCTGCTTCGACCACGCAGTCGTCGCCGAGGGAAATACCGATTCCGGCGTTTGCACCCAACAGGCAGCGCTTCCCAATCGAAATGACTTCTTTTCCGCCGCCACTGAGCGTTCCCATGATGGAAGCGCCCCCACCAATGTCGCTGCCGTCCCCCACGACGACCCCCTGGGAGATACGCCCCTCCACCATGGAATGGCCCAGCGTGCCTGCGTTAAAGTTCACAAATCCCTCGTGCATGACAGTGGTGCCAGGGGCCAGGTGGGCTCCCAGTCGCACCCTCGAGGTATCGGCAATACGCACGCCCTCAGGGGTCACATAGTTGGTGAGCGGCGGGAACTTGTCGACACTAGTCACCGCCACTGCAGAGCGCTGAAGATCGATGCGGTGTTCTTCCAGCGTCGCGGGAGCGACCGGTCCGTGGGTTGTCCAGGCCACAATCGGCAGTAGCCCAAAGATTCCCTCGAGGTTGATTGAGTTGGGCTGGACCAGGCAGTGAGAGAGAAGATGCAAACGTAGATAGGCGTCGGGCACGGACTGCGGTGGCACATCGAGGTCAATCACGATGCCCACGCCCACTGACTGAGTGTGTGTGGTCGGGTTATCTCCCTCCAGGTGCTCAATCGTTTGAGGCAGGATGAACGGGTCAAACTTTTCGCCCGGAGTTCCCAAGACGGGGCGGGGGAACCAGGTGTCGAGAATGGTTCCGTCGCGGTCAATTGTTTGCAAGCCGTAGCCGTATGCGCTGTGGGTACTCTCTGCCATGGTTACCAGGCTAGCGGGGCACCCTGCCCGACTACACTTAGGCGTCGTGTCAGCCTCCGCCGAGCCGTTCGACCTCACTGTGGGTGTGGTGGAGCTTGCCCGCGCCATTGTGGACGTCGAATCTGTTTCGGGTCATGAGGAAGAACTGGCCGACCGAGTCGAGGCCACTTTGCGCGGCTCCTCTCACCTCGAGATCATTCGACTAGGCAACACGGTGGCTGCTCGCACCCAGACCGGCTCTGACACCCGCGTGATTATTGCCGGGCACCTCGACACCGTGCCGGTGGAAGGCTTGCTTCCGGCGCGACGCGAAGACGGGGTGTTGTGGGGCCGGGGTGCGGTGGACATGAAGGCGGGAGTCGCGAGCCAGTTGCTTCTCGCCTGTGAGCTGGACGCTCCTCGGGTAGACGTCACATGGATTTTTTACGACCAGGAAGAGGTCGAAGCGGAGCGCAACGGCCTGGGCCATTTCGCCGCCGCCCATCCGGAGTGGATGCAGGCCGATTTTGCCGTGTTGGGGGAGCCCTCCAACGCCGGTGTTGAGGGTGGTTGCAACGGCACTCTCCGAATGGAACTTCGAGCCTCGGGCAAGACGGCTCATTCGGCCAGGCCGTGGATGGGGCACAACGCCATTCACGCTCTATCTGACGCCCTCGCCACCCTGAGTAACTTTGAGCCAGAAACCCGCGACGTAGACGGCCTGTCCTATCGAGAGAGCTTGAGCGCCGTAGCAGTCTCCGGAGGTATCGCCGGCAACGTGATTCCCGACCGTGCGACGTTGACCCTGAATTTCCGATTTGCCCCCGACCGCAGTGTGGACGAGGCGATCAGCTACGTCACCTCACTCTTTCCGGGGCTTGAGGCCACAGCCGTCGACCAGTCTCCCGGGGCTCGTCCAGGACTTGATCACCCGCTGGCGCAGTCGCTCGTGAAGGCAAGTGGACGGCCGGCGGAGCCCAAATATGGCTGGACCGATGTCGCGCGGTTCTCCCAATTAGGGACACCCGCCGTGAATTTTGGCCCGGGTGATGCCCAACGGGCCCACTCGGCTGACGAATGGGTCACTGAATCAGAAATTGAGGTGGCGCACCACACCCTGCGCATCTGGCTGAGCTCGTCCTAGCCTGTGGGCTCGTTTGTCTCTGGGCCGTCTTTCTTGGGATAATAGGAGCTTCAGGGCGAAAATAAGGAGTTGAGTACATGGCCGCGATGAAGCCTCGAACTGGCGATGGACCCATGGAGGCAGTCCGCGAGGGCCGTCTCATTATCGTGAAGGTTCCGCTGGAGGGTGGCGGCCGTCTGGTGGTCAGCGTCAATGACGCAGAAGCCACTGAGCTGCGTGACGCCCTGCAAGGCGCCCTCAAGTAACGCTTATTCCGCCGCGGGGTAAACAACCGCCCAGGCGAGACCCTCGGCAAAGGGCAGCAGGGAATGGCTGACTCGGTCGTCTTCTGCAATCACCCGTAACAGTGTGCGCATCGCCGCAACCTGATCGTCTCGGTTCGCGGGGTTCGCGACCTCGCCGCCCGCAAGAGCGCCGGCCACCAGGATGCTTCCTCCGGGCCGGCACAGCTTGACGGCGTCGTCGTAACACGCTTCTGCCTGATCGCCCGGAAGGTCGATCACGACGAGGTCGTAGCTGTCCTCATTCATTTTCGGTAAAACGTCCTGGGCGCGCTCGGTAATGAGGCGCAGACGTTTCTGATCGATATCGACCTCACCCAGCAGTTCCCGCAGGGTCACGTGGTGGTCGAGCTCTTTGTCGATGGTCGTGATGTGGGCGGAGGGGCAGGCTTCAGCGAGACGCATCAGGGTGACGCCCACGCCCGTACCCACTTCGATGATGCTGCGCGCATCACTTGCGGCGGCAATGTGAGAAATGACGGAGCCGAGGACGGAACTGAGCGACGAGATCCCCTGATCCTCTGACGCCCGCTCGAGATACTCGACGTCGTCCGAATCCATCACGTATTCGTGGGCGAAACGGTTGATCAGTTCCCAATCGCCCACACTAACCTCCTGGCATCCGTGGTCTGTCGCTGTCAGCCTAGGCCAGAGTGTGGACGAGGTGACTATTCTGGGGACGTGTCTTTCGGATTGACCATCGAGAAATTGCTCCTGATTGGAGTCATTGCGATTTTTCTCATTGGGCCCGATCGACTTCCGGCCTATTCCGCGCAATTTGCGAGGCTGATTCGGTCTCTGCGCGATATGGCACGCGGTGCGAAGGATCGCATGAAGGAGGAGTTGGGCCCCGACTTTGACGAGTTGGAGTGGAAGAAACTAGACCCTCGTCAATACGACCCTCGCCGCATCATCCGTGATGCCTTGACGGAGGAGCCCGCGGCCGCACCCGCAGAGCCGGTGCGCAGCACGGTCGAGTCCGCCTATCAAAAGCGCCAGCGCCTGCTCAAAGAGGGCACACCGGCCCCTTTCGACCCCGACGCGACCTAGGCGGGACTGAGCGGCAAGCTCGTGCCCACCCGCGAGGCGCGCGTTGCCCGCACGGCCTCTCCCACTCTCGCGATGGCGCGTGCAGCGGGGTCTTCGGGGTGGGCGGAGACGACGGGTTCTCCGGCATCACCACCCTGACGCACAAGCGTGCTCAGGGGAATCTGGCCCAGAAGGGGCACTTCCAAATTGTCTGCGACCGCCTGACCACCCCCCTCGCCAAAGAGGTCCAGAGAAGTGCCATCAGGCAGGATGCCCGGTGACATCATTTCCACCACCCCGATGACCCGCTGTCCCGTTTGCCGTGCCACCGTGGCGGAGCGAATGGCGACGTCGGATGCCGCTTGTTGGGGTGTGGTCACGACGAGCACGTCGGCGTGGGGCAATAGCTGCCCGACGCTGATAGCGACATCTCCGGTTCCGGGAGGCATGTCGAGCAACAACACATCCAGGTCGCCGAAGTACACGTCGGTGAGAAACTGGTTGACCGTGCGATGGAGCATGGGTCCTCGCCAACTCACCGCGTCACCCTCATCCACAAACATCCCAATCGACATGACCTTCACGTCGTGGGCGATGGGAGGCAAAATCATGTCATCCACTCGAGTCGGACGCGCACCCTGAATCCCCAGGAGTCCGGGGATTGAGAACCCGAACACGTCCACGTCAATCACACCGACACGTAACCCGGCCTGAGTGGCGTCGACGGCGAGATTCGCGGTGAGGGTAGATTTACCGACCCCCCCTTTACCGCTGGTCACCGCAATCACTCGGGTGAGCGATTCTGGGGTGAACGGATGAGAATCGCGCTTATTTCCCCGCAGTTTCTGGGTGAGCGTCGCACGGCGCTCCGCATCCATCACGGTCAGGGAAACGTTGACTTCGTGCTCACCGGAGACCCTCGAGATGGCCTGTACGCAGTCGCTGTGGATGCGCTCAGAGGCGGGGCAGCCGACGATGGTGAGAGCAATCGTGACGTCGATGGAGGAGTCGCTGACCGTGATGCCGTCGACCATGTCTAGTTCAGTAATCGGCAGACGAATTTCGGGATCGATCACAGTGGCCAATGCGCGACGCACGTCATCTTCGGTGGGGTTAGCCACGGTGGGGTGTCACCGCCTCGCAAAGTTCTCGGTCTATCTGGGCAGAGCCTAGTCAATGGGGTGTGAGAATGGTCTGGTGGCACAGAAAAGCTCAACCCGTCAGGTCGCTCTCGACCGCCTCTCTCGCCTGCCCTCTGGCGAGGAATTGGGCCGCTTTGAGAATTATGTGGATGCGAAGAAACTGGTCGATCGGCTGTTAGAAGGCGGACTTCCCCCCAAAGCACTCTCCATCGTGGGTGACGGGCTGCAATCGGTCGAGCGCATCACTGCCCGCTATGGCTACGGCCGTGCTGCGCTCAACTCGGCACTGACGGGTTCGTGGATTGGCTTGTTCATTGGACTAATCGTTGCCTCGTTTGGCACCACCGTGAGCGTGTCGCCCCTGCTTGCGGGCGCAGTCACTGGCGCAGGTTTTGGAATGATCGTGGGAATGGTGCTCTACTCCTCGCAGCGAGCCACCCGCCCTACTTTTCGCTCAGTCCAGCAAATCATCGCGGAGAACTACCGCGTCGTGGTCGATGAAAACCTGCAGGGCAAAGCTCGCAGGGTGATGTCTGAAGGCACGGCAGAATAATGGCCGACGAGCGCGAACACATGGACCTCAGCCTCACGGGCGCGCTCAATCTCGGTGGGCTCGCGCCGGTCGCCGAGTGGCTCGACGAGAAAGCCCCGCACGAAATTGCGGAGGAGCTCACCCGCCTCAAGCCCGTTCAGGCCGCACTGGTGTGGCGGATGTTGCCCCGTGACGAGGCGTTGGAAGTGTTCGAAGAGCTCGACAGTGTCCAGCAGCAAGAGTTGCTCAGCGGCATGAGAGATTCGGCCTTCCGTGAAGTAGTCGAAGAAATGGACCCCGACGACCGAGCACGGTTGCTCGGCGAGGCTCCCGCGGGTTTTGTGAGGCGCGTCCTGGCTGGTTTGAGTCACAAAGAACGCGCCATGACGGCCTCGCTTCTGGGATACCCAGAAGGCTCAGTGGGTCGTGTGATGAGTCCCGAAGTGGTGACCGTCCAAGAATCCACGCCGGTCTCAGAAATTCTCGACGTGGTGCGCCGCAAAGGCTCCGACGCGGAAACGATTGACCTTCTCGCGGTGGTGGATCGCAGTCGCACCCTTGTTGGTGTGGTGGGCCTGAGCCATGTCGTGCTCGCCGACCCCGGGTTGACGGCTGGCGAGATTGCCGATGTAAACGCCCCCACTCTCGAAGTGACGGAAGAAGCTGAGAAGGCCGCTCGTTTGGTCCAAGAAACCAACCGCCTGGGTTTGATGGTGGTCGATAGTGAATCCCGGGTTCTCGGGGTGTTGACCGTGGACGACGCGCTGGAAGTGATTGAGGCGGCGGACACCGAAGACGTCGCCCGCCAGTCGGGACAGCTTCCCTCGACCAGCCACTACCTCTCGACGAGTGTGTTGGAGCTTGCGAAGCTGCGGGTGTTTTGGCTGGTGATTCTGATTTCCGCGGCGACCGTGACGGTGTGGGTGATGGGTCTGTTCGAAACCGCGCTCGCTCAAGTGACCGCGCTGGCACTCTTTATCCCCTTGCTCGTAGGAACCGGTGGAAACATTGGGGCTCAGGCGGCTACGACCGCGGTGCGCGCCCTCGCCATTGGTGAGGTGAGACCAAGCGATGCTTTGCGGGTGGCGTGGCGAGAATCGCGAGTGGGATTGTTCCTGGGTGTGGTCCTCGGTGGATTGGCGTTTGGTGCCGCCTGGTGGGTCGCGGGACTCGCTGTCGGTCTCACTGTCGGCATCTCGGTGGTACTGATTGCGGTGTGGGCGACAACCATTGGGAGCATCATGCCGCTTGCGGCGCAAGCGGTGAAAATTGACCCCGCCGTGATTTCGGCGCCGCTGGTCACCACGCTGGTGGATACCAGCGGACTGCTGATTTACTTCGTTGTTGCCGGCGTCGTTCTCGGCGTCTAGGGCCTAGCGGCCTTAACCCACGCCTCGACGTCAGCGACCGAGCGGGGGATTCTTCCGGAGAGGTTTTCGTAACCCGACTCGGTCACGACGATGTTGTCTTCGATGCGTACACCAATTCCCCGCCACTGCGGCGGAACCGTGAGGTCGTCGGGTTGAAAATACAGTCCCGGTTCGATGGTGAACACCATGCCCGGCTTCAGCTCCTGATCGACATACATCTCCCGACGCGCCTTCGCGCAGTCGTGAACATCGAGCCCCAGATGGTGGCTCGTGCCATGAATCATGTAGCGACGGTGCTGGCCACCGTCTGTGGAGAGGGCTTCTTCTTGGGAGACGGGAAGGAACCCCCACTGGTCCACGTGCCGCGCGATGACCTCCATCGCCGCGTCGTGAATGGCCCGGAACGCAACCCCCGGCTTCACTTTCGACATTGCGTAGTCGGCGGCTTCCAGCACGGCCTCGTAGACCATTCGTTGGTGTTCGCTGAAGTGACCCGATACGGGGAGGGTGCGAGTGATGTCTGCGGTGTAGAGCGAATCGAGTTCGATGCCTGCGTCTACCAGGAGAAGGTCTTCCTCATTGACCGGGCCATCGTTGGTAACCCAGTGCAGGATGCAGGCGTGGGGTCCTGAGGCAGAGATGGTCCCGTACCCCACGTCGTGACCCTCTACTCGAGCACGCGCGCCGAACACGCCTTCGATCAGGCGCTCACCTCTTTCGTGTCCGATTGCTCGGGGGAGGGCCTCAACGATGTCGTTGAATCCACGGTGGGTGGCCTCCACAGCAACCCGCATTTGGTCGAGTTCCCATTCGTCTTTGACAAACCGAAGCTCAGAGAGCGCCCGGCCCAGGGCTTCGTCTGCGAATTCCATCTCTCGGGTTTTCTTCACCCCCAACGCTTTGATTCGGCGTTGGCTGAGCGCTTCGGTAAAGAGCGGGTCTCCATCGCGCAGGACCACTGTGCGCCCGAGGGCATCGTCATCAACGCCGTCCCACTGCTCGAGATCCTGCACGTCAAGCCCCAACTGGGTGGCGATGTCGTTGAGGTGTGGCCGGGGACCTGTCCAAAACTCTCCGAGTTCGGCACTGGCATAAAACTCGTCGGTGTCGCGGCCGGCGGGCCCGCGCGCATAGAGAACCATCTCTGGCGGAGTCTGTCCGAGGTCGATGCGTAAGAGCGAGCCGGGAGTGGTGGTGCTGCCCCAACCTGTCAGGTGGCTAAACGCGGAATGGGGACGATAGGGGTAATCAGTGTCATTCGAGCGCTGTTTCGGGACACCCGCAGGAATGAGGATAATCGCCCGGTCGGGCACGCCCTCGAGTGAGGCGAGGAGCGCCTCACGGCGCTGCGCGGCAAAGGGAGCAGCAGCTTCGGGTGCGCTAGGGCGTGGGGTGGGCTCGGCCCACCCGCTGGTCATAAATTGGTGAAACGCCGACGACTCCGGTGCGCGAGAGCGCAACGGTTTCGACTTCTTCTGGGCCACCCTGACAGTCTCCCACTCCGTGCGACCTAGCATGGAGGGGTGAGCGACCCGATAATCGACCTGCATTCTCATACGCGGGCATCCGACGGGTCCGATAACCCCTCCGAGCTCATTGCCCAGGCGGTGGCCTCGGGTATCTCTACCCTCGCGATCACCGATCACGACACCACGTCGGGTTGGGCGGAGGCGGTCGCAGCCGCCCGGGAGGCACCGCTCAGTCTGATTCCCGGTATAGAACTGAGCACCCAGGTGCTTGACCACACGACGGGTTTTGTGCCCCAAAGCATTCACCTGTTGGGGTACCTCGTCGACCCGCAGCACCCCGCCCTGGTCGAAGAGATGGCAAAAATTCGCTCTCACCGCGACAACCGTCTGCAGATGATGGTCGACAAACTCTCCGCCGACTACGACATCTCGTGGTTGGAGGTGCGCGCCACTATTCCTGAGGGGGCCACACCCGGTCGGCCTCACATTGCCGAAGTGTTGATTGCAAAAGGCATCGTCGCGGATACAACAGAGGCTTTTGCACACATTCTCGCTGCAGATGGGCCCTATCACGTGCCGCACTACGCGCCGAAGTTGGACCGAGCCCTCTCCATCATCCGGGGAGCCGGGGGTGTCCCAGTCTTAGCCCACCCTCTGAGTCGCGGCGATAACTTGGCGACGGGAGTGTCTGGCCCGCTCGAGGATGTGCTCGCCCGTTATCGCCGATGGGTGGAGTTGGGGTTGATGGGAGTCGAGATTGACCATCGCGAGAACGCGCCCGAGTCCCGCGAAGTCCTCGCGGTCGTTGCTGATTCCCTCGATTTGATTGTTACCGGTTCAAGTGACTACCACGGCACCAAGAAACCCAATCTCCTGGGGGAAAACCGGACCAGGATGGAACAGCTCGAGCGCATCCTCCACGCGGGTGTCGGCGCCGAGGCAGTTCCTCTGTCTTAGGCCGAAGAGGTGTTCCCGCTTCTGCGGCGACGACGACGGGGCCTTCCCGACCCGCCCTCACTCGACTCACCCGGTTTTACGGGAGCGCGCCTGTTGCCCGCGGGTGGTTTGGAGGCTTCCCGCTCCCGCTTCGGCATTGGGGTCGAGTTGATGCGACCCTTGGTGCCCTTAGGGATGTTTAGGTCCGAAAACAGGTGAGGGGAGGAGGAATAGGTCTCTTGCGGCTCGTCGATGCCCAACTCGAGTGCGCGGTTGATTAGTGCCCACTTGTGCAAATCAGCCCAGTCCACGAATGTCACGGCGATACCGGTCTTGCCCGCACGGCCGGTACGACCCACGCGGTGGAGGTAGGTCTTGTCGTCTTCGGGGATGGTGTGGTTGATCACGTGGGTGACGTCGTCGACGTCGACTCCACGGGCAGCCACATCGGTGGCGATCAGAATGTCTTTCTTGCCGGCTTTGAACGCGACCATGGCCCGCTCACGTGCATCCTGGCTCATGTCACCGTGCACCGCCGCCGCGCTGTAGCCACGATCGTTGAGCTCTTCGACCAATCGGGCAGCACCGCGCTTGGTGCGAGTGAAGATGATGGTCTTTCCGCGCCCTTCGGCCTGGAGGATGCGCCCAATCACCTCATCTTTATCGAGCTGGTGGGCTCGATAGACGAAGTGTTGAATGTTGGCTTGGGCGATGGTTTCTTCGGGATCGTGGGCGCGGATATGCAGCGGCTTGGTCATGAACCGCCGCGCCAGCGTCAACACGGGACCCGGCATAGTCGCCGAAAACAGCATCGTTTGGCGGGTCGCCGGGGTTTTGGCAAACAAGCGTTCCACGTCGGGCAAGAAGCCCAAATCGAGCATCTTGTCCGCTTCGTCCAACACCATCACCTGGACCTCGGAGAGGGAGAGGCGACGCTGTTGCATCAAGTCAAGAAGGCGACCCGGGGTTCCGACTACCACTTGGGCGCCGTTGTCGATTTGTTCAAGCTGACCCTCATACGCCTTACCGCCATAAATGGCGGCGATTTGCGTGTCGCGCTTAGACGACGCGACCACCAAATCTTCAGTGACCTGAATGGCCAACTCTCGGGTGGGGACCACCACGAGCGCTTTCACTCCCGGGGAGGGGTTGGGTCCCAGTCGCTGGAGCAGGGGCAAGCCAAAGCCGAGGGTTTTACCCGTTCCGGTGCGGGCCTGGCCAATGATGTCTTGGCCGGTGAGTCCTACCGGAATGGTTTGTTCTTGGATGGGAAAGGGGGAGTCAATGCCCTCAGAGAGGAGAGCTTCGACCATATCTGGCTCGATGCCAAGGTCGGAGAAATTCACGGAAATGTGTGCCTATCGTTTATTTATTCTGCGTCCAGTCTAGCGGCCTGCCCTTCTTCGCCTTCGGTGGGGCAGTCCGCGGGATACTCTGGGGGCGTGGATTGGCGGTTTTGGCGCAAGAAGAAGAACACGGCAGCGCCCACTTTGCGGTCGCGCCGAGTGGATGCCTCGAGTCGAATCGACGTCACCTCTCTCGCCCCCACCGCCGCCGATCTTCTTGCTCACGCCACGGCATCGCAGTTGTTGCTCTCAGAAGAGTCCGGACGGGTGATGCGCGAGGCCTGGTCCGTGACCGACCGTGACGAACTCGCGCGTGCCACCAACGTGGTCTTAGACCGCTACGAGGCGTTGCGTGCGCTTCTCGCCGAATACGGCGACGATCCGGTCGATGCCCTGGTACGGCCCACCGAGTTCCAACGTGAGCAGTTTCGGCGGATGAGCGCCGATAACTGGTACGAACGCGTTGCGACCTGTCTCGTGGTCGGGGGTTTCTTGGGGGACTTTTTCACCACCCTCGCCGGCGGGTTACCCGACCCCGCGCGATCCGACATCCAGGAAGTTTTTGAATCTGATGACGACGAAGCGCTCTTCGAGGGTGTGTTACGCAGAGTGATCGAACACGATGACGCCTACCTTTCCCGGGTGAGCCTGTGGTCACGGAGGCTCGTTGGCGACACGATGTTGATTGCTCGGAGGGCGCTCAAAGCGCCGACGTCTAATCGAGCAGAAGATAGCTACGAGCCGCTCTTTACCGACATCGTGACCGAGCACACCAGACGTCTCGACCGTCTCGGGCTCACCGCATAAACAGGCGGGTTTAGGGGGCGAAGCCCACCTTGCGCACGGGCTCCTCGGCGAGTTCGACGTATCCCAACGACTTCACCGGAATCAGGTAGACGTGGCCTTTGGCGTCTTCCAGACGCACCATCCCGTCGTCTCCCTCAGCCACCTGGGCGGCGATGAGTTTCTCGAGCTCCGCGACCGGTTGGTTAGTTTCAAAGCTCAATTCGCGAGCGCTGTTCGTGATTCCGATTCGAATTTCCACGGGACTAGCGTACGACAGTCAGCTGTGGGCTTTAGCCTCGAGGTATGGCAGACGCAGCCCTGGGTTACACCTCGAATATCCGGCTGCTCGATTCCCTCTCCTCCGCGCGACCTGTGGTTGTGCTGGGAGCCGCGGGGAGTGGAAAAACGACCCTCCTCACCGATTATGTTGTTCGGCTCGTGAACGACCAGGGTGTGCACCCCGACCAGGTAAGAATTCTCACCCCTACCCGTCAGCAGGCCACCCAACTGCGTGATGTCGTGGGAGTGCGTGTGTCCACGCCGACGCGGGGCCCGCTTGTGATGAGCATTCAAGCCTTCGCCTTTGACCTTGTGCGATTCGACCGTGAACGCCGAGGCGATCCACCGCCGAGGTTGCGCTCGGGGGCGGATGTGGACCAAGACATTGCCCAGTTGCTCGAAGAGCACATCGAGAGCGGCGGGGGCCCGCAGTGGCCACCGCATCTTTCTGCCCAGGTGCGCTCAACGGAGACCCTCCGCACCGAATTGCGCGAATTGATGGCGCGGTTGACCGAGCTCAATTTGGGCGCAGAAGACCTTCGCGGATGGTCAACGGTCCACAGCGCGTGGCCGGCCGTGGCTGACTTCATTGACGAATATCAGCGCGTGATTGCCCGGTCTCGACCCGACGAGTTTGATTCCGCCGAGCTCCTTCGGCTCGCCACCGAGCTGGTCACCCACGGGGTTGCTTCTGCGCGGGGCTATCGCACGATCGTGATCGATAACGCTCACGACATGTCCCCAGCCACGACGGGCCTGTTGATGGCTTTGCATGATGCGGGTGTTCACGTGGTGGTGTGTGCGGAGCCGGATGTGGCCGGCCAGACGTTCCGCGGCGCCGACGCGGAAGGTCCCTCCCATTTGGCCCGGGCGTGGGGGATTGAGCCGGTGGTTCTTCCCCACGTGTATCGACACGGCCCGGCGATACGCTCCCTAGTGGGGGAGGTCACGTCACGTGTGGGCACGGCGCTCGCCGGTAGCCAGCGTGCTGCCCGCTCCCAGATGTCAGATGCCGCCCGGCCGGTGCTCTGTGTCGAATCTCCTAGTCCCACTCGCGAAGCACACGACATTGCGAGGCTGATGCGTGCTCGCCACCGCGATGAGGGAATCGCCTTCTCAGACATGGCGGTCGTAGTGCGCCGATCTGGCGCGATTCCGGTGATGGCCTCGGCGTTGAAACAGGCGGGGGTGCCAACGGATACGGACTATCGCACTTCCATCGGTCAGCATCCTGCTACCAGGGAGCTCATCGGGTGGATTCAGTTGGCGAGGGACCCTCAATCTGTCTCTACCGAACGCATCGGAGATTTATTAGCCGGTGTCTACGGAGGGCTGCAACGACGCGAGCTTCGCCGCCTTGGTCATCTGTTGCGCCGCCTCGACCAGGTCGAGGGAATCTCGAGGAGTCCTAAGGAATCGCTGGCGTCGATGATGCGCGACGCCGAGCTACACCCGGGATTGCCCGAGCACTGGCAGCGGCCTCTCGGCCGCGTGTTGGGGGTGATTGATGCGCTGAGGGCGCTGGCGGAGTCCACCACAGCCGATGTCTTGGCATCGGAAGCCTGGCGGCTGTGGAACGTCGAAGACGAGTGGGTGGCTCGAGCGACGCACCCGGAGCGACCTTCGAGTTTTGCGCGCGAGAGTATCAACCAGGTGGGAGCGCTTCTGCGCACCGCGGAGCGGTTTATCCGCAGTCATATGGGAGTCTCAGCGCTCGCCTTTTTCGACCGCGTGCTGAACGCGGATGTTACCGAGGACGTGCTGATGCCCTCGGTAGAGCGACGAGGAGTCACCGTGGCAACCCCCGCTCAGGTAGCCGGCCAGGAGTTTGAGGTGGTGGCCATCGCCGGAGTGAATGAACACGTGTGGCCCAACACCAGAATTCGTGGGTCCCTCCTGGGCTCCCCTCTGGTGATGAGAGCCGTTCGTGGTCAACTGAGCGACAGCGTCGACGAACAACGTGTCGTCATCGACGACGAACTGAGAATGGCCGCCCTCTCTATTTCGCGTGCGCGACAGGCCGTCATCATCAGCTGCGTGCACTCGGACGATGAACAACCCAGTGCCCTCTTCCACCTCCTCGCGAAGCACTCGGAGCGGGAACCCACCAGCTCTGAGGAAACTGGCTCGCTCCTCCACCTCGTCGCCTCTGCCCGCCGCACCCTCTGCGCCGACCCCGCAGACGCCGATGCGGCAGCCACCCTGGCTCAGTTGGCCTCGATGGGTGTGCGCGGCGCCGACCCGGATCAGTGGTGGGGAGTGCTTCCCTGCTCTAGCGACGAGCCGCTGTTTGCGCAGCGGGATGTCCCCATTTCACCCTCCAAACTCAAGGCTGTCGAAGACTCCGCGCTGGATTGGTTCCTCGATCGCATCGCCCCTGAAGACCTTCCGCCCGCTGTGGGCGTGGGTTCTCTCCTGCACTACGCCCTCGAACACGCTCCGTGGGGTACGGCCGAGGAGCTCACCGAACTGGTGTCAACGCGTTTTTCTGAGCTGGATTTTGAAGCCGGTTGGCAGGCCAATGCCCAACATCGACAGGCTCTTGGGTATGTGGTGGCACTGGCTGAATATTTGCGTGATCGACAGAGTCTCGGTGCCACCGTCGAGTCGATTGAGCAGCGCTTCGAAATACCTCTCGATGGCGCCATCATCGTGGGCATCATCGACCGAATCGAGCGCAACGCGGAAGGCCAATTGGTGGTCGTCGATTTGAAAACGGGGCAGCCCGTGACCGACAACAAAGTGGTTGATGACCCGCAACTCTCCGCCTACCAACTCGCGGTCCGTGACGCGTCGCTGGGTGAGTCGTTCGATGGCCCCGGCGATGTCGCGGGGGCGTGGCTGTTGTTTGTCAAAGAGGGCAAAGACGGCAAGCGCTACCGTATCGCCGCTCAAGAGGCCCTCGGGCCAGAAGAGCTCGAGCGTTTCACGGCCCGTGTGCTCGAAGCCGCGGGGCAGATGGCGTCTGGGAGTTTTGAGGGTCCCCGGGAGAAGAGACGGGCAGGTAATGGTCCGCTTGAACACCGCTGGCAGCGGGTGGGGGCGGTGTGTGGTGACTGATATTCGATACTCCGCTTCAGACCTCACTGATCTGCTGCGCACTCACCGTCCAACCGACGAGCAGGCGCGAATCATCGAAGCTCCACTCGACGGTGTCTACCGGGTCATGGCGGGCGCTGGTTCGGGAAAAACCGAAACGATGGCATTGCGCGTGGTCTGGCTGGTAGCAAACGGCCTTGTCGTGCCGCACGAAGTGCTCGGGCTCACTTTCACCCGAAAGGCTGCCAGCGAGCTCGGCAGTCGTATCGTCGAGCGCATTCGAGCACTACCCGAGCACGCTGACTCTGACGAGCTGTTCCAAACCCCACAGGTGTCGACCTATAACTCTTTTGCGTCGCGACTGTTCCAGGACTACGGGGTCTACCTCGGTATTGATTCTGACCAAGAAGTGGCTGGCCAAGCAGCGGCCTGGGCACTCGCGCGGCGAGTGGTTGTGCACTCTGATGACCCTGCATTGGAGCAGCTGGACTATTCGGTGGACCGACTGGCAACGCTCACCTGGCAGTTTGCCCAGGCAGTGTCCGAGCACGCCGTGGAGCTCGAGGTGTTGGCCGATCACGCCGCCACCATGACAGCGCTCGAAGAGCTTCCGTTGGGCGGCCGATACGAGTACCTCTCAGATATGGCGTCGATTGTGGGAAGCCAGCAACTTATTCCCGTTCTCGCTCGTCTCGTCGCCCAATTTCGAGAGGCGAAGAAAGCCCGTGGGCTTGTCGAATATTCCGACCAGGTGAGGCTCGCGCTTGAGGTGGCACGAAGCACCCCCGACGTTGCGGCGCAGCTTCGCGCGACCTACAAGGTCGTGCTCTTAGATGAATACCAAGACACCAGTGTTCTTCAAACCGAGCTTCTCTCCACTCTTTTTGCCGATCATCCGGTGATGAGTGTGGGAGATCCGCACCAGGCAATTTATGGCTGGCGTGGCGCCAGCGCTGGAAACCTCGCAGATTTTCACAGGGTCTTCGCCCACAAATTGCCCACCGAGACGTTTGGCCTAACGGTTTCGTGGCGCAACCCCCAGACAGTGCTCGACGCCGCAAACACCATCGCTCAGCCATTGCGCGGGACTCAACACGACGTAGGTGTGTTGCAACCTCGACCAGATGCCCCGCAGGGGCGCTGCGATGTCGTGATGGTGGAAACGTTGGAAGAAGAGGCCGAAGAAGTTGCTGCCTGGTTTGAGCAAGGATTGTGCGATCAAGAGACGCCTCCCAGCGCGGCGCTGTTGGTCCGCTCACGCACTCATCAGGACGTATTTGCCCAGGCTCTTAGGCGCCGCGGTATCCCCGTCCACATCCTCGGCATCGGCGGGTTACTCTCCGACCCGGTAGTGGCCGACATTGTGTGTGCCCTTTCCGTCGTCCATCGACCCCACGCCAACGGCGAGTTGGTGCGACTTCTCACCTCGGGACTGTTTCGACTGGGTGTGAGTGACCTTTATGCCCTCTCAGAAGTGGCCCGTCACCTCGCCCGCCACGACACCGCGGTGGCTGCCGCGGGAGATGAGGCGACACAGGAGCTGCTTGAGCTCGCGGTCGGGGGGCCTTCGGGGTCGCTCGCTGACGCCGTGGATTACCTCGGCCGGCTGCCTGACGACCACTCACGATGGGGGCCTTTTTCGGCCGCGGCTGCTGGGCAGATACGTGCCGCGGCGCGACTGATTCAGTCGCTTCGAAGAGTGGCCCACGAGCCACTTTTCGACCAGATTGGCCATTTTGAGCGCGAGTCCTTGCTCGATGTTGAACGCCTCGCTCACGAGGGTCGACGCTCATCGCGAGAAGCGCGCGATGCGTTTATGGACGCCGTGCGCCAGTATCGGGCGTTCAGTGAGGAGCAGGGGGCCGCGGGTTTCCTCGATTGGCTTGAGCAGGCTGAGTGGCGCGATAGCTTGACTCCGCGTTCTGAGCCCGCGGAACCAGGTTGCGTGCAAATTCTCACGATTCACGGGGCCAAAGGTTTGGAGTGGGATTTGGTTGCGGTGGTGCGCTCCGTCACCGATGAGCTACCCGCCCGTTCGCGGGAGGGAACCTCGGGTTGGTTGACTGCAGGCGTCTTGCCCTATCCCTATCGAGGTGATCGGGATCACCTCCCGCGCTTTGACTGGAGTGGCGCCGAGACACGCAAGGAACTCGTCGCTCGCTTCAAAGCGTTCAAAGAAAGCGTCGCGCGCCATCATCTGATGGAGGAGCGTCGCCTTGCCTATGTTGCGATGACCCGCGCCCAGCAGGCGCTGTTGATGAGTGGTTCGTTTTGGGCGCACCAGCAGAAACCGCGCGGACCCTCGGTGTTTCTCGGAGAGCTTGCCGACGCAGGGATCGCTCCGGAACTTCCCGATGAGACGTCTCTCGAAGAGCCACCACTCTCCGACCCGGACTTGATTCGATGGCCCGCTGATCCGTTGGGTGGTCGCCGAGAGGCCGTCGATGCTGCTGCGGCCGCTGTGCGAAGCGCCCGGGAAGAGAACCGTGAGCCATCACCGCAGAGCCAACAACTCATTGAGCGGGTGATGGCGGAGGAGGCGGCACGGAAGTCGCCGACTGTGCCCCGCTGGCCGGTGCGTATTCCCGCGTCACAGTTTGATCGGTGGATATATGAGCCGCAGCAGATGTTGGCGAGTCGCATCCAACCCCGCCCCGCCACCATTGGGACGGCTCAGCAGCGCGGCACGCTTTTTCACGAGTGGGTCGAGGGGTTTTTCACCGAATCATCCTCAGAAGGCTTGCTCGCTGCAGATATCGATTTGGACTCGGCGGGCGAGGTCACAGAGGACGCAGATATTGAACAGTGGAAGCAGGCCTTTGAGGCCAGCCCTTACTCGTCTCTGACGCCTATTGCTCTTGAGCGTGAGATCCACTACCCGCTGGGTGAGCACATCGTGATTTGCAAGATTGATGCGGTGTTTTCACCCGAGGGGCGCGTGCTCATTGTTGATTGGAAGACCGGTCGGGAGCCGGGAAACGACGAGGAGTATGCGAGGAAATCCCTCCAGCTCGCTCTCTACCGGCTTGCCTGGGCGGAATGGGCAGGCATGGATCCCTCAAACGTCGACGCCGCCTTCTGGTTCTCTGCCACCAACAAGACCCTGCAACCCACTGTCCTTCCGGGGCTTGAGGAATTAGAGGCTCTGCTCGAGAAAGCAAAGGAGGCGACGGGCTAGCCCAGCCAGCGCGTGAGAGATTCGCGTAGCCACGATTCCTCGAGGGTGTAGCTCGAGCGAAACAGCCCGTTGTCTTCGTGGGAGCGGTAGAAGATGTGCCAATATTCGGCGTGATTGAGTGTGGCCAAATCCGGCAGGATCGTCATGAAACGCAGGCGAGTGTCCTGCCAACACAGTGCGCTGGTTCCCGGCTGGGCAAAGAGCATGCCTGCGAATCCGGCGCCGCTGGGGCCCAACACGTGGCTCGCTTCGCGGAAGGTGCGCACCTGCTCGGCGAGGGTGAGTTTTTCGGGGAATACCGGTTCAAAGCCAAACTCGGCGGCAACCGCGAGAACCTCTTCTTGGTTGTAGGAGCGGCGACCCCCCTCGCGCGCGAGCACGATACGCCGATGGGGGGTGACGGCCTCGGGCGCGTAGGCGTCGAGATACACGTCTCGGTAGCTCTCCATGCCTCCACGGTGGAGTAAATGGATCCGCGGTTCTTTCTCAGTGAGCGCACCCGTTTTGGGAATGTTGCTCACCTCCAGAGGGTCAATCCACACAAGTTTCTTGGCCTGAACCATCGCCCATTCGGGCATCACGATTACGTCGCGGTGTTCCCGAAACAGGTCGAGCGCGTCAATCATCGTCGGGTAGCGATAAATCTGCTCCGGCACGAGAACGGGCCAGTTGCGCAGGTGATCCGGCAGGGAATTAGCGAGGTGGAGCGCGGGAAGCCCGTCGACCAGCCAGTGATACCAGTTGGTGAAGTCGCGACCGCCGAGAAAGATTCCCTTCTCGATGCGCATCCGCTCGCCCTGCTTGCGATTAACCAGAGCCTCATCGCCGTGCGCCCACACCACGCGGTTGCGCTTCGCGAGGACTTTGTACGGCCCTGGTAGGCGCCTGGGACCGAGCATTAATTGGTCTGAGGACAAAAGGTAGGGGAAGTAGCGGTTATTGGTCACCTCGACGTTTTCCCATACGCTCCATCCCACCTCAGGAAACTCTTCGGGTTCGGGCGTGACGAAGTCAGCCCCCAGCTCTTGGCACCGGCTGACCACGGCAGCGGAGGCCGGGTAAAAAACTCCTGATTCCACGCTTCCCCGCCCGGGCGAGTTGGTAATCCTTACCCGACGAAATCGTGGCGGAACGATGAACCGTCCCACCGGCGCGGAGAGTAGCCAGGCGATGACGCCGTAGAGTCCGCGAAGAAACAGTTGCACAGCGGGAGACTACCCGTCGGCGGGACGGTCCCGGTGAAGAGGATGGGGAGCCTGGGTGATGGGCTCGGTGAGTGCGCTATCTAAGTCGTGGCCCACGCGGTCGTGTAAGTCGTTGATCAACTGGGTCGCGTCGCGGGTGACCTCCTCGTTTCCCGAATCGAGACCGTGCAGCAGCCATCGGGCAATGTCGAGCTCCGCCCAGAATCGTCCGCGCTGAAACAGCCGGCGATCGGCCGCGTTGAGTGCTGATCGATACGCGGTTTCAATGGGTTGTGCGATGTCTTTCAGGCTCGGCGCCGTGACCCAGGCGACATCTTGCGCGGGATCGCCCACATGAAGGGAGCGCCAGCCAGTAATGGCCGTCACACGCTCGCCCTCGACCAAAAAATCATCAAGGCGCAGCGACCCGTGAGTGATGGTGGGCTCAAACTGCCACAATTCGGGATCTTCGTAGGCGGCCTCCCAGCGACGAAGCAACGACTGGGGCAGAAGAGTGGTTTGCGCGGCGCGATCAACGATTCCCACAGCAATCCGCTGCGCTTCATTCGCCGTGTTAATCGGTCGACCTTGGTCATACAGCGCGCTCGCGGGAACAGCGTGCAAACCCGCCATGGCCTGACCAATCGCCGAGGCTAGACCCGGCGTCACCTTCGCGGCCGTCACTCGGAAACCCGGCAACCATTCCGCGACCGTCAACGTGCGTCCTTTGACATTCGCATCACCGTGAATGCGCGGAACACCAAATGGCAGTCGCGAGCGCAACCCATCACCCATCGCCCGCAGGGCGGGAATTCGCTCCCGGGTGTGGCTTTCCTCATCATCTGTTTTGGGAAGTTCAATCACCCACGCCCGGGAGTCCGTATCGGTTGCGAGGGCCTGGAAACGCTTTTCGTCCGACTGGTTGGTTGTGCTCACCAGCGTGAGACCGGGGACTGCTGCCGATGCCCGCGCCGCTAACATGAGGGACAGGTGGGTCATGCCATCCAGGGTAGGCCGGAGCCCACACGCCACACCGTTGCCACACCGGACAATGGGGCGAGCAGAGAGGGGGAGGTCGTGTCTCTCACACCCCGTCTTCCGCTCTCGCGCACGCGCCTTGACCGCGACGCCCCTTCCCGTCAGATTCCGGGATTTATCGAGGGGTTGTGGGTGCGAGAAGACACCCGGGTGGTGTGCGTGTGGAAAGGCGAAGTGCTCACCAGAAACAACGACACCCTCCATCTCGACTATCGCGCCACTGCCGATCTCCCTGCCCCTGACGTCGCGGTGTATCTGGGCAAAACCCTGGAGGGCGATCCGTTGGGAGCAGATGTGCCCATCGTGGCCGCCGTGTACTCAGATGCCGCCGCGTCAGAAATCGAGTCCGATGTGACTCGTTGGGTAAGCGGGCGCACCACCGGACATCACTTAGACGAGCGAGATGCGGGAGTGTTGGTCTCCGCGCTCGCCGTCGCCAACTGGCACTCGTCCCATTCCCACTCTCCGCGCTCCGGTGAGCGGTTATTGCCCGATAGCGCCGGGTGGGTGTTAGTCGATGAGAGTTCAGGGTCGCAGGTGTTCCCTCGCACCGACGCCGCCATCATCGTCTTGGTGACCGACCGTGACGATCGGCTCGTCTTAGGCAGTAATGCGCTGTGGGAATCGCAGCGATACTCGCTGCTCGCAGGGTTCGTCGAACCCGGAGAGTCACTCGAGGCAGCAGTGATTCGCGAAGTGTTTGAAGAGTCCGGGTTGGTGGTGAAGAATCCCCGCTACCTCGGTTCGCAGCCTTGGCCATTCCCCGCATCCCTGATGGTGGGTTTCCACGCCGAGTTAGACCATGAGGCTTCGGGTGAGCTCACACCGGATGGCACTGAAATTGTTGATTTGCGCTGGTTTAGTCGAGACGAGCTCTCGAGCAGCATCGGTGACATCATCTTGCCCGGGCGCACGTCCATTGCTCGGGCCATGATTGAGCATTGGTATGGATCCGAACTCCCTGACGGGGGCCAATGGTGAGCGAAGCGCTGTTGGAGGGGTTGAACGAAAAGCAGCGACTGGTGGCCACCACGTTTGATGCCCCCGTATGTGTGATGGCAGGAGCGGGTACGGGAAAAACCCGGGCCATCACTCACCGCATTGCCTATGGCGTCCAACACGGACACTACGGGGCGGAGAGCGTCCTCGCGTTGACCTTCACCCAAAAGGCGGCGCAGCAGATGGCGGGGCGAATTCGCGCCCTCGGGGTTGATGGCGTGGAGGCGCGAACCTTTCATTCGGCGGCTTTACGTCAACTGCAACACTTTTGGCCGCAGCTCACCGACGGATACCTTCCCGACATCATCGCCTCGAAGGCGAGTGTGGTGTCACACGTGCTGGAGACGATGTCGATTGACGTGGACGCCGCGGTATTGAGGGATTTGTCCGGTGAAATCGAGTGGCGCAAGGTCAAGGCCTACACCGTCGATGATTATCGTCAGGTGGCCACCGAACATTCTCGCCCACTCCCAGGGGGCGTTGACCTCGAGACGATGCTCGAAGTGATGCGCCGCTATGAGAGCGTCAAGGACGAGCGCAAGCGAATCGACTTTGAGGACGTGCTTCTGGCCGCCGCGGGCATGTTGGAGAGTGAACCGTCGATTGCGAACCGGATTCGTAGTCGTTATCGACACTTCATCGTCGACGAGTACCAGGATGTGTCACCGATTCAACAGCGACTGTTGGATCTGTGGCTGGGGGGGCGAGACGACATCTGCGTGGTGGGAGACGCTAGTCAAACTATTTATAGCTTCGCCGGGGCGACCAGTGACTACCTGGTGCATTTTCCTGATGCGTATCCGCAGGCACGGGTCATTCAGCTCGACCAGAACTACCGATCAACAGCCGACATCATCCATGCCGCCAACATCACCGTTGACGGCATGCCAGGAGCGCTCAGCCTTCGACCACTGGAGGAGGAAAGCGCACCTATCGTCCTGGGCCAGCTTGAAACCGACGAGGACGAGGCGAAATGGGTGGCCGAGCAAATTAGCCGCCTGGTGAAAAGTGGCGTAGCTCCCTCTGATATTGCGGTACTTCATCGTTTCAGTGCCCAGTCGCTGCTGACCGAGGGCGCGTTGCGCCAGGAGGGTGTTTCGGTGCGCAGCCAAGGGGGAACTCGGTTTTTTGACCAGCCCCACGTGAAACGCGCAGTGATGGAGATTCGTGGTGCCGCGGTGGCGAACACCGGAGGGCCACTGCTGCGAGTGGTGGATGATGTGCTCTTTGGCTTGGGCTACACCGATGCCAAACCCGAACATCAGGGTGCCGCACGCTCAGTGTGGGAAGACCTGCGCGCTATTCGAGAACTGGCTGAAGCATTCCCCCCGGGGAAGTCTTTGAAGGAGTTTTCTGAAGACCTCGTGCGACGTGCGCAACTCCACGACGAGCCGTCTCTCGCCTCGGTGACGCTTGCCACGGTGCACTCCGCCAAAGGCCAAGAGTGGCCGGTGGTGTTTGTCGTGGGCCTATCGGTTGGCCAGTTCCCCATTTCCTATGCCGTGAGTGAAATAGAAGTCGAGGAAGAGCGTCGACTGTTTTATGTGGCACTCACCCGCGCTCGCGAGCGCTTGGCATTGAGCTGGGCGAAACGCTCGAAGGCGGGATCTGGTTCTGAGCGTCAAATGAGCCCGTTTCTCGCTTCCATCGGAGTTGCGGCTTAGAGACCGCGACAGCGACAGTCGGGATGAAATGTGGGAAGTTCGGCGCTGAGCGTTCCTGACTCTGGGCTGAAGCGCACAATCGGTGGGGTCGTTGGCTTCGTCAGCGGGGGAATCTGTATTCGCCCCACGCTCATAGCGACGAGCACCGCGCTCAGCCGAGCCAGGGGCTCTGTGGAGGTGGGTGCCGATGTCCCCCAGAGCTGACTGCCTAGAGCAAGCCAGTGAGGGTTGTTCTCCCGCAAAAAAAGTTCTCGGCAACTGAGGCACGGAGTGCTTCCCGGTGTGATCAGGGGTCCTGCCGTAATGCTGCGACCAGCAGGTGGATCGCCTTCGATTGGCTCGGACGAGGGTGAGACGCGAGGGTGGCGACGAATCCCCAACTGCGTAGGGTATCGGCGACAATCCGCCGCGCCACCCCTGGCCCGGTGACGATGAATCGGGGCTTTGGTTCGCTGGGGTCTGTGTGAAAGGCGGGTGAAAAGCTCTTGGCTAAATGGTGTGCAGAGCTCAGTGGTACGCGCAGCTACTGTGCGAGTAGTTCGAAGCCGTCAGTACTCACTCCTGATTGCAGGGCGTGTAGCAGTGGCGCCGCTCGGTCGGGAATGTTCTCGACGACCAAGGGCGGGTCATCCACACCCACCTGCACGCTGGAGGGTGTTCGCCACAACACGGGGCGGGAGGTGCGAATCCGGTAGACGTCGTCGGGCATGGCGTCAGGATGCTCGGTTTAGTCCGTTCACCGAGCGCACTGTCCACAGGCCTAGGTGGTGCCGGGCTCCTCGTCGCCAAATAAGTCGTCGAGGAACTTGTCGACGTCTGATTCCTGGGTCTGGGGCTGTCCCAGCCGTGCGAGGAACCCTTCGGGCTGGTCGAGGTCGTCTTCGGTGGGTAGATGATCGGGGTGGTCCCACAAACCGTCGCGAGTGTCCGCCCCGTACTGCTCGAGAATGCTCGTCCACAGAGCAGACGCTTCACGCAGTCGTCGGGGCCGCAGTTCCAAGCCCACGAGGGTCTTGAACGCGTGCTCTGCCGGTCCGCCCGTGGCGCGTCGGCGGCGGATGGCCTCCGCTATTTTCGCGGCGTTAGGCAGGCGGTGGGCTGTGGCGTGGGTGACGTGGTCGACCCAGCCTTCGATGAGTGCGAGCATCGTCTCCAATCGCTCCAACGCACGATTCTGCGCCTCAGTGCGCTCGGGAAGGAGGGCCCCGCTCGAGAGAATGCGAGAGATTTCGTCGGGGTCATTGGGGTTGAGCGATTCAGCGAGGTCCATGATGGCTTCGCCATCAATGTGGATGCCGCGGGCAAAATCGCCGACCAAACTCAGCACGTGGTTGCGTAGCCATCGCGCGTGGCGGAAGAGCCTCTGGTGTGCGAGCTCTCGAATGGCCAAATACAGGTCCACTTCTTCACGAGGAATACCCAATCCATCGCTGAAAGCGTCCATGTTTTGGGGCACGAGGCCGGAGCGAACGTCGTGGTCCCCGCTTGCCTGGAGCAGAGGAATCCCGATGTCTCCTGCAGAAAGCACCTCTTTAGAGAGCCCTCCCACCACTTGGGAGAGTTGCAGGGTGAATAACCCTGTTGTCATGGAAACGAGCACGGGTGAAGATCCCAAGAGCTCACGCATTTCTTCGGGGCCTTGCTCCTTCATCAGCTTGGCAATTGCCTCGGCGAGGGCTGTGGCGACGGGTTTTGACATCTCCTGCCACACCGGAAGAGTGGCGCGGGCCCAGTCTTGGCGGCTCATCAGCAACGGTCGCCCCTCGGGTTCCGCAAAATCGGTGGCCGAGTTCAGCCAGAGGGCTGCGGTCCCCAACGCCCGGGCGAGACCCTCGGCCCGCGCGGGATCGACCGACGTCGCGCCCTGGGCGGCCACCGAAACCGCGTGGTCTCGAGCGGCTTGATCACTGTTGTTGATGGCACCGGAGAGCCCTTTTGCGAACTGCTCGACCATGGCCTGCAACTGTGAGGGATCTCCGGTGAAACCGGCAGCTTTCGCCAGCTCTTCAGGGTCAAACCCTTGGTCTCCCTGGAACATCCGGTGCACGGCATCACGAATCCAGTCCTCTGGGTTGGGCTGGTTGTCGCGCTCCTCAGGGTCAGACATGGCCACCACGCTACCCGGGGATTCCATGGTTTTCGTGGTTATTCGCCCCGGGCGCGATACCCCAGGTTTGCCATGATCCGCTCACTACACTGAGCGGGTACGCGGGAGGAAGGTCGTTCGTGGTCGTATTTTCGGGCTCTGACCCTACTCGGGTGGTCCGCGAGGGTTCCCGTCGCGCTGGGTGGGCCCTGCTCGTTCTGTCTTTGGTGGGGGCGTTTGGCCTTACCGCACTGCCCGCTCCTTATGTGATTACCCAACCAGGGCCCACCTACGACACTTTGGGAAGTGTCACCGTGGATGACCAAGAAATTGCCCTGATTGAGGTGAGGGACCAGCCGGAGTACCCCGAGTTTGCAGAAATCCGGCTCACGACGGTGACGCGGTTGGGTAGCCCCGACAACTTGCCTTCGTGGTTGGACGTGATTGGCGCGTGGATTTCTCCTCAGCGCACCGTCACACCGGTCGATGTCGCCTTCCCGCCGGGGGTCTCCTATGAGGACACCCGAGAGGCGGCCGCCATTGAGATGGAGAATTCTCAACAGGAAGCGATTGCGGCTGCCCTCACTTATCTCGATATTCCCTACCAGAGCTACCTAGAGGTGGCGGCGACGCTGGAGGGTGGACCGAGCGAGGGGGTCATCCTCGAGGACGATGTCATCGTGAGCGCGGCCGGCGAAGAAATCGGTGACGTGACTCGCCTGCGTGAGATCATTGCGGAAAACGGGGTTCAAGATCCCTTGGATATGGTGGTCGACCGCGGTGGCGTGTTGCGCGACCTTCAAATCATTCCGCGTATGTCGGAGGGTCCTGAGCCTTTCCCTGCCATTGGGGTGTTGGTCTCCGGCAAGTACGAATTCCCCATAGACGTCAGCATTCAGTTGCAAAACGTGGGCGGACCCAGTGCCGGCTTGGCCTTTGCGTTAGGCGTGGTGGAGCGACTTACTGAAGAAGTAGTGGCCGATAGTTTCGTGATTGCGGCCACGGGCTCGATCACCGCCAGCGGAACGGTCGGACCGATTGGCGGAGTAGCGCAAAAAGCCTACGGAGCCGCTGCTTCTGGCGCCGAATGGTTCCTCATCCCCGCCGATAATTGCGACGCGGTGGCATCCACTCAGGTGAGCGATGTGACGATTGTGCCGGTGCGGACCCTCGACGACGCGATGGCCGTGTTGGAGGCTATTCACCTGGGTGAAGAGCTACCCACCTGCCAAAACCTGTCGGCTCTTCCCTCAGACGAATCCCAGGGCACAGACTCGCGGGGTTTGTAGACTGAGCCGGAACCTGACCGGTCAACTACAGGAGCATTCGTGTCCCAAACCACCCCACAAGGGCAAAATCGTTCGAGGCTGACCTTGGGAATCACCGTCGGTATTTTGGCGGCGATAGTCGCGGCCTTCTTCGTCTTTGCATCGCTCTACACCGAGGTGCTGTGGTTTGACCACCTGGGATATCTCGACGTCTTGTTGACGCAGTGGTTCGCGACGGGTGCCATGTTTGTCCTGGGCTTCCTCGCAATGGCCATCCCGGTCGGCGTCAGCATCGACCTGGCCTATCGATTCCGCCCGGTTTACGCGCGTCTGTCGAATGAGCTCGATCGTTACCGACAACTCATCGACCCCCTGCGCCGCTTGGCGATGCTCGGTATCCCCGCGGTGTTGGGATTGTTTGCTGGCCTCGCCGCCGCAAACTCGTGGCCGCAGTATTTGTTGTGGCTTAACCGCACCGAATTTGGTACCAGCGACCCCGAATTTGGACTTGACGTGGCCTTCTACGTCTTCGATCTACCGGTGTATCTCTCGGTTGTGAGCTTCCTCAGCTCCATTGTGCTGATTTCGGCCATCGCCGCAGCGGCGACTGGCTTCCTCTACGGAGCCATTTCGGTGGACGGGCGTGAACTGCGTATCTCGCGGGTCATGCGTATCCAGTTGGCGGTTCTCGGAGGCCTCTACTTCCTGGTTCAGACTCTTGGTCTGTGGCTTCAGCAGTATTCGTCGCTGGTTTCTCCGAGCTCGGGCTTCCTGGCCTTCGGAGCCGGTTTCACCGAAACAAACGCGACCATTCCTTCGCGGGCTATCCTCGCCGGGATTGCCGCGTTGGTGGCTATCGCTTTTATTGTCACGGCAATCATTGGACGGTGGCGCCCCGCCATTGTGGGTACCGCGTTGTTCATCGTGTCCAACCTGGTCATCGGCCAGGCCTATCCCTGGCTGATTCAGCGCTTCCAAGTTGACCCGAGCGCGAGAACCCTCGAAGCGAGCTTTATTGAACGAAACATTGAGGCCACGCGCGACGCGTATGGGCTGAGTGAGGTCGTCGAAATTCCCTACCAAGCAGAAACTGAGGCCTCTGCCGGAGCATTGCGAGCCGACGCGGTGACCACTGCGAACATTCGCATCATTGACCCTGCCTTGGTGACCGACGCGTTTAGCCAGCTCGAGCAATTTCGTCAGTACTACCGTTTCCCCACCTACCTCGATGTGGGACGATACGAAGTCGACGGTGAGCGCACCGACACGGTGCTGGCCGCCCGTGAGTTGAACCTCGATGGTCTGAACTCTCAGACCTGGTACAACAACACCATCGTCTACACCCACGGTTACGGCCTGGTTGCGGCGTTCGGTAACCAACGCACCGAGGATGGACAGCCAAAGTTCCTCGAATCGGGTATTCCGGTAACGGAGAATTTGGGTGAGTACGAGCCTCGCATTTACTTCGGTGAGAACTCGCCTGAGTACTCGATCGTGGGTGGCCCTGAAGGCTCTCCGGCGCTGGAGCTTGACTACCCCTCGGGTGGTGAAGGCACCGACGGAAACGCGACCTACACCTACGCGGGTGATGGCGGTCCGAAGGTCGGTTCGCTCTTTAGCCGTCTGCTCTACGCGCTGAAGTTCCAATCGGAGCAAATCATCCTCTCCGATGCCGTCAACACCGAATCGCAGATTCTCTACGACCGCCACCCAGCTCTGCGCGTGCAGAAGGTCGCGCCGTATCTGACGCTTGACAACGACCCCTACCCGGCAGTCGTGGATGGTCGAATTGTGTGGATTATCGATGGGTTTACGACGACCGCTGACTACCCCTACTCGACGCCGTTGAATGTATCTGAGGCCATTGCCGACACTTACCGTCCCGCACCCGATTTGGCCTTTGACACGGTCAACTACGTGCGTAACTCGATCAAAGCGACAGTGGATGCCTACTCGGGTGAAGTGACCCTCTACGCCTGGGACACCTCTGACCCAATTCTTCAGGCGTGGACCGGTGTGTTCCCGGCGACGGTGAAGAGCCAGGACGACATGAGCGAGGGACTACTCGACCATGTACGTTACCCCTCTGACTTGTTCAAGATTCAGCGCAGCGTGCTGGGTGCCTACCACGTGACCGACCCCGGCACCTTCTACTCTGCTGAAGACGAGTGGGTGACGCCGAACGACCCCGTGTCGAACCCGGCCGCGCCGCGTCTGCAACCCGCCTACTACCTGACGATGCAGGTTCCTGGTTCCGACGCCCCAGCGTTCTCGTTGTATTCGACCTTTATTCCACGTGCGACCGGCGACGCCACCCGTAACGTGATTTATGGCTATCTCGCCGTGAATGCTGATGCGGGTGAAGACTACGGAAAACTCACCCTATTGACGCTTCCGAAGCAGACCACCGTGCCCGGTCCTGGTCAGGTGCAGGCACAGTTCGACTCCGACGCCGAAGTGGGTCAGCAATTGAACCTTCTGCGTCAAGGTCAGACCGAGGTGATCTCTGGAAACCTCCTGACGCTACCGGTGGGTGGCGGTCTTCTCTACGTCCAGCCGGTTTATGTCCGCTCAACCGGTGACACCAGTTACCCACTTCTTCGGAAGATCCTGGTCTCCTTCGGTGACAAGATTGCGTTCGAAGACACCCTCGACGAGGCACTCGACAGCCTCTTCGGTGGTGACTCCGGTGCTCAAGCTGGCGACGTCGACCGAACGGCATCGGATACCACCGCCGAGGCCCCTGCGCCGCAGCCCCAACAGCCGGCAGAAGATGCCACTGAGCAGCCTGCTGACCAGCCTGTGGATGAGGGCCAAGGCACCGTCATCGAGGAAAGCCTCGACCAGGCGCTTCGTGACGCTGCTGCTGCGCTCGCTGATCGTGAAGCGGCCTACCGAGCGAACGATCTAGTCGCCGCGGCCGAGGCCGACCGACGCCTGACCGACGCTC
>Ga0255756_1001219_pt1 | contig 29632 bp, 20 predicted proteins | sample 011ome_20_FD_179956 | JGI IMG/M metagenome (GOLD analysis project Ga0255756, IMG submission 179956) | Coastal salt marsh microbial communities from the Groves Creek Marsh, Skidaway Island, Georgia - 011509CT metaG (version 2) | ecosystem: Environmental > Aquatic > Marine > Intertidal zone > Salt... | reverse complement strand
CGTGAACAACGCCGACGCGGCGCACGGATTAGGTGAATTTTGAGATTCTTCTTTTTTTTTTTTCCCCGTCGCACGAAGAGATACAAAAAACTTTTTGTGCGCTTTTGAGAGCAACACTTAACTTTAACTCTTGAACAACACACGCTCTCTTATCTCAATCTATCTATCTATCGATGCGATGCGCAAAAAAAACAGGACCATTCATCACGGACGCGTTTTTGAACTACGCGGACATGTACTTCTTCGTGGCCGCGGCAACGCCTTCGGAATCCGCAAAGCTTGAAATGCAAGAACAGTTTCATTCGTATTTTATGGGAGAGAGGCTTTCGATTGAACGCTTGGATTTGAAATCCCACGTGGACGTCGGGATTTGGAAGGATAAAGTCTTATTCACGCACGGGAGAACGCCGGATATTGTGGTGGCGAACGTGGGGAAGCTACCGCAGACGGTCGCGGAGAGCATGCACGAAACGTCGTGCGCGCCGCGAACGTGGGCGGAGAAACCGCAACATTGGGCCCGAGCTTGCGACGACATGAAGGGGGTTCTGAACGTGCAAAGTGCGTTCGCGGGGACGATGGTAGGCGGAGACGAGAAAGTTTTAGGGAAAGGGTGGCAAACGCTCAGGTCACCGGAAGAGTGTTCGTGTCACGTGAGACCGAGAAAGATTGTGAACGTGACGCAGGTGATTCATCCACCGTGCGCGCACTCCATCGCGCCGTATCGGGTGTCCCTCGCGAGCATTCAAGCCGCGACGAAACTGTTGGCGAGAGATTTCAAAGGCGAAAAAGCGGAGGAAGAGGTGATTTGCGCGAGCATCGATCCAGGGTGTTTACCGGGAATGACGTGTGGGATGCCGCCGCAGAATCCGTACCAACCCGTACAAAAGGATAAGCTTCAAGGCGAGCACTTCGAAAAACACGGCATCACCGAGAGAGAGAAGTACACGCAGTGGGCGAAAGCTTTCGTGCCATTTGTTTTGGGCTTGGAAAAGCCGCACAACGGGAAAGCTTTGCACGTGCCGGGGTTCCCAGGCGTCCCAGCTTTGAAATAAAATGATGGGAGGAGGAGGGGAGAAAAGAGAAAAATACACGCAAGAACACAAGAACACACATCATAGAATCATCGCATCACCATCCATCATCAAACGACACTTTTGCGCGAAGCAAAAAAAAAGACATGGATGAACGCAATCGCGCTCGCACATTTTTTGTTTATAGAACTATATCATCGCTGCTAACAACATCTACATTGTATATATATTGTAATATAATATATAACTGCACTACATTCACTGCTTTACGATCCGTTTCAAGCCAGGGTACCAATAAACGGCCTCTTCCCAGTGTTTCGCACCAATATCTAACAAGACCGCGTTGACCGTCGCAAAATCCACTCTCTCTAAAGCGCTGGCTAAATCGTTCAACTTTACGCCCAACTCGTGAGTGACTGCGCCGTTCTCTTCCGAGATATCTTTCCCCATCAGATAAAACAAACCTCCAATCTTTCTACTCACGACTTCTAACTCTTTCTTCTTCGCGAAGGATACGCTATTGCTATCGCTATTATTACCGCCAAACAACCCTTCGTACCTCTTTCTGAAAGTCTCGCAACATTTCGCATACTCAGGTTTCACTCGCGAAAAATCGCACGTCTCCACGGAACAAGTAGCCGGTGGCGTAGGCCACGCCGGCGCTGGACCAACCCACGCGCCCCCAGAACAATACCGCTCGCGTCCACGAACCGTTGTGGACGTCGTTCCTGGCATTTGCTGTTGCTGGTACGGTTGATTATTAAAAGCCGCCGAAGCCGAAGGAGGATGTTGTTGTTGTTGTTGTTGTTGCACCACTAACGGCTGTTGCTGCGAATTCGGATTGAAAAACTGCGTCGGTGGTTGCTGCTGCTGCGCAGACGTCGCGCCAACCGATGCCGGCGGTACCGGAGCCGGTGGCATAAAATGGTGCTGTTGCGCCGGAGGATCCGCGGGCGCGTACGACGCCGGTTGCTGCTGCTGAAATCCAGGAGTAAAAACCGGCGGGGACGACATCTGTTGATACGGAGGATATCCACCAGCGCTACTCATCGTAGGAGGTGGTGGTGCCATCATCGTTTGTTGTTGCGGTTGCTGAGGGTAGGCAGAGGAAGAAGAAGAAGGAGGGGGTGGAGGAGTTGCGTTGTTGGTGGTATTGGAATACGGCGCGTTGCCGATCTGATTACTCCCCACCGGTTGATGATGACTTTGGTGTTGATGATTGAGAGGAGGAGGAGGAGGAGGGGTCGCTTTTAAATCGGATAAAGGCGCTGAATCTCTGAATCCCATCGTTGGTTCCTGCGAACGTTCCACTGCGTGCGCGTGAGAGATAGAATGAAGGAGAGTGACGTTTGATATGTACTGCGCGCGCGCTTTTAGAAGAAAAATATTCTCGAGCGAAGTAAAAGAAAGGATGAAAATTTAATCACGTAAACGACTTTAAAAGACTCTCTCGTCGCGCTGATGATACACACACACACCACACGCAATTCTTCTACAATCTAATCTGCCCCTATTCGATAGACCATATCCAATCTACCGTGCTGCAACCGCAACTCGTTGCTGTTTTTCCATCGCAAAGTGCTTTTATTTTGGATTTGCTTTTGTTGTTGTTGTTGTTGTTGTTTAGTGGCGCTAGAATCCAAGTCGTCGAGCGGAACGCAGGGCATCCGTTGGGAGGTGCCAAGAGGAACGACGCCGCGCGCAAAGGCGTGACGCCAGCTCGGATTGACGTTCCATACGTACACAAAACAGCGTTCGTGGAGGTAGGCGGCTATCTGGTGGCCCTCTTCGTCGAATGCTACGGCACCGAGCGAGGAGCAGATGACGTTGGAGGAAATAGCGCCCGATTTCTGTTCCGATTGTCTTCTCAAGTTGTTTGTCGATTTTGCAGGGCTTTGTCTCTGTAAATCTCCGATGCCTAATCCGAAGGTTTCTTTCGCCAACGCTTCGACAACGCCAGAGACACCGCTTGCCGCGCTGCTCGCGAATTTTTCCGCAGCGTTGTCCACGGTGTCGTCCTCCAACGTGCGCCATTTTTGTCCAACCGATAAATCGTAGACCGCTAACAGCGATCCGCCCTTCACGGCGCCATGAAGACCAACGGCTAAGCGCTTCGTCGGTTCGTGGAATGCGACGTTACGACAGCGTTTAGCGAGCATCAACGCTAACGAGACGACAGAACGTTTACACGTCTTTCGTAAACCTGAAGGCGTAGTAGGCGTTTGCGTGGGCGTCGGCGAGAGCTGCACGGCTAACGATATTTCCGCCATTTGCATGCCACCTCCGCTACTTGAGAGTGCACCACATATGTTACTACTCACGCACAACGAAAGCATTTCTGCGATTGAAACGACGTGTGGCTCAAATGTGCGTCTTTTCGTGGAAGATTGTAAAACAGCTTCTGTTAAGGCATCGATGGATGTTGCGTGCAAAGGCGAATCGGCTGGAATTTCGCGGAACCGTTTCATCACGTGCGCCACGTAAAAAGACGGTGAGGCGGACGCCAAAGCTGTCAAAACTTCAAAAGAAGACGATTTGAAAGCATCTTCGAGACATCGATTCGGATCTCGGACGCAAGAAAACCAATCGTTGTTGTTGATCACGTTCGAACTGACTAAAGTGTCCTCTTCGCAGTCGTCGTCGTCACCGTAAATGCCACTTCGTAAAATGCACGAGGCCAACGAATGCACGAGCGTGGAATCGTTGTCGCTTGCGTGAGCGACAAACTTCAAGAGATGCGAAATAGCCGCACCCTTCCAGGCATCTGTGATTCGAGCATCGCTCGTGCTTTCGTCGGAAGAAAGTAAACCAACCGCGCACACAAAGAGACCAAATACGCCTTTGTGTATTTTCGTACTCGAAGACAAAAGGATAGCTTCGTCCTCTTTCCGTATAAAAAAAGCGTGCCAAAACGATGCAACCTCATTTTCTCCTTCTCGTTTATTATTTTTAGCAACAGCTCTATCGAACAAGTCGCCTCTTTCTTCTTCGTCACGCTCGTCCTCGTCCGCTTCAGGGGGCGCCGGTAAGCGCAACGCTTCAGAGATGCCAGCTTTGTGAAGAACTGCTTTGGCTATGTTCCTCGCCGCTGCCCGAATGCACGGTGTTTCGTTCGACCAAAGAGATACGCAACGGAAAAATAATTGCCTCGCTTGCATTTCGGTGAGTTCTTGGATTTTTATACATTCAGTGGCTGAATTCTTCATGGATTCGGCAGAAGAAGATGCAGCCACCTGAACCGCCAATCGAGCAATCGCAGCTTCCATGAAATCGTCGTAACTTGCCTCGTCGTGGTCATTTTTATCGTCCCCGAGAAGTACCAGCGTCGTTGCGTCGTTGTTATATCCAAAACGAACTTTCGAAAACACTACGCTTCGTTTTTCCCGCCCGTTGGTTACTCGAGAAGCAACCGATAACGCAGATGCGGCAACATCTGAAGATTGCTGCGCCAAACCATTCTCTACAATTTTCCCAAGATTCGCAAGACTAACGCAGAATGGAGCGTAGGGTGAAGCTAGCGGCACGATGTCTTCGCGAAACCAGCTGCTCACGTTTGAAGATTCTCTTTTTGATGACGATACGCCGTCTCGCACTCTCCAAAACTTCCCTCCGCCAGCAAACCTCATCTCTGGTGGTCCCGTTGGTCTCGATTGTTTCCACATCTCCACACTCAACGAAGAACTGTACAATTCTCTCTCCAAAATTTCATCTCTGAGCGTATCCCAAATCTTTACACTTCCTGAAGCGTATAAAATTCGAAGCAAATGCATCTTCTCGTCGAGAATGATTTCGCAAACGCCTCGTGTCAGTTTCGAGGGGTATAAATCATCGTCCGGTTCGAATCGCGAGAACAGTTTACACTCCGCAATTCTAAACCGAATATTGTTACAATTATTAATTTCATCTTCAGTATGATACACTAATCCTTCCTCTTCGGTAACGACTCCTAAAACGCCAACATCGCCATTTTCCGATATCGTCATGAACTGAACTATTTTTTCTTCTTGTTCTCTACCTTTGTTACAATGGAGCGGTAAGATTGCAACTGTTGGCGCAATGTGATGCCGAGACTGCGCGACAAGTTCGAGGCTTCGCTGACCTTTTCTCTCCTCAATCTTCCAAAGTTTTGTTGTCCCATCGTCGCCGCCGCTCGCGAAGAGAAGTAACTCATCGGCTAAAATCATATCCTTATTCTTCACAGAGGGAATTTTCACCTGAGCGAGACACCGAACCGCACCTTTGTGATGATGTCTGTCAGAAGTGAGGTGCGCCTCTTTCACATCATCACCAGCATCAACATCATCATCCATTGAGTGCACTTCAATGACACCATTCGCGAGTCCAAAAGCTACCAAGCTAAATCCTATGCCGTGCTTACTACTACTACTACTACTACTACTACTACCGCTGCTGCCGCTACTGTTGCTTCTAGCGTTGGAGGTATCTCCACTCTTTACGTTAGATTGCGCCATCGTCGTCTTCCTTTTCCTCCATCGCTCTTTGATTAAATACGTCTGCGAGGAAACCACCGACTCGTCGTCGCAACTTTTTAGGCCACCGTCGTATTCCGATGCGTTCGTCGCACTCGTTGGAGGCATCTTTTGAAAACGCCTTCTTCCACCGCCTAAACCGGCAAACTCAGCAAATCTTTTCTGCGCGGCGCCGTTTCTGTTCGTATGTGCATCTCCACCGTCATTATCATCATCGGTCGTATCTGTCGTTGCTGCCGACGATGATACTGCTGTCCCTGTAATTGCTTTCTCTTTCTCCAATTGTTTCTTTGCGAGTTGTTGATATTGCTTTTCAATTTCCTCTTTCACGTTGATCAATTTCACCTCTCCGTCGTCAAACGTTGCCAAGATCTCGTCGCATTGCACACCTTCTGGCGCACCAAGTTTTAAACTCACCACCAGCGCACCGTCGATGTTATCATCACTACTGATGATGTTGCCGCTACTACCACCGTCGCCGTCGCTCCCATGAGTACAAATCTTCGCGATCTTCTTCATCGTCTTTGCGTCGTACGCCGTCGCACCCGAGTCCAACGTTGCCACCACGACAACTTCCAATCCTCCTTGCATCTCCAACAAAACGCAATCTAATATTCGTATCATCGTTCTCGAATCATCCATGTGTTTCTTTTCCTCGCATTGCATGGTTTTCTTGTTCCAAACGCACACGCTACCATCCCTCGCTATCGACGTTACGCGAAGCGAGGCGCTGCGAAACATCGATACGATTTCCGCGCCGTCGTGCCCGCGCATAATGTGCGTCGGTTTTAAAAGAAGCTCGTCGTTTTGCATCAGCGCAGCTTTTATATTCCGCGCGGATGCCAGAGTGGAACTTTGCAGAGATGGCGAGCATTGCCACCGGACGATTGATCCGTCTTCGCTCCCGCTCCATATCGAAGAGGAAGAAGAAGAAGAAGAAGGAGGAGGAGAATTAGACGAGGAAGAAATCACATCGTCCTCGTCGTTCTGAACGACACAAAACGCCAAATGCTCGTTCTCTCTCCACGCGTCGCGCAAAGCGACGCCGCGATAACCCTCGCTCTCTCCATCCTCGCTGCTTCCCTCTCGTCTCAAAACTGCCGCTCGACACGCCTCGAGTTCCGCGTCGAATTTCATGAGAATTGTTTTTTTAACTGCTCTTTTTTTTTCACAAACACAAGTCTCGAAAAAACAAAAAATCACACCCGCCCACTACTCGGCGCGTCCACCAGAGAGACGACGGACGAGAAAAGAACGAACGACGCGGACGGGTTTCGGGGTGTGTGTAACGGAAGCGCGTTTAACGCATCTTTGAGCGAGTGGCTTTTAACGCGGGAACCAACAACGATGATGCGCGAGAAAAAAAAATTTTGTTTCGATTTTTTGTTTTTTTCTCTCTTGTGTTTTAAAACAAAAAAAAAGACCCGAAGAAGAGAGTTTTTGGACTCCTCTTCTCGTTGTTTATCGTCAAAGTAAAGGGAAACGACGACTCGTCTTCCTTCCTCTCTCTTTGCTTTTCGTAAAGATGAGAGCGCTTCTCGTGCTTCCGTCTTCTTCGTCGTGTTCTTGCTCTTACTCTGCCTCTCGTTGTTCTTCTTCTTCTTCGCGGGTGGTAGCGTCGTCGTCGGCGGGAATACCTTCTGATTCTTCGTGCGCGAGAAGAAGGAATGGGCGACAACAACGGTCCGAATCTTTTTCATCCTTCTCGTTCTCTTCGTCTTCGTTAGCGGCGCGACGTCGCGTGTGTTCTTCTTCCTCTTCCTTGACGACCACCGCGGCGTCAAAGAAGAAGAAGAACACGAAAAAGAGCAAACGATCATCGTCATTGCCGTTAAAAATAAGAGCGTTGATTTCCGTGGACGTCGGTCCGGCGGCGATTTTAGGAACCAGTTTGATGCTCTCGTCGATAGCGCTGTACCAAATTCGAGCCTCTCGACCGGAGGTTTCGAGAGATAAAGACGTGTTTTTCTCCTCGGTGGGTTTGTTGTGCGGGGGGATTTTGGTGTTTCAAGGGTGGCGATTGGACCCGCTGATGCTGTTTGGGCAACTCATGACGGCTGGGACGGCGGTGGCGTTCGCGTCGGAGACTATCAGTTTACGGCAGAACTTGTTAGAGGTAGAGGAGGAGAGAGGATACGGCGGTTTATCGGACGACGACGACGACGAGTACTACGACGACGAAGAGGAGGAGTTTGGCGGGAGAAGAGGCAGAAGAGGCAGAAGAGGCGGCAGCGGCGGCGGAAGAGGACGACGGGGGACTAACAATCGAGGGTACGCTTTGCCGTCGCAAACGCAAAGCGGGTTCCGGAGGTTCGACGATTCGTTCGACGATTTGTACGAGGAAGAGGAGGACGCCCGCGGGATGACGGGAAGAGGAGGATTTAGTAGCGTTAGCGAAGCGCGATACATAGGTAACGGTGGTAGCGCGAGCAGCAGCAGCGGCGGCGGCTCGAGAATGTCTTCTCCCTCTGCTGCTGTCGGGTATTCGAGTACTTTTTACGAGGAAGAGGAAGAAGAAGAGGCGGGAAGCGACTTCTCTCGCGAGTTTCAGCGCTCCTCAGCCTCTTCGCAAGGAGGACGACGAAGACGCGAGGAACGAGACAAAGACGACGACGACGACAAAGCCTCGCCATCGTCGTCGAAACCGTCCTTGGACGTTTGGGGAAGCGAAGGCGACGATGTATTTTGAACATCCTCTTCTTCTTGTACATTTTGAACATATATAATTACATTGAAATACGCACACACACATGGTTTTCGTGGTACTATTTTCTCTTTCGTGTTTGTGTTTCTCTCTTCTTTCTTCTTTTTTTTTTCGAGAAGAGAGAGATCGATTTGGAAGTCGTGGTGAGATGAGAGAGATCTATATGGTAGACTACTAATAATTATCTTGATGAATGTCTCGTCATAAATTTTTGCTTTTAGGCGTGAAAAACCGATGAGCGGCCGGTCCACGCCCGCAATCCCAAACCTTCGGGTGCTCGTCGTGGACGACGACGTGTTGTGTTTGAAAATAGTCACAAAAATGTTGCAGACGTGCGGGTACACGGGTGCGTTTCGCGTTCGCATCGTCGCGCGGTATCGCAGAAAAGCGCTTAATTTTTTTTTTCTCCCCCCCCTCTCTCTAGAAAAGGAGCGAATTTCGCGAAAAAAGGGAGCGCGATTTGATTTTCGAAAAGCGGTGCTCGCGCGAGTGCGGATGACACCGGATGATTCGAGACAGTCGCGCGTCGCGTGTTTCTGATTCGTGCGGACGCTTTCGGAATCTGAATGGCGTTTTTTTATGCTCGCGCGCGCGCGGTTCGCGACGATGCGCGATCGCGTAACGAACACAATCGAAAGCAATTTATCCTTTTTTACGGGAAAAAGCGTGTGTGTTGAGAGATTGGTGGTGATTACGCTTACGTGTGCAAACAACTGACCTTTGTTTTACTCTCTCTCTCTCTTTTCTTCATCGTGCCGACAACAGTGACATCCACGACGTCTTCTGTGACCGCGTTAGAGTACTTGCGAACGAAGAAGGAGGATTTTGATATCGTTTTATCCGACGTGCACATGCCAGACATCGATGGTTTTAAACTATTGGAACAAATAGCGTTGGAAATTGATATTCCGGTGTTGATGATGAGTGGGAACGCGGATCAATCGGTGGTTTTGAGAGGGATCATTCACGGTGCGGTAGATTATCTGTTGAAACCGGTGAGGATACACGAGTTGAAGAATATTTGGCAGCACGTGGTGAGGAAAAATGGGACAGATTCGTTGCAGCGGTCCGGGTCGATGTCGATGTCGCCGGCGAGGTCGGGTAGAACCAGTCCGGAGAAAGAATCCGGAATGAACGCGACCTCGAATGGAACGCCGTCGAATAAAAAGTTGAGAACGATTGCGGCGGCGAATAATGCCGTATCGGCAGACGCGAGTGCTGTGGCAAAGGGAAATAAGAAAGCGAGCATGGTGGAGGGCGTAGCAGAGTTACAGCAACAACAACAACAACAACAACAACAACAACAACAACAAATAACGACGAACGGCAACGATAATAATAATAACGATAATAATAATAACGATAATAATAGCATCAATACAGCTCCAGCTCTAGTGGTAGGAGCTGCAGGAGCAGGACAGCAACAGCAAAACCAGATGAATGTAGCACCCTATCCAAACGCCGGGGCAGCACCGGGAGGAGCGCCAGGAGTAGCAGTAGCACCAGGACACCCTGGGGGTGGCCACCCGCCAATGCAATCACATCAACAACAACATTTAGACGGTTCTATTCCGCAACCGGTTGGTAACTTGATGGGAGGATATGTAGAAAACGGTATGCCTCAGGGAGTGCATCCGCAATACCATCCGCAAGGCGGTCCTCCGCCAATGGGATATGTAGATCCAAATATGATGAGTGGTGGTGTTGGTAATAGTGCTGGTGCCACTGGTGGCGTAGATATGAATGGTATGCCGATGCAAGGAAACGGAGCACCTGGAGCCGGTCAACCTGGTGGAAACGGGGGTGGAGGCTCGAAAAAGCCTCGCGTAGTGTGGTCCGCAGAGCTGCATCAGCAATTTGTGAATGCTGTGAACCAGTTGGGCATCGATAAAGCCGTGCCAAAGCGCATCTTGGACTTGATGAACGTGCAAGGGTTGACACGAGAGAACGTCGCGTCGCACTTGCAAAAGTATCGACTATATTTGAAACGTTTACAAGGAGGACCGAACAACCCGAGCGGTCCTGGCTTTCTGAGCAACAAAGTAGCTGGTGGCGCGACTGGCGCCTCGAAACCATCTGGGAAGAGCAAGAATAATGCGAGTAAAGTTAGCGTACCTGGTGGGTCCTACCAGTTTCACCCTGGAGCTGGAGCACCTCCGCAGCAGTGGAATCAAGGAATGCCGCCGCCACAACCGCAACAACAACATCAGCAGCATCAACCACCACCGCACGTGGTTGCGGCTGGAGGTCCCGGTGGACACATGCCTCCTCAACATCACCAACCGCACTATTCTACCTTTCCGCAACCTCAAGGTATAGCTCCAGGCCCACCACCTCCAGGAACGGTTCGTTACAGTTACGGTCCCGTACCTATAGATGCGTCTGCGTTCACGCCAATCCCGCTGGACTTTGATGACACTGGTCTTGGCCTCGGCGCATCCAAAGGTGGCTTTGGTAGTAAATCAACTGACGATATGTTGAGCATGTTTTTGAAAGACGGCGATCCCGAGTCAATTTTGTAAAATAGATAACTCTTCGTTCTTCTTTTTCACAGAGCAGTGAATGCGAGAATAACTCAAGTTTACGAGCATGGAAAAGAACGAACATTTGTACTACTATAGTTTTAGATTAAAAAAAGAACCGAGGAGAACCGAGGAGACGATTTTGAGAAGAAAGTCTGCGCGTATCAAACTTCTCAATGATTTCAACTTGGAGCGGTTGTAACCATTAAAACGAATTCTTTTTTAGTACAAGCAACTATCTTACCCATCTTCGCGAGTTTTTACTCTTTTTCTTCCCGTCGTCGTCGTCGCCTTTGTCGTCCTCTCGCGCGTTCGTTCGTTCGTTTGTTGTTATGTTTGTGAAGTAAAAGAAAAGAGTAGATCGAAAATACGAATTTTTTCTGCATTAAATGCGTCCGTGCAGTCGACGCACAAAAAGTTTAAAGTCTGCTGCTACCGTCTTCCTCAACCACCACCAAAGTAGCGGTAGTAGTAGCATTAGTAATACTAGCGGTGCTATTAGAAGTAATCATTGTTCCGTGAGGAGCTGCGACGGCGTCGCATCATCTTCTTCTTCCCTTCGAATGATGAATTCTCATCAACAACGAACGCAATTCAGAATGCGACGCGATTCTTTGTCGTCGTCACTACATCAATCACATCGAGCATACGGCAACGCACCCCGCACGAGCAGAAAAAGTATTCCCAGAGTCACCGTGGCGTATTCGTCGTCGTCGTCGTCGTCGTCGAAACACGAAAGCGGTGGTGGTATTCAATTGCACCCCCACGTGCTCTCGGCGTACGCGTTGGATGTGAATCCAAATTTTGAGCTGACGGTTTCAACCGTCGCGAGCGTAGAGCCAAAGATGAGAAATTTTCCGTCCGAGGATGAGTTGAAGGAATTCGCGGAGGTTTGGGACACGACGAGGACGCGCAGAGAGAAGATGACTCCAACGGTATCGCCATTTTTGAGAACACCGGGAGATGAAGCGGAGTTGTTTGCGCGGACGAAGGGAGAAATCGTGAGATACGGCGATAGAGGAGGAGGAAGAGGAGGCAAACAATCACTCGGCGAGAGGAGGATTGATACGACCGGTTTGATTTCTAGAGATGTTAATAGCGCTTCAAGTGAAGTAGAAAATGACGAGGATACCGAGTTGTGCGTAGAATTGATGCGAGAATGTTTGTATATGCATTGCAACGCGCACGAAGCAATTCGCGACTCGTACACCGTTTCGAGAGGTAAGGATAAATCGAGCGTCGTGTTGACGGCGAGAAGTGCAAAAGACGACGACGTGAAGAAACGAGGAGGGAAGCAAGCGAGCGAAGATGAAGATAATTTGCTTTTAGACCAGTTTACGGTGACGATAAACGCGCATTCGTTTCCGCCGAGACTTGAAGTCCGACTGGGAAAGGAACGTCGAAGCGCTTTAACGGTCCGCCAAATTCTCGACGATCCAACGTTGCGAGACTCCTTGAAAGATGGCGACGAGGTTGTCGCTTTGGGTGGACCGAAAGTATCGGGTAAGATTGATTTGACCAGTAAGACTTTTGGCTCCGTTGGCGAACCGAGGAAAGAATTGAACGGAGAATCTCTGTTGGATTACCATCGCTCGCGATATAAAGATCGAATACCAATGCTCGCCAACGCGCGAGAAGACGACGATGCAGTTGGTTTGAAGCTACCGGGACGGGAGTCTGCGTGGGCGTATCCGGCGGAACTCTTATCGTTGAAGAGTGAGAGTTCGAGTGCATCTTCATCATCATCGTTGTCGGTTGAATTGCCAGATCCGGAGACGTACCAGAAGAAAGTATCGAAATTTAGACAACTCCTCGGGGACGATGTGTTCGCGCCGTTGGCGAGAATACACCCGAAGATGATGCGCTTGAGTAGTTACGAGACGGCATCTGTCTATTCGTGCAGCGCATCCAGGGAAGGAGGATTATCAACCGGACCGTCGAAAGTATTTAGCGATTTTGATACGTCGTATTACGATTTGGCGTTTGTTTCATCATCCGGCGGTAGCGAAGAAGACGCTCGAGTAGAGATTAAACAGTTGGCGAGCGAAGTCGAATCCTTGCTGAGAACAAAGTGGGCTTCTCACTTTTCGGAAGAACAGGTGGCTTTTCTCGTGAACGATGTGAAATCGATGCGAGTGGTTTCAACTCCTCCTCCTCTGCCACAGCCTCCTAAAGAAGAAAAGAGAAGAAAAGGCCGAAAACCAATCGCGTACGTCCAAAACATCTTCGCGGCGAGCAGTGATTTGAAAACGAGCAAAAATAGCAGATGGGCGGCGGATAAAGAGCGCGAGCGTTTTGTTTTGTTTCTAAACGCAAACAGAGGAGGAACGAGCGTAACGAACGAGAGAGCTTTAATGGACGATGTGGAGGATGATTACGGATTATCGGAGACTTATTTCGTGGGATGTTCCGTCGATTACAACCAATACGGCGAAGGAACGCGTTCTTCACTTCTTTCTCTTCTTGGATACCCTCTCGTCGATTCTACCGGTGCGGTTGTAGCGAGAGATGTCAATGCTGCTGTCGATGCCGATCGCAATCACAAACCGATCACCTCAGCCGTCGCGTTTGCTTTAAAGCGTATTACGACGGGCGACTTTTACGACGCCGACAAAACGATAGAGCTCACGGTCCACGCGTTGTCGTACTACTCGAACGCGAAGGCGCCGCAGAAAACGGACATCGAGAGCGCGTTCGCGTTAGCGGCGGCTGAAAGCGATCAAAAAGTGCAACTGAAAATCTTAGAGATCAAAACTGGGTACAACAACTTGAAAGCGTTCAGTTGGGATCCCGAATTGAAGAGAACCGAGCAAGCGCAATACGGGTTCCACTGCGTCGACGCCGCGAGCGACAACGAGAGCGTGTGCGTTACCACGCACACGACGACGAAAGAAGACGGTGGTGGTTTCGGAGGCGTCGTCGCGCCTCTTTTCGTTTCGTCGATGTCTTTTCAGAAAACGCGAGCGGCTGATTTGAAACGCATCATAGCGCTGAGCACGTGCAACCAATTTGGCATCGGGGAAACGAGGTTACCGGTGACGGTGAGCGCAGACGTCAGCGGTGATATCGTCGTTTTAGTGTAAAAGCGCACTGTTTTTCTTTTTCCTTTCTCCTGACTGCGCGTCTGTATAACGTAGAATTTTTTGTAATATTAGTATACTAACATGTAAGGGACTCGAACAAAACACGACATAAGTACACCACAAGACACAAAAAAGATGCAGGAGGGCAAAGGGAAACCTCCTCCCGTCGTCGGCCCGGGGGGCGTTGGTAACAATCCTCCCCCGAAAAGAACAAACTCCGCGACCACAAACTCCATGTCCATGTCCCTCGGCGGTCAGACGACGACCGGAGGCAACGAAGGCGCCGACTCCGCGGAGAATAATAATAACAGTAACTGCAACAACACCAACAACGCGAAGAGAGAAGTATCCTCGAAAAAGAAATCATCTTCCTCCTCTTTCTTTTCGGTGCACCGGTCGCCGTCCTCGGAGAAGTTGATGAGCGCGATGAACAACAAGCGCCCGCGAGCGTCCATGGATGGTTTTCCGATGGAAGACGATTGTCACCCGAGAACTTTAAACTCGAAGCGATTTCTCTCGGACGCCATGGCGAACGAATTAGGCTGGAAGTGGAGTTTAGAAGACAACAACAATAACCACCACCAGGCGGAGACGACGGCGACGACGACGAGTCTTTCGATGGATGGTAATCAATCGAGGCGTCAATCGATGGATTTAGATACGACGAGTAACAATAACAGCAGAGAAAACTTGTTCAATTATAGTAATAGTAATAATAATAATAGTAACAATAACAACAACACCTTGCGAAGAACGGTGAGCGCCTCGGACGTTGTCGGGGAAGACTTGTTGCTCAACGGCGGAGGAGGGAGCATGGATTTGCTTCGAAGACGCGCGATGAAGTACGCTCACGAGCAAAAGAATTTAAAACAAGATTTTCCTTTTCCGAAGGCATTGGAAGTCGTAGTAGCGACAACAGATCATCTGAATCAGGAAACAGTTTTCGCAGAAAGAGACGAAGAAGAAGAGAAGAGCAACAGTAATAATAATAATCCGACCACGCCGAGGAACGAAGACGACGTGTTGGAGGAAGTCGCTCCGGCGAGTTTCTATCCGGCCAGTCCGTCGGACCAATCGCCGTTGATGACGAATTTGAGAAAATCGGCGCTGTTGAGATCGCTGAGAGGCAAGCAGGCATTTTTTAAGTAATAAGTCTTTAACTTTAGCAGCACATAGGATTTTGGCGAGAAATTTACGAATCCTGCTTTGACAAAAGCAGTTGTAATAACATGTATCAAGGGCGATGTACAAAAAAAGCATTCACAAGTCATGATGATAAAAAAAAGTGAACATTGCAAATGAAATTGCATCAGCAAAAAAAAGAGTGACTATTGAAGCACATACATTTTAGACAATTGTATCTAAAGGAGATGATATTTCAGGCCGGAGTCGAACCGACGATCTCCTGCGTGTTAAGCAGGCGTCATAACCAACTAGACCACCGAAACGAACGACATGCGTCCGTGCCGAAGTGTCGTGTGAGGACACATTTTCGGTACTATTGTTCGAAAGGGTTGACATCTAAAACTACAAAGAGAAACTACCAAAAAAATAATTATAAGGAAAAAACCCTAAAACAAAAACGCTTCGATTGAACGAGAAAAAAAAAACGCATCTTCTTCCTCAACTTCGTCTTCTGCAACACAAGAGAGAGACATCTGAAGAAAAGAGCGACGACAACATTTGCGCGATGGTTGCGACGACGACAACGACGACGACCACGTCTCCTCCTTTAGCTCCGCGCACTTTGAACCGAAGAACATCAACAACAACAACAACGGATGAAGAGAAGATGAAAAAAAAAGCGCATGTCGAAAACGTCAATGAAGAAGAAGAAGAAGGAAAAGAAAAAGTCGTTAACGAGTCGTCTTCCTCCTCCTCCTCCTCCTTTCTGATGAAGCTGGCCGGAATACGCGCGACGACAACAAAAAGGGACGATGATTTTGTTGTCGATACTAATAATGAAACGTCGTCGTCGTCGTCGTCGTCGTCGTCGTCATCCTTGTTGGAAGAAAATTTTGAGGAAAACGCTTTCATCGAAGATACGGACGAAGAAAAAGAAGAAGAAAAGAAAGATTCATTACATCCGCCCTTGCCACCGGGTAAACCACCATCAAAGTCATCATCGAACGCTTTGATGGCGAAACTTTTCGAAAAGGAGAAAGGAGGCGAGAAGAAAAAAACTGTCGTTGGAGGCACGTTGCTGTCTTCTACCTCATCTTTATCGTCATCGTCGTCGTCGTCGTCGTATTCTTCTTCTTCGTACATTTCAGTCGTGGAGAAAGAGAAGAAGGAGATGGAGAAACTGTTGTCGTTTCCACCCCAGCCAATGCAACCGTTTGCGGTGCAGAAAGAACTCGCCGAGTTGAGAGAAAGGTGCACGAGGTTGGAAAGCGCGTTAGAGAAGGTACTGGAAGAAAAGAAAGAAGAAGAAGAAGAAAAGGACGAGTTTCCACCGCTTAATAATAATAATAATAATATCGATAAAACGAAGAGTCCGATTTTCGCTGCGGCTACGAAGACGACGATGATGAGAACACCTCCGACGACGCCGCCGCCATCGTATTTCGCGAACAACCATCATCATCATCCTTTCTCTGGTACCAAAACCATCCGCTCGACTTCGAACAAGAAGAAAAGCGAAGACGCCTCCAAAAAAGACGATATCGTCAAGAAGCGCGTCCAACCGTCCAAGAAGTTGACCGCCATGTCTTCGCCAGAGCTTCTTCGAACCAGGCAAAGCTTAAACATGCTCGCGTACGAATGCGAAGTTTAAAATAAAGAAGAGTTAATCATCACACATTATTAATCATTTGTTAGTAAAATATAAATCTCTCTCTCTCTCTACGCGCTTAACATTCCTCTAATCAAACACCGGCTCGGCGTCGAACCCGTTCTCTTTGAGCGCACCCACGAGCTCTGGTATTTTCCCCATCGCTTCCACCGCCGACGCGCACCCTCCCACGCTCACCGTCACTAACTTTGTCTCCAAATCGATCGAAATCTCTCTCGTCGTCGAACTCTCCTTCAGCGCGTTCGTCACCGATTCCGCGCACCCTTCGCACATCATGTCCGGAACTTTGAGCACGACTTTGACGATATCTCCAACCCCGTCGTTGTCGTTGTTGTTTGCAGAAGAATGCACTTTTTGATGATGATGATTACGACGATGATGATGTTGCTGTTGTCGCGCTCGTCTCCACGACGACGACGACGACGTGATAGTGGTAGAAGTAGCGCTGGTGGAAGTGATCGAGCTGCTCCGCTGCATGTTCGTTTCTAGTTTCTTTTTTGCGCGCGTTTGTTTTGAGTTGTTGTGCGTAACTGAGGAAAAAAAATCGAATTTTCGGCACATAAAATATCTTATAATAATATATGTACGATGAAAGCGTGATGGAGAAGAAGAACAAGAACAAGAAGACGACGACGACGACGATGTCATCATCATCGTTCTCTTCCTTCTCCTCTGGTAAAAATAAGCGACGATTTAAAGTATTGCTCGCGCTGAAACTTTTGTTCGTAATCGCGTACCTTTCGCTTTCGTTCATCTATTCCGACGGGAATCACGAAGAGGAGATTGAAAAGATGGAGCGGATGTTGCGGGAAAGCACGAGCGAGGAGAAGGAGTGGAAGGAAGATTTAAAAGAGGTGATGGAATATTTGGAGGACGGTTTATCAGAGGATGATGGTGATGGTGCAACGAAGACGACGACTGCTGACGCTTCAATGCCAATAAAACCGCTCGCGAACAAGTGTTTTCCAAAGCTGCAACACAACGAAGATCCGACGTGGGGACGATACGCGGATTTCGATTACAGGGGGGATGAAGAAGATAGAGGAAATAAAGAGGTGCAGTTGTTTCAGAAGATTTTGGAAAAGGTGAGCGGGAAGGAACCGGAGGAATGCATCGACACGTCGACGTACCAACGAGAGACGGCGACGACTTCATCGGACGGGAAACATTTTTTGAAAGGGTCGTGCGCGTTGGTGTTTCCAACCGGGCACTTGTCCGTGGGCGGCGCCGGGATGCAAATAGAAGCGCACGATTGGGTCATTCGGTTAAATGGACACAACGCGCCGAAAAAATTTAGTCGAGACGCGAAAGATATGGGATCGAGAACAGACGTTCGAGCCATCACGGCGGCGTTGGTGAATATAGGTTTGGACCATTCGATTTCGTACGCAAAGAATCAGGAAAACTGGTTGATGTTTTCCACGTGTTCGCACCGAAGTCCTCAGCCGTGGTGCGTGAAGTTGAACCAAAAGTTGAAGCATAAACCGGTGAAATCGTTGAGGTTTATCAAAGGTGAATCGCACCGAGGCGTCGTGTGTTTAAAGAAACTGACAAAGGAAACGCACGGAGCGAAACACAAGTACGATAAAACGCCGACGACGGGATTTTCCACTTTGTTGTATTTAACTCGACAGTGCGATTGCGTGACCGTGTTTGGTTTGTGCAACACGACCAACTGTGGCCACGCGTTGGCGTGGTCTGGTCATTCCGACCGAAGCGGATGGAAAGATCCCGTGCATAACTTCAACATCGAACACATCGCCGCCGCCGTCATCGCAAAGAAACTCCCAGACAAAGTCCAATTATGGGTCTCGCATAAGGGCATGAGGAAAGAACCGCACAAGGCGTTTTCTGCGATCGCCGAGAAAGTTAAAGGCGTGTTTAGTGGCGTCCGAGACGACGATTTTAGTTGATATATTAGTGCTTTTTGCATGTAGTGATTGCGCTCAATGGAGTGTATAGGAGTACGTATAGAAGTTTTTAGTCTTGATTTTGCAAAACACAAAAAAAATACGCGAAAGAAACAACGAGGGAGAGAAAGACACGCAAAACAAAACCCAAACATTTTGAGCTCTGATAAAAGCGCGCGCGACCACGACAAACAAAAAGCCATCATGCTAAAGCAGCAACAGCCGCGCAAGCCCCTTCCAATTCTTGTCGCCGTCTTCTTGGCCGTCGCGACGACATCCTCGATCATCTTTGCCGTCGAAGCCGGCGGTGCGAGTTCGACGTTCAACAACAACAACAACAACGCGAAAAACTGTCCACCCGTTCCAACCGTCGCGGACTTGGACATCGCGCGGTACGCCTCGAAGCCTTGGTACGTCCAAGCGCAACTTCCAAACGCGTATCAACCCGTTGAAAACCTGTTTTGCGTGAGAGCGGTGTACACGGTGACTTCTCCGACGACGCTCGATGTGTTTAACTTTGCGAGAAAAGGATCCGTCGAAGGAGCTCCTACCAACGAAGACATGGTTCTTAACGCCTACATTCCCGACGTCGACGTCAAAAGTAAACTGAAAGTCGGTCCGAAATTCGTGCCGCGAGTGTTATACGGCGATTATTGGATCGTTGCCTACGAGGAAGGAGAATCTGGTGGTTGGGCAATTATCTCCGGGGGCCAACCAACGATTGAAGTTTCCGAAGGTTTGTGCACGACCAAAAGCGCAGATAACATCAGGAACCAAGGTGGGTTATGGCTGTTTACGCGCGAAAAAGAGGTTTCTCCTGATCTCATCGAAATGATGAAGAAGAAAGCGAACGAATTGGGCATCGATACGAGCATGTTGGTGACGGTACAGCAGACAGGATGCGAGTATCCATAAAAGCATCATCGACACTTTCGCACAATACACATTTTTTTTACTACACATATACAAGAGATCTCTAACTACATAACTACGACTTGATTTTTCTACCACGCTTCAACGAAATACCTTCTTTTGACTTCTAGTTCGGCGATATATCTAGTTGCGCTCTCTTTATCCATGCCGCCTTCTTTCGCGCAAACGTCTCGAATGGCCTCGCGAACTCGCGCGGGCATGTCCTCCGACGACCCGGCGACGAAAATTTTCGCCTCGTGCCTGGAGATTAAATCCCACACTTCCTTCGCATGGTCGCCACGAATTTTGTCTTGAACGTATACTTTCTTCTCTTGCTCTCGACTGAAAGCGGTGACAACTTTGATGTTGCCTTCCGACCACTTTTCGACGTGTTCCCAATCAGTTTCGTATAAGTTATCCTCCGCTTTTCTGCGACACCCGAAGAACATGAGAATTTTATCGTCAAAGTTGCGACGCGAACACCGTTCGAGTATGAACGATCGAAAAGGTGCCGCGCCAGTACCTGGTCCAATCAAAATCATAGCTCCTGTATCTGAATACGGCAAACCACCGCTTTTCACGACTCTCGCGTAAACATCGTCACCAGCCTTTAACTTCTCCGCCATCCAAGTCGAGCACAAACCAGAACGCAGACGTTTTAAAGGAGTCGTCCATTTCGCAACAGCGACGGTCACTGATATCAAATCAACGTGCGTCTTATCATTATTTCTGTGTTGACTCGGCGAAGATGAGATGGAAAACTGTCTCGGTTTCAGTTTTGGCGCCACGTGAAGTAACCACTCTAACGGAAGTTTCACCGAGGTGAACTCGTCGAAAAATTCCTTCACCGAGCGTCTCTCGCGTTGGCAGTATTGATAACAATCCGCGCGTCCCTCAGGGGATGCAAAGTGTTGCAATTTTTCTTTTTCGAGCGGATCGTTGGCGAAATACGCACACACTTCGAAGAAGTACGATCGAGGCGATGCCGAGAAACAATCGAGAAAGTACGCGACGAGATTTTTCGCGAGACACACGTAAGGACTGTTGCTTTGGTGCGATGAACCAGACGATGATACCGAAACGACCAAGTTTTCGGCATCTGCAATTGCTCGATATTCGTCATCGCTGTCGTCTTTGACGACGATTGAATTCGAGAGCAAATCCAAAACCTCTCGTCCAACCGCGTCCTCGTTGCTCGAACACGGTAAAACTTCCAACACGTCTCCCGGGCTAAAATCGTGCACGTCCGTGCATCTATTATCCAATTCGATGTGATGCACCTGTCTGACCGCGCTCTCTGAAGTGCAACATTCGTTTTTAATCACTTTCAACGTGCGCCAATACGAGCCGTTGTTGGTGTCGTCGCAGGAGGAGACCTCCTCCGTCGCCATCGAACGCGCCGCTCGCATCACACCTCTTCTGGTCTCCACCGGCGCATTACTGTTGTTTACTCTATCATCCATACTACCACCATCACGAACGACGCTCACCTCTATCGGACACGCGTCCAACTTATTCTTAAAACCAACAATCTTCTCTCGATAAAACTCGCTCCCGAAAACTTTCACGTACAACTTTTCCAACCACGCGTCCAAACCTCCGTCGTACCCGCTAAAATGTTGATCGTCCCCTAACCCCAACTCAACGACGCTTTTCCCACCTAACTGCTCCAAGCGTCGGTGTAACTTCTTCGCCACGAAGTTATACTTCTCGTACGAAGAATCTCCCAGGCCAAACACCGCGAATCGAAGATTTGGTAAGGACGTTCCCAGAGGTAAATTTTTCTTCAGTAAAAATTTCCAGAATTTCTCGAACGATTTCGGTGGATCGCCCTGACCCATCGTCGAACACACGAACAAGAGGAGGTTTTTTTCTTCTTCGCGAGGTAACAGTCTCGGGTCGTACGCATCGACGGATAAAACCGAAACAATAGCAGCAGCAGTAGTAGTAGTAGTAGTAGTAGCATCGTTATTATTTCTGGAACACTCTCTTCCTAGGCGCTCGGCGACGTCCCGGGCGTTCCCGGTTTCCGTCGCGTAGAGGATTTTCACCTCCATTTCTCTTCTCTTCTTCTTTTCTATTTAGGTGATTTTGTGTGTTTTGCCCCCACCCCCCAACACACACAAAACACCCACACACACCTTCTGTGTGTTCTTTTGAGAGAAAGAGAGAGAGAGAGAGAGACGCGCACAAAAAGCAAGAGCCGAAACGGACGGCGCGTCAGTGACTTCCCCGCCGCCTCGCCGTCAAGTTTTCCGAGAGAGAAAACAAAGTGCAGCCTTTTCTTTTCTTTCCAAATTTTTTTTTTACGAGACATAAAAAATCACCTAAAAAGCACGCGCACGAGAATGAAGAAGAAGAGTTCTTCTGCGAACGACGCGCGAGTGTTCGTGACGACGAGGGACAACGCGACGACGAGAGCAGTTCGCGTAGATTTAGACGCGACCGGTTTGAGCGGTTTATTATCATCGATCGCGTCGAATGACGATGTAACAATAACAACGAGTAAAAATGTTGCTATGAACAACATTAATTTGCGCTTAACGCGCACCGGGAAGAAGTTTCCAATTCGATTTCAAAACGCGAACAACAACAATGCTCGTTCTCGCGGAGAACAGTCGTTGCGCGAACTCGGCGTGCGGAATAACGATCACTTTGTCTTTCACGTCTCTTTATTTGGCGGTGGTGGCGATGGTGGCGCGACTGGAGCGGAATCTAGGTCTGCCTATCTCGAGATGTACAACGACAACCCGTACGCGAAAAAGAAGGAAACTCTGGGCGGGTTTGTGAGTTTTTCCAGTCAATCGACCGTGAGAGATTTCGATAAGAAAGAAGACGAACTGTCGAGATACTTCAACTGTTCGCTGACGGAGGAGAAGCTGGATTCGACGATTGAGGATGGCATCGTCGTCGATTTGATAGGAAACTTGTACAATAAAGAGGCGGTGTTGAAGTGTTTGCAACGCAAAGCTGTGGAGAAGACGCCGCTGCCAAAGAGGATCGAACACGTGAGTGGATTAAAAGCTCTAGTGACGTGTAAGTTTTACAAAAAGACGAACATAGAGGATGATAAGAATGGAAATAGCAATGCTAACAACAGCTTTCGACCGACGATTGAGAAAGGGGTGTTTTCGTGTCCTCTGACTGGGTTGGATTTCAACGGGAAGACGAAGTTTGTCGTGTTGCGACCGAGCGGCGTTGTCGTCTCTGAAAAAGCCATTCGAGAGGCGAAAGAGAGTTGCGAAGAAATGAACGACGGCGTGAGTTTGAAAGACGCTCCACCTTTCATTCCCATCAATCCAACTGGAGAAGTTTTGGAGGCTATGAAAGAACAATTGGAGAAGGAAAACTTGATGAAGAAGGAGAAGAAGGATGCGAAGAAAAAGAAGAAGAAGAAAAGCAGTGGTGAAGGTGATAATGACGTAGAAGAAGATAGCACGAACAATAACAATAAGAGGAAGAATGGTTTCGACGATGTGAGCGGAGAGCAGGCAAAGAAATCGTTCAAAGCGACCGATCCGAAGCACATGCCAAAAGGCGCGACCGCCTCGGTGTACGCCTCTTTATTCACTTCAAGCACGAAACCAGAAGATCAAAGGAAGGAAACGTTTCTGGCGAGATCCACGCGATTTTGAGTTTGCACACCGCATAGTAATCAAAAAGCGATAGTTACATTTTCATAGGTACCACGTAAGTGGTTGTAGTAATAGTAGTAATTGTTGTAGTAAAGTAATGATAGATTCTTCTTTTTCTAGTAAGTATGGTTGGTTATTAAAAACGTGTGTGTCTCTTCTTGTGTGTCGCTTTTTACGTAATTTTTTATCTAAACACGATTGAAATCAACGGAACGTCGATATCTTCGCCCTCGGTCGTTTCCGTGGCGGCTATTAAATCAAAGTGCTTTCGTTTCGCCGGGAACGTGATCTTCCCAACCGTTTGTACCAATTCGGAGAGTTTTTGATCCATGCGTTCTTTATGTCTAGGAAACATGGCGTTGTAAATCAACGCCGGGCCGTAGGAAACAGAATAGCACTCTAATTCCTTGTCCTCGAAGTATTTTAAAAGTTCACGGACCGTGTAGTCTTTCTCGATGATCCACCGCGACCACAAGCTCCACTTTTCGTCTTTATACGTTTGGAACTTTGGCGCAATCGGTTCCGCCATCGCAAACAACGGCAACGCCAAGTTAGCGAACGTGTTTCTAAAGCTCTCCAACGGCGCTTTGTGAATGACTTTGTACAGCTCTAAGCACACTAAACCAGTCGCCATGGCAGTGGTGGTAGCAATAGCTGGTATGATTCTACCCGCGATCAACTTTGCTTGGAGCTTGTCTACTTCAGCAATGTCGTAGTTTCGGGCGCGCATGTTCGACAACCCAGCAATGCATTCCATGTGGAAGTTTGTATCGTCATCCTTTTCAAACTCAATGACGGACAAACGATACTCTGCGTCGCCTTTCAAGTCACTCGTACGCACATTATTCAGTTGCGTGAGCAAATCATCGATGATTTTATCGTCGTCGACGCTACCCATGCCGTCATTGTCGTTGTCGCCCTCCTTCTTCGTCGGATCCGTCTCAATCTTCACACCGTCCTTCGGCACAAAGACTGGGACTTCTACTTTCGCCGCCATCTCGACGACGATTTTGTTCATCGCTTTCTCATCTGCTCGGACTTCTGCGGACGGAACGCCTTCAGTAACACCGTGTAATTCAGCTTTCAAGATAGCCATGGCTTTGAGCAAATTGACGTGCGCGTCGTCCTTCTCAGAGAAGATGACTGGTTTCGGAAATCGTTTCGGCGCGGACCAGAACGCGTTCCCCGTGGACGTGACAGCGTCTTCAGGAAACGTGAACGTTAATTGCACGACTCTGTCGTGAAAGTACTCCTGAAATCGTAAACGCGCCCAGTTGACGCACTCTTGAAAGGTCGCGCATCGCGTGTGAATGAGACACTGTGAAATCTTCTCGACATTTTCCCGCATGCTCGCGTCCGCGTTCGCGCGCGCATTCGACTCGTATTCATCTGGTTTGGAAAGGTACGCGTTCGCCTCTGCCGGAGACTTTTCAAACAAGCCTTCGAATTCAGATCGGGCCCAAGTTAAGCAGTGATCGATGTTGTGCGGGAACGAGTGCAACGTGCACATGGGCGCAGACTTCTCGGGAGGATCTCTGGACGCGCCGTAGTTCTCCGTCAAGTGCGGAACGACCATTTGCGTGTTACACTTGGTACCTAAGGTCCCGGATTCTAACAACGGTTTCTCGAAGTATACGCATCGAGAGTCGACGTATAAGCGCGCGTTGACGTTATCCAAAGCGTTCACGACGACGTCTAAACCACCCCAAAACTCGTCGTCAAAGACATCTTCAGTATCCGGACTCACTCGGTTTTGCAACGCGGTGACGTTCAACTTTGAATTAATTTTCTTCGCCGCGTTGGTCGCGCACGTCGATTTTGGCTGTTTAATGTCCCAATCGCGAAACAAGAACTGTCTCGACAAGTTGGACTTTTCTATGATGTCGTCGTCGGTGATGGTGAGTTTACCTTCGCCCGAGGCGCCGCAGGAAACCCCCATCAACGCCAAATTCTTAATGAACTCGCATCCTAACGCACCCGCACCGACCAAAAAGACGTTTTGCTTCTCCATGATCGCCTGCGTGGTTTGTCCAAAACACTGGATTTGACCGTCGTATCTAGAACCAATCGGTTTCAAATCCGCTTCGTCTAATTTTTCCGGCAACGATTCGCACGAATCAAAATAGAAGAACTGATTCAACGGCGTAAACTTCCCCGTGCACGCTTTGACGACTTCTTGACCAATAATGCCACCAAACATAGCGGCCATTGGCGAAATATCGCCTCTGCACGTCTTTGCAAACGTCGTGAATAATTTCTCGTCAACTTCTTCAACCGTTTTATACTGCGCATTGACTTCGTCCTTCGCCAACGCTACAAACGCGGCTGCATCCGCATCGCTCCCAGGTTGCGGTAACTGACCGCCGTTCTTGCTTTTCCAAGCCTCTAAGGTTAAAAACATCAAGTGGATTTGCGGCGATCGCTCCATTTTCGCGAAATCGGACAACAAAAACTCCCCCGGTTCTTTCAACGAATCGGCGAAAGATTTGAATCTCATCTCTTTCGGCAACTTGACTTGCGTAGCGATGCCCCCACCCACGTATTGAGAAAATTTGCTCGCGTCGATGTCCAACTCGAATCCGTGCTTCTTGACCGACTTGATTTTTATCCCTTCTTTGATCGAGTTCAACTCGATCATCCCTTTCACCTCAGAAAATGTGACCAAATCCCCTTCCTCTAACTCGACGCGTTCGTCGTCCGTGCACGTGACCAACGCCGGATGCTCGTTGGAAATGGAAGCGATGATGCACGTCTTCGGCTCTTCTCCATCTTGATCGACAACCGTGAACGAATCCCCGAAATCGCAAAACACCGAACCAAACACACCTTTCGTGTCGCCTTTGATAAACGCCTTGCCTTTCTCTTTGCGTAAAATCTCGTCCCACTTTTGACAGTCTTCTTGCGAGTGCAAGGACGAATCGCACACGACGACGACGTCGTGCGCCAACAACGCGTCTTCCGTGATATCCTTAGTCATTACGGTCACCACTTCAACGGCTGGATTCAATTCTTGCAGTTTTGCCGCGCACGACTCCGCTCGATTTTTTCCGCAATCTTCCTCGGTCAAATAAAACTGACTCGCCAGATCGCTCATCGTGGCGTCGCAATCGTCGCTCAAAGTGACCTTCTTCACCCCGGCTAAGATGACATTCTTCGCGACTTCCGCGCCTAATCCGTTCAATCCGGAAATTAAAACTTTCGCGCCGACTAACTTTCGAAACGATTCGCGTCCGTAGACGGCCAATTGTCGAGAGTGTAAGTCCTCGTCGATCTTATTTTCGTTCGTCGTCGTCATTTCGTTTTCTTCTTCAACCTTCTTTTTCTTGGAGATTGTTTTTTGTCCCTCTTCTTCCAGCGCTTTTGTATCGTTCGATGCTGCCTCTCGCTTTGCGCCTCCGGTCATGTATTTTTAGTAATAGTTTTTCAAACACCGCCGCTTTTTTACCACTCAACGATAACAAAATAACACGCGCGCGCGAGAGAGAGAGATGGAGAGAGATGCGTGTGCGTGTCGTCTGCGTGTTGTGGCACCTTTTTTTTGAAATTTTTGGTCCGTGTCCCTCTCTCTTTTGAGAGCGAGAAGGCGCGAAGCCAAAAGAAGAAGCCACACCACGCTGCGTGCGAGACGACGACGACCGAGAAGAAACGCGTTCGATTTGATGAGAGAAATTATTAAAATTACGAGAGCAGCATTCGCGTGTGGAAGGTATTTTTGGCTCTCTCTCAAAATATTTTTACAAAAATACGCGCTCGCGCTCACGTAAAACCACTACCACTGTGTATTCGTCGTCGTCGTCGTCTTCATCTTAAAGGACGACGCTCTCGCTTTTGTTGAAGCGCGAACGCGGAAGAATGCTTTGCTTTTGCTTTTCGTGCGGGAAAGGCTGCGGAGAAGAAGAAGAAGTGTGGTTCGACGCGAACGAGGTTTTCGTCGAGGAAAAGGAGGAACGCTTCGGAGGGGAGGAGGCACCGGCGGCTTTCGCTTCGTTCTCGTCGTCGTTGTCGTCGTCGTCGTCGTCGTCGAGGAAGAAGAACGCGGCAAAGAGAAGTGAAGAAACGTGGGTGCACAGACCTTTGCGGTTGGAGAATGCTCTGTCGTCGAGATCTATCGAGAAAGAAGAAGAAGAAGAAGAAGAACAGTTGCCAATCAACGATACGAGAGGTTTTGAAATACGCACGAACGCTTTTGAGGGTAAAATTTTGGTTCGATGTCGAGACGTTCGATCGAGAGACGAAGAAGGTAAAGAAATGACGGAGAAGTATTTCGCCAATAAGAAGCGTACGTTTCAAACAGTCGTACAAGGAAGATTTTTAAGGAAAGGCATCAAGTGTTCGGAAGTAGTCACGGGGCACGAATTCGAAAGCCGCTTTCGAAGAATACCCGCGCGATGGCTCGTGTCTACCGCTTTGAAAGTGATTCGAAAACTTATGCCTGGTTTGGAAGTGGATCTTATTTCCGATAAGCCTTACATTCACGCACCGTTATGCGCCACAGCGCAGATTTTACGTGCAGATGTTCCAGGGGAGGAACCGGATTTGACAACAACAACTTCGTTCGCTGAAAATACTCGATTATTTGGAAAGGCGTTTGACATTGGTAGCAGCGGTGGCATTTTATCAAAGCAAAGAAAAAGACTATTTAATAGTCCAGAATTTGGTTCAAAGTACGAGTTTTTGCCGGAGCTCGTATACACGTTTGATTTTTACCAGCACATCTTCATTCCGGCGACGTTTGGTCTTCACATCGGACCGATGCTCAACGTAAATTTGCTCGGACACTTACCGGAGTTTGAACCGCCTCAAATCATGGCCAAAATCATACGAGAAAAGAGAGAAAACGCAGAAAACGATGATGGAGAAGAAGAAGAAGGAAAAGAAGAGTATCTCTATAAAATTAACATGTATCACGAGAAGATGTTTGATGCAAAGTTCACGAGAGCGTCTTCGCCGGATGCGTTGTTTGGTATCGGCGCGAGACACTCTTCGTACGTTGATTCGTTTGCGGTTCGTCTCTCGGAATTCGTTTCTCATAATAATAGCAATAACAACAATATATAACGCGTCTTATTCTATATGGTAAAGTCCCATCCCTCTAAAAAGTCCGTCTGGTCCATCGACAAACTTGGCTCGATCACATCCTCGCTACGCTCCCTTCGCAAAATCTTTGCTGGAATCCCAACTGCTACGGAATTATCTGGAATATCTTGCAACACAACGCTCCCTGCGCCAATCTTCACGTTCGTTCCAACAATTACTGGTCCTAAAATGGTCGCGCCGGCACCTAAAACTACACCGTCGCCAATTTTTGGGTGCCTATCTCCGTCCGTCGTCCCGGTCCCGCCTAACGTCACGTTGTGTAAAATAGATACATTATCCCCAACCACCGCGGTTTCCCCGATAACTACCCCGGTCGCGTGATCGATCATAACCCCTTTCCCAATTTTTGCGGCAGGATGCGCGTCCACGTGAAACGCTTCCGAAATTCTGTGCTGCAACAGCAACGCCAAGGACTGTCTCCCTTTCAACCACAACGAGTGTGCGATTCTTTGCGCTTGCAAAGCCTGAAACCCTTTGAAATATAACAAAATCATCACGTACTTATCGCACGCTGGATCTCTCTCCAAAACCGCTTGCATATCTGCAGTCGCGCATTGCACCAACTCCGGATCTTCCCGATAACAATTCGAAAATAGTTCCAACAGTTGCGAGTCCAACAACACCGACGACCCGAGTTTGTTCGCCAACACAAACGCCAACGCGTCCGACATCTCCTTATGTGAGAGAATCGTAGAATACAAATACGACGCCAAAGCAGGTTCCAATTCAATCTCCATCTTTGCTTCTTCGCATAACCTCTCCCATATCCCGTCTCCTAACAAACACGCTTCACCTTCCAACATGTCCTGCTCAATCGCGTCTTCGTTCTTTCTCAAATTTTTAGGATTCATCGCGTTTTTGCTGCTCTCCTTTTTACTCGCAATCGTCGGCGGGTCGTTGGACTCTCCCGCCCACTTCTTGGCGGTTTCGTCTTCGGTCAGTTCTGGAAGCTGTTCGAAAGACGAAGACGATTTCTTCTTCGCTCGAATTACGCTCGAGATGTTGTTGTTGTTTCTGTCGTCAGTACTAAAGCGCTTTTTCAGCAATCGATTCTTCCTCGTCCAACACGGGGGCAGTTTCCAATTCCTCGAAGAAGAAGAAGAAGAAGAAGAAGAAGAAGGAAAAGAAGTCGAGCACCCGAGCGAACTCCTCGCTCTCGTCGTCGTCGTCGTCGTCTTCATCGCGACAGAAGGCGATGGTATTACTAACGAACTGGTGGAGATGATGGGCATGTTTACGTTTGTATCTCTCTCTCTCTCTCTCTCTCTCTGATGTTGTTGCGAGGGGGTGAACTTTTTGTTTTTTTGCGCGCGTGTGGAAAAATGGGGTGAAGTCTTTTTGAGAGCTTTTTTCTCTTTGGTGGCGGCCGCAGAAACAAAAAAGCGTCGTCATTTTTTACGAGAAGAACCCTCGCGTCGTCGTCGTCGTCATTCGCACGCGCGGGCACACACACG
>Ga0255756_1001210_pt1 | contig 29696 bp, 25 predicted proteins | sample 011ome_20_FD_179956 | JGI IMG/M metagenome (GOLD analysis project Ga0255756, IMG submission 179956) | Coastal salt marsh microbial communities from the Groves Creek Marsh, Skidaway Island, Georgia - 011509CT metaG (version 2) | ecosystem: Environmental > Aquatic > Marine > Intertidal zone > Salt... | reverse complement strand
GCACCGCCCACCTTTTTCCTTTATCCTTTTTCCTTTTTCCTTTTTCCTTTATCCTTTATCCTTTTTCCTTAATCCTTTTTCCTTTATCTTTTTTCTTGTGACTTGAGACTTGCGACTTGCGACTATCTTACTTCTCCACCGTATACGTCAAATCCACACTCTGACTTACACCGGTTTCCACTTCAAGTTTTATGCGTTCAGTAAGAATATATTCAAGAGTTAAGGTGTTTTCCCGGTCAAACAGGCCGATGTCATAACGCATGAACAGATTGGGTCGCAGATACTTACCCAGACCAAGAGCACTATCACGGTAGTCGTCACTGGTGCTGATATCCACCATATCCAGCCCTAGTCCTTTTCTCACACTGTTGGTCAATCCATTGCCTTTTTCCAGACTTAACAGGGCTATGGCATTGAGCATATTCGCGCCCTCCTGGTTACCGGCATTCTGAAAAGAGCGGCCTGTTACCAGTAAAGAAAGGATTTCACTTTCAGGCAGGCCGGGAACAGAAAATAACTGCCCCTGCAAATTGCGGATAGTGCCATTTAATTGCAAACCCACTATGGCATTCGGGGTCTGCCTTAGCGCCCTGATATCCACGGCAGGATTTAGAGGATTACCGAGGAACAATAACTTGCCGTTCTCGATAGTAAGCCGCTGCCCATAAAGCCCATAACTACCATTTGGAATAGCCAGCTCGCCATAGGCCAGCAGGGGTCTGTCGATACTTTGTTCCAGCATCAGCTCACCGTTGAGCTGCAGATCCAGTCCAAAGCCACGAAATCTTACCTCATCGCCCAGACCGAGCATGACATTCGCGGTAATTGGAATAAGCCCCAACAAGCCATCATCAGGCGTATTGACAGAACCTTCCAGTTCGGGTGGCAAATTAACTACCACGACGTCTCTGGAAACACTGACTGAACCATTGCCCACCAGTGTCATATTACTGCTTATATCCAGGTCAAATTGCGGCATCAATAATGAGCCATTGATATCCAGGGTATTGTTGTCATATTTCAGCACAAGATCAGGATTCACCGTTACCTGTGTGCCAGGAATATTAATGATCTGGAAATCCTCACCCACAACCTCCAACTGCATTGTTCTGCTATTCAAAAATGGTGTAGTGATCTGGCTGTTAAAGCTTACCTGGCCTGCACCGGAACTTGCCTGACCGGTAATGGTTATTTCATTATCCTGCTCACTGTGCAGAGCCAGTTCAAGGCCACTCAGAAAGAGCCCATATTCAGGCAGTTCAAAACTGCCAGCAGCAAGATTTGCATCGAAAACCAGCAAGGGCCGCGTCAGATTACCGGTTATTTGTCCGCTTGCCTGAAGCTCGCCCCGTGGATCAAGCAGATTAGGAACAAGAGCTTCCAGCCAGGCAATATTATTGAACCCCAATTCAAAATTACCACCCAGAGACTCATTATCATCCAGTGTGGCCTGCCCATTAAAAGCCCCCTGAAAATCCAGTCCATCTGCTTCCGGCACATAAATCTGGAAACTGGCATTCAATATCCACAGGGCAGATTCCCGATTGAGTTCCAGCTGCACTTCATCCAGGCCATAACTTTCTACCCGAAGTTCCGGGCTAGCTGAATCTTCAGTCGCCTCAATGACGACACCCAGCAGCAGGTCTCGAGGAGACAAAACAACATTAAGACTGGTTTCCTGCCAGGCAGCGCCAAGCCCGGCAAAAGATGACTCCACATCCACTCTGCCATCAATAAAACTGCTTGGGGGTAGCGAAATGGCATACTCATCCATCAGGTCTTCAAGGCCTCTTGGCCTGCCATCAAGCACATCCAGAATGTCATTCATTCCAGCATCTTCAATGAGTTGGCGATTATTAAGATAAGACAGAGGAAAATCATCGAGGATGATTTCCCCGCTGGCCCCGACGTTAGCCATCCAGCCAACCTGAGCGCATGCACTGAAGGAAGTCATGGCCCAGCAGTGCTCGGATAAAGTCGCCTGATCTGCTGAGGCAGTGATAAACAAAGGCTGGGTCAGCTGCCAATCGCCATAGATAGATTGAATATCCGCTGCTGAAATTTCACCATCCCAGCTCTGCTGCTGGTACCCGCCAGCGGCCTCAAGTTGAAAATTTCCCAGGGATGAGGTGGTTTCCAGCGCGACTTGATGGGCGGGCAGAGTCCCGGAGGCCAATAGTTCACCCCTTGGAAAAACCACACTTTGCTCACCGGCACCCCAAATCAGATTGACGAAATCCAGCTCCACGCGATTATCAGAACCATCGTAACGCGCTTCCGCCTGAATACGATCCAACTGCAATTGCACGCTTTCATCAGCGTAACGTATGCCGGTTCCATTAAATATTCCATTAAGCTGCGGTAAGGCGAGTGTTCCGCTTAAGCGGCCTGCGCCATTTGCCTGCCCTTGCAGGGTAGATAAAATTCGATTCAGCGCCGGCGCTTGTAAATTCCATTGCAGATCCATTACCGGTGTAATTAATCCACTCAGCGCCAGGGAATTCCCTCCTGCCGCCAGATTCACATCCATCTCTTCAATACTGTTGTCCAGCAGACTGACCTCTCCGGCACCGGAAAGAGGAAAGCTGTTTATCTCACCAGCCAGGTCAGCAATCCTGACAAGGGTTTTACGCTGGCCGTTAGCGAAATCAATGTTGATACTGCCCCTGCCCTCTACAGAAACCAGTTCCAGGCTTTCCAGCAAATCACCATCGGTAAAATTTTCAAGCGTCCAGTCCAGAGACAGTGAGTTTTCAGCCGACAGGTCATACTCACCGGAAGCAGAAAGTGTCAGCCTTTGACTGTCCAGGTAAACCTGATTCAAACGAATAGCATCAGACTGGTAGCTGACATCGAAGGTGCTTGCCAGCTCACCGAAATCCCTCAGGCGCGCCTGCAGTTCGCCCTGTAAATCCAGTTGCTCGATAGTGCCTGCAGTGGTTATGCGACCAGTCAGGCTTTCTATTTGATCCAGCCCCGGCTGAGCAAAACCTGCACCAACAAAATCACGAATTTCATGCTGTAATTCAATGGCGGGTAAACTGCCGTCGAGCAGCCCGCTTGTAATAAAACCACTGGAAGTCAAACTGACAGGAGCAAGCAGGGTATGCTCAATAAGCAATTCCTCCAGGCTTCCGCCAAGGCTTAAACTGCCGTTAAACGCCATTTCCGACATCACTGTACGCCAGTCAAGCGTACCTTCCAGGGCATAGGTATTTGAGGACAGCTCCAGGTCTGTGGCAATTGAGCTGGCGGCGTCTCTTTCCAGAGTAGCCTGAAGCCCAAGGCTTTGTGAATCCAACTTAGCCGCCAGTGAAACACTGGCGATACGCTGCGTCACACCATTCCTGATGCTTATATTGACAAGCATTGCCTGATCAAGCTGAATTGTTACTGGCAGGGAAAAAAACCCCTGCAATACAGCCGCAATATCCTTTTCAGGCGCATCATCCTGCCCTTCAACAACTTCTGGCAAATCAAGCACTACCTGGCTGGCCTCGAAATTTCTTATATGAACGCCATGATCAAAAAGCGCAACAGGACGCCATGTCACAGAGATATTTCCAGCCGTCATTGTCATACCGGTTTCGATATCGCGGATGTTCAGGTTGGAAAAAGTCAGCTCGTCCAGCAATACGCCGTTCATTTCCTCGAAAGACAATTCATAACTGCTGGAATCCGAAACCAATTGCATGGCCCGCTTAACTGTCCAGGCTGAACCGGCTTCAGTACCTAACGCTATGAGTATCATGAAAATCGCCAGCCCCAGAAAAAAGACCAGGCTTTTCCCAGCGGTTTTCAGCGCTCTTATGATAAGGTCAGGCTTCACAGGTCCGGCCCCATGGTGATATGAAAACGGAAACCACCCTCATCACTCATGGCATGGGCAAGATCCAGCCTGATCGGGCCTATGGGCGATAGCCAGCGCAGGCCCACACCGACACTTTGCTTCCAGTCAAATTCACTGTCAGAAAATGCATTTCCGCCATCCACAAAAAAGGCGCTGCGCCAGTTATTTTTAATAGGGAAATCATACTCCAGACTCCCGGTTAGCAAATGCGTACCACCGACAACTTCGTTGTTTTCATTTAATGGCCCCAGAGAGTTGTATTGGTAGCCTCTCAACTTCTGGTCTCCACCGGTAAAAAAGCGAACCGAAGCGGGCAGATCTTCCACCACATCAATCCAGGTTGAGCCAATTTCAAACTTGCTGATCAAACGGCCAGGACCAAAACTGATAATGCCTTTGCCACTGCCATATACCTGAAGAAAGGTGGTGTCGGAAATTATTGAATCACTGGCACCACGAATCTGGCCAAACAACTTCCAGCCCCGGGATGGAAAAATCAGATCATCGGCCGCGGTTTTCGAAAGACTATAACCAGGCATGGTAAGGGTGACGTTGTCCTGCTGAAGATCCACCGTGTAATTATCCTGCAGATAATCAATGGAATAAGTTTCCAGCCAGCCAGAGGACGATTGGCGGCGATAGGCGACTTCCAGCTTGAAGCGATCACTGTCATAGGTCTCGGCATTCTCTGTGACAAAGCCTGTACCAAAACTGAGGGTTTCACGAACCGGATCATTAAGGGGAATAATGTAAGCCATGTTTACCTGGGATCTGACCGGCGATAAGCCTAAATCACTGTCAATGTGATGCCCGCGGGTATTGATATAACGGTTTTCATAGGCTGCCCTGAACCGCGGTCCGGTATCGGTTGTGAAGCCGACACCGGTTGACCATGCATTTCTGGCCCTGGGGGCAAGAGTGATATTAATCGGCACAGCCCCCTGATTGACCCGTGACAGCTGGGGCGACACGTTTATCAGTTTGAAATACCGGCTTTCATCAAAGTTGGTTCTCTGTTCCAGTAAACGATCACTACTATAGGGCTCTCCTGCCTCAAGTATTACCAGGCTATTAATAAATATCTGGGAAAAGCCGGGGACAGGTTCAATATTGATTTCACCAAACGAGAAACGTGGACCAGGTTCAAAATCAATGAGTATTTCAGCCATATAGGTACTCATATCCACCAATACTTCCGAGCGCAGGAAGCGCGCAGAAAAGTACCCGTTCTCAATGGCCCTGGCACTTAACGTGCTCTTGATTTCCTCATATTCACCATGATGCAGAGGTCCCTGTTCCATATCAGGTAACTCATCGACAAATTCCTGGAATAGTGCCTGTTCTTCTTCACTTGCAGAGATGTGAACACTTACATTATCTACCAGAATTTGCTCTCTCGGGAGCATCTCTACGGTCAACAACCAGCATTCTTCAAGCTCGCTGAAGCTCAGCTCAAAAGTACTACGGTAATAGCCCAGCGCATTGGCAGCATTGCGTATATTGGTTCTCACCTGGGGAGCCAGGCGGTTTAGCCGGGACAATGGCGTATCACAGGATTCAGCGCTGATAGCCAGATGATTGCGAATATTGGCCGCTAACTCCTCATTTACCCCCTCAATACGAATTCTTGCCAATTCGCTGATTTGTCCAGACACTGAACTGACCATAATGATGGACAGGCAGAGAAAAATAAAAAAGCGAAACGAGGTTAACATGGCTATTTTGCTGACAAATAACGGTAAAAGTAGCTAAAATTCGTAAAAATGGAGACAAATTTCCTGAAATGACTGCTCTCACCTATTAAACCAACTATAATTCCTCGCATTGTTCATTTATTAATATTTGACGAAATATGTCCCGATCTTGTAGGCATCATCGGCTAAAAATGCTAATCTCCACTTTTCTGCCGCCATCAGCCTAAAAAATAAGCAAAAATGGCGGTCTCGCATACAAACGGTGACACAATGGCAGCCTTACTGGTAATTAATGGTCCAAACCTGAATTTGCTGGGTAGCAGGGAACCCGAAATTTATGGTTCCGATACCCTTGATGATATCAATGCAAAATTATCGGGTCTTTGCGAACAAGGCGGCCACCGGATTGAGTTTCTGCAAAGCAATGCTGAAGCTGAAATCATTGAACGCGTTCACCTGGCAAAAAAGGCCGGTATAGACTTTATTATTATTAATCCGGCAGCTTTTACCCATACCAGTATCGCCCTCAGGGATGCCCTGCTAGGCGTAGAAATTCCTTTTATTGAAGTTCACCTCTCGAATGTTCATGCCAGGGAGGAATTTCGAAAGCATTCCTTTTTAAGCGATATTGCTGTCGGTAGCATAGTTGGCCTAGGTCCGATTGGCTACGAACTGGCCTTGCAGGCGGCACTGGCAAGAATTGAATAATTACCATTCACCTCAAAAGACAGAACGAACATAGTAAGTGTACAGACATGTATAAAAGCTGAATAGCTAAATAGCCAGGCAGCTAGAAAAACCGGTAATGGATTTACATAAATTATTAACAGGCAAACACAGGCTAATAAAGAGATAAAAATGGATATCAGAAAAGTAAAAAAACTTATTGAATTACTTGAATCATCTGACGTTGCGGAAATAGAAATCAAGGAAGGAGAAGAAGCGGTTCGCATCAGTCGTAACTCACCCTATTCCGCGCCCGCACCCCAATATGTTCAGGCTCCTGCCGCGCCAGCTGCTGCGCCCGCGGCGCCAGCTGCTGCCAGTGAATCAGCAGAACCGCCAAGCAGTGCCGATCAGTACAAAGGCGTGGCCGTTAAGTCTCCCATGGTAGGCACCTTCTATCGCTCACCTTCTCCCACTTCCCCTTCTTTTATAGAAGTGGGCAAGCAGGTACAGGTCGGTGATGTCATTTGTATTATCGAAGCCATGAAAATGATGAACCAGATTGAAGCCGACAAGGCTGGCACAATAGAAGCAATCCTGGTGGAAGACGGCGAACCCGTCGAGTTTGATCAGCCCCTGGTGACAATCGTCTAGGGAGCCGCTGGTTAAGTATGACTCATAAACATCCAGGAATTATCTACTCATGTTGAAAAAAGTATTAATAGCAAACCGCGGTGAAATCGCCCTGCGTGTCCTTCGAGCCTGTAAGGAAATGGGCATCAAAACTGTCGCGGTACATTCAACCGCTGACCGCGACCTGATGCATGTCATGCTGTCTGACGAATCAGTGTGTATCGGCCCACCCTCTTCTACCGACAGTTACCTCAATGTTCCGGCCCTGATCAGCGCCATGGAACTCACCAATGCCGATGCCGTGCATCCTGGTTATGGATTTCTTTCTGAAAATGCGGATTTTGCCGAGCAGGTAGAACAGTGTGGATTTATTTTTATTGGCCCCACTGCCGAAACCATTCGTTCCATGGGCGACAAGGTCAGCGCTATTGAGGTCATGCGAAAAGCCGGCGTTCCAACCGTGCCTGGTTCAGACGGCCCCTTGGGTGAGGATGAAAAAGAGATCCTCGCCCTTGCAGAAAAAATTGGCTTCCCTGTCATGATCAAGGCTGCAGCCGGCGGCGGTGGTCGTGGCATGCGCGTCGTTGAAAAAGCTGAAGACCTGATCAAATCAATTCAGGTCACCAAGAGCGAAGCTAAATCCTATTTCGGCAGCGATGTTGTGTACCTGGAAAAATTTCTGGGCAATCCCCGCCATGTTGAAATTCAGGTTATCGGCGACGGCAGGGGTAATGCCATTTGCCTGGGTGATCGTGACTGCTCCATGCAGCGTCGTCATCAAAAAGTCGTTGAAGAAGCGCCAGCCCCGGGCATTGACGAGAAAACCCGGGCAGGCATCATGGATACCTGCATAAAGGCCTGTGAAAAAATCAAATACCGCGGTTCCGGCACTCTGGAATTCCTCTATGAAGACGGGCAGTTTTATTTTATTGAAATGAATACTCGTGTGCAGGTCGAGCATCCCGTTACCGAACGCGTTACCGGCATTGATATTGTCAGGGAACAATTACGTATCGCGGCGGGTCTGGAGCTGTCAGTGAAACAGGAAGACATCAGTATTATTGGACATGCTATTGAATGCCGTATCAATGCTGAAGACCCGAATACCTTCATGCCAAGCCCGGGCACCGTCAAGCTTTTCCATTCTCCCGGGGGAAATGGCATCAGGGTAGACTCCCATATTTACAGCGGCTACACCGTTCCCCCCTATTATGACTCTTTGATCGCCAAGCTTATTACCTTTGGCCCAACCCGCGAGGTGGCCATTGGCAGAATGCAGAATGCACTAGGTGAAATGCTGGTAGACGGAATCAAGACAAATATTCCGCTGCAGGTCGACATCATGAAAGATGAAGGCTTCAGGAAGGGCGGTACGAATATCCATTACCTGGAAGAAAAGCTCAAACACCGCTAGAGCGCCGGATCGGCAAATATTATTCCTGCCTGGCGCACAACCGCGTCAGCTCAATTCATAACCCATATTGGAAAGGGGTATTAAACTATCTCCTGGCTGCAAATACAGATTCCGGTGCAGGCAACGCAGGCTGACACAGTTGAGCAGGTATTGCTGAATGCCGGCGCCCTGTCGGTCACCCTCACCGATTCAGAAGATCAACCAATTTTCGAACCCGGTCCGGGTGAAACACCTATCTGGGACCTGGTTACTGTGGTGGGGCTATTCTCCTCAGAATTGGACAGGCCCGCCTTACAAACCACACTTGATGAAGCACTTGCCACTTTAAATCTGTCCTCCTCTGCGCTGACCCATCTTGAAGATCAGGATTGGGAGCGTGCCTGGCTCGATGATTTTCAACCCATGTGTTTTGCCAACCACTTGTGGGTCTGCCCTACCGGCATGAAACCCGACACTGAAAATGCGGTCATTATGGAGCTGGACCCGGGGTTGGCGTTTGGCACGGGAACCCATCCAACCACCGCTATGTGCCTGGAATGGCTAGCCGCAAATGATGTCGCCAACAAAGATCTGATTGATTACGGATGTGGTTCCGGGATCCTCGGCATTGCGGCTCTGTTACTGGGGGCTGACAGGGTTTACGGGGTAGACAACGATCCGCAGGCGCTGCAGGCCACAAGTGATAACTGTAAGAAGAATTCCCTGCCTCTGTCACGTTTTAAGCTTTATTTACCGGGGGATTTTGCCAATGCCCTGCGCCATAAAGAACTGCAGCAGGTGGATATTGTGCTGGCCAATATTCTTGCTGGCCCGCTGGTAAATCTGGCCGAATACCTGACCGCCATGATAAAACCGGGAGGCATCATTCTGCTTTCGGGCATCTTGCGGGAACAGGCTGAGGAAGTCATGTCAGCCTATGAAAAATGGATCAGTTTTTCACCCCCTCTTTACCAGGGAGATTGGGTTAGACTGGATGGTATACGTAAAACCTGACAGCCAGGTTAGAATTACAGACAAACCCTAACCCAGATTTTCAATGGCCAAATTCCTCACTCAATGCCCATACTGTCAGACCTCTTTCAAGGTCACCGATGCGCATATGCAAGCTGCCAATGGTGTTGTCAGATGCGGCTCATGCATGGAAGTGTTTCTGGCCGACAAGAACAGAATAACGCTCAGGGAAAAAGCTCCCTCTGACGAAGTATCACTTGATGCCGAAAACCTCGATTCCCCGCCTGCCGAAACACCACTACCAGAACAGGAAGATATTCCATTATTCACCATGGAACCGAAAGTTGACGAGGTTTATGCGGCAAACAATCCGGAGCCAGCTGAAGCAGAATTTATTGCTGAAGATCCTGCTGACAAGCATTCGGGAATTATAGAAGCAGACGTCCCCGAAGAAGCAGGCACCCCGTTTATTTCATGGGAAACCTTTGATATTGGAGAAGGGGACCCGACAGAATCAGGGGACAGTGGGCTGGCAGATTTCGTGTCCGAACAATCCACTGAAGAAACCGCCGTGTTATTCGAGGAACAAATATTTTCGACAGATGATGATGAGAAAAACGTCGAGCAAGGTGATGAAGATGATGAAAGCGGTCAAGTTGAAGAAAATAATGAAGAGATAACAGAGCAAGCATCACCAGCATATACCGAAGACAACCTGGAGAGTCTCGACAATCCTCTCAACCAGCAAGTTGAAGAAGAAAGTTCAGATGATGCAACGCAGAAAAGTCCTGGCGTGTTCAGCGCCTTCCTCAATCCTGCGGCGTATCAAGTAAAAGTCATCGATTTCAGTTTCGATCTGACACCGGAAGATAATAGCGGCGCTATTACAGCCAGTGATGATCAGCCCCTGTATGAGGATTCCAGTGCACAAACTGCAGCGCAGGACGACGACTACGTTGCGGCTTCCAAAGACGCATCAGGTCCAGACAAGATTCTGGCAGACACTGCTGAGGAGATGCCTGAAGATGACGACGAGCAGGCTATTGAGGAACCCGTAGCAAGCACGTCGAATATGGGATTCAACACAGCACAGGTTGAGGAGAATCTGCAGGAAAGCACCATCCCGACATTGGCGCCAGACTTTGTTGCCAGTGAAAGCATACCGGTAAACCCTCAGCGTCGAGCCCTTGCCTGGTCCCCGGTGCTGTCAAAAGCGCCGCCTCCCGTGGAAGGAACAACACTGGTTGAAAGGATTCCGCTGCCAACAGATGATGAGAAAGCCTTCATCCATAATAATCTCTCAACATTAACAGATGCAGATTCCCTCCTGCCATTACCGCCGGAAAATCTGCAAGCTATTAATGAAGAACCGGTCGAGCTTACCAGGTCCCACGATCCCCTGAAGAAAATCAAAACCATTGGCCTGACACTGGTTAGCGTTTTACTGATTTTTAGTCTTGCCGGGCAATATGCCTGGTTTAATCTGAAGTCGCTAATTGAGGATGAACGCTTCGAGCCGGCAACTTCACGTCTGTGCAATTTAATTGAATGCCCCGACACCAGCGTAATTGATCTTACTGCACTTATTACCGAAGAACTGCTGATTCGCTCGCATCCCACTCTGACAGATGCCCTGCTGGTTAATTTTATTTTCCGCAATGATGCGGCCAGAGAACAGGAATTCCCACTGGTAGAGCTGAATTTCACTAACAATAACGGCTCTATTGTGGCAAACCGTATATTCACTCCCCTGGAGTACCTGCCAGAAGAAATGCATCTGTTTACCCATATGCCTGCCCATTCCTCTATTCAGGTTTCACTGGAACTGGTTGATCCTGGTAACGAAGCAACGGGCTATTCCCTGGTGTTTCGTAACCCCTGATCAATATCATCTGAGGCAAGCGCATTGATCTGGATAAATTATCCCGCGTTTAGTTCGAATCTACCCCCAAATCTAGTAAACTGGGTGCCTGTGAAAGAACCCGTAGAGTCTGTGTAGTGATAAAAATCGGAAATTTTTCATTGGCTTCACGTGTTGTGCTTGCACCAATGGCAGGAGTGACGGATCAACCTTTTCGTCGTCTTTGCCGAACCCATGGCGCAGCATTGACGCCATCGGAAATGCTTACCTCCAATATCAAACTCTGGGGACAGGAAAAGTCACGTTTGCGCCGCTGCCATGAGGGCGAGGAAGAACCCCGAGTAGTCCAGATAGCTGGCGCTGATCCTGTGATGATGGCTGAGGCGGCACGTCTGAATGCAGAACAGGGTGCCCAGATCATCGACATCAACATGGGATGCCCAGCCAAGAAAGTCCTGAAACGTTCAGCAGGTTCAGCACTGTTGCAATATCCTGCCCAGGTCGAAGCAATACTTAAAGCTGTTGTTGCGGCAGTCGAAGTCCCTGTTACGCTTAAAATTCGCACCGGCTGGAATCCGGAAAATCGCAATGGCGTGGCGATTGCCAGATTAGCAGAAGATTGTGGCATTCATTCTCTGGCCGTTCATGGCAGAACTCGTGCCTGCGCCTTCAAGGGAGCCGTCGAATATGACACCATCGCTGCGATCAAGGATGCTATTTCCATTCCGGTATTTGCTAATGGTGATATTGGGTCACCACGTCAGGCCGCCCAAGTACTCAAGCAAACCGGTGCAGATGGATTGATGATCGGTAGAGGCGCCCAGGGCAGACCCTGGATTTTCGATGCCATAAACCACTACCTGGAACACGGCACCATAAAAAGAACAAAGACTCTTCAGGAAATCCATGCCATTATGACCGCTCATATACAAAGTCTGCATGAGTTTTATGGCCCGGTAAAAGGAGTCTTTTTCGCCCGTAAACATACCGCCTGGTACCTTGGGAATCTGGAAGAAGCCCATGACCTGGAAATTAGCGGAAAAGAACTTGATAGCCTGGTACTTTCTTATAGAAAAGAATTTAACAGCCTTGAAGACTGTAGCGCCCAACTTCACACTCTGGATATGATATTTGAATTCCTGAAAAGTTCTGAAATAAAACAACAATTAAAAAACCGACAATTCAAGGAACTGGCAGCATGAGTAATTTCTTTGACGAGGAAGAAAGTTTTAATTCTGGCAGTAGTAAAAAAACAGAGCCTCTTGGCGCTGCCGAAGAGGGCAGTTCGCCAAGACAGGGACAGACCCTGAGAGAGTGTGTCACATCTTCCCTCAATGACTACCTCAGCAAAGTTGATAGCGAACATATCAGCGAATTATATGAACTGGTGCTATCGGAAGTAGAAGCACCGCTGCTGGAAAGCGTTATGCAATATACGCGCAGTAATCAGAGCAAGGCGTCTGCCATGCTGGGTTTGAATCGTGGTACATTACGCAAGAAATTAAAAAAGTATGACATGTTGAATTAACGCCTGATTTAGCGCCAATTTGAAACTGCAAACAAACCTGTAAGCTGTAACCTGAAAAGAAATTAACCTGAACATTCCTCTCCCTCAACAAATAAAGAAGACTCAACTGCAATGAATGCGCAATCCCCCTCTCCCGTGAGCCGAGCGCTCATCAGTGTTTCTGATAAATCCGGCATAGCTGAATTTGCCCGTGCCCTCCATGACCTTGGTGTCGAACTGCTCTCTACTGGCGGCACCTACAAGTTGCTCAGCGGTGAAGGTATTCCTGTCACCGAAATTTCTGAATACACCGGTTTTCCTGAAATGATGGATGGTCGGGTAAAAACACTGCATCCGAAAGTGCATGGCGGCATTCTTGCCCGGCGCGGCCAGGATGATGCCGTCATGGCGGCCCATGATATTCCGCCCATCGATATGGTGGTGGTCAACCTTTATCCTTTTCAGGCTACTGTCGCCAATCCGGACTGTGATCTGCCAACAGCAATCGAGAATATCGATATTGGCGGTCCCACCATGCTCAGGGCAGCGGCCAAAAACCATGCCTGGGTCACCGTCGTCGTCAATCCCGGGGACTATGCGCGTGTCATTGATGAAATGAAAATTAATGAAGGCTGCATTAGCGATGACACCCGTTTTGATCTTGCTGTCGCTACTTTTGAGCATACCGCGCAATACGATGGCGCTATAGCCAACTACCTCGGCAGCCGCACCATGACAGGCGACAGTGAGGAGTTTCCCCGCACCTACAATATGCAGTTTATAAAGAAGCAGGCAATGCGCTACGGGGAAAACCCCCATCAGCAAGCCGCGTTTTATGTGGAAGCAGGAGAAAAAGAAAATTCAATTTCCACCGCCAGCCAACTGCAAGGAAAAGAATTATCCTTTAATAATATTAACGATACCGACGCCGCCCTGGAATGCGTTAAAGGTTTTGCTGACCCAGCATGCGTTATCGTAAAACATGCCAACCCCTGTGGTGTTGCCTCTGGCAGCACAATTCTGGAAGCATACGAGAAGGCATACCAGACAGATCCTACTTCGGCTTTTGGTGGCATCATTGCCTTTAACCGCGAGCTTGATGCTGACACGGCCAAAGCCATAGTTGATCGGCAGTTTGCCGAAGTTGTGATTGCCCCCAGCGCTACTGACGCTTCAGCACAGGTTCTGGCAAGCAAGGAAAATCTGCGCTTGCTCGTGTGTGGCCAGTGGCCCCGCATCCCCCAAGCATCCCTGGACCTGAAACGGGTGAACGGCGGCTTGCTGGTACAAAACACCGACATGGGAGTAATTAGCGAATCAGATCTCAAGATAGTTACTAAACGCCAGCCCACTGAAGATGAAATACGGGACCTGCTGTTCGCCTGGAAAGTGGTCAAATTTGTAAAATCCAATGCCATTGTTTATGTCAAAAATAATCAGACCATCGGCATTGGTGCAGGACAGATGAGCCGCGTCTACAGTGCCAGAATTGCCAGCATCAAAGCCGCGGATGAAGGACTGGAGGTTCCCGGTTCAGTAATGGCCTCGGATGCCTTCTTCCCCTTCCCCGATGGCATTGAAGCGGCCGCCAAGGCCGGCATCACTGCAGTGATTCAACCCGGCGGCGCCATGCGCGATGACACTGTAATAGCCGCCGCAGATGAAGCGGGAATGGCGATGGTGCTTACCGGCATGCGTCATTTCAGGCATTAGGATTTAGAAAAAACAACAGGGTTAACTATGAACGTAATGATTATCGGCTCAGGTGGACGTGAACATGCATTAGCGTGGAAATGTTCGCAATCCAAGCAAGTGGAGACTGTTTTTGTTGTCCCGGGTAATGCCGGTACTGCCGGTGAGCCTGGCATCAAAAATGTGGCACTGGACATCGCTGATTTTGAAAGCCTGACCCGCTACGCCAAAGACAATGATGTTGGCCTCACCATCATTGGTCCTGAAGCACCGCTGGTTGATGGCATTGTTGATTATTTTCAAAGTCAGGGGCTGGAATGTTTTGGCCCCAGCAAGGGCGCAGCCCAACTTGAAGGCTCCAAGGTATTCACCAAGGATTTTCTCGCCCGCCATCAGATTCCTACTGCGGCCTATCAGAATTTTACCGAGGTAGAACCTGCTATAGCCTATGTTAAAGAACAGGGTACCCCGATAGTCATCAAGGCAGATGGCCTGGCCGCCGGCAAGGGCGTCATCATCGCCCAGACCGAGGAAGAAGCTGAAAATACTATCCGCGATATGCTGTCGGGAAACAGTTTTGGAGAGGCCGGCCACCGGGTGGTCATTGAAGAATTCATGCAGGGTGAAGAAGCGAGTTTTATTGCCCTGGTAGATGGCACCCACGCCCTGCCCTTTGCCACTTCCCAGGACCACAAAGCCAGAGACGATGGCGATATTGGTCCCAATACCGGCGGTATGGGCGCCTACTCGCCCGCGCCTGTTGTTACCGCCAAAGTTCATGATCGGGCCATGGCCGAAGTTATTCTTCCCACCGTGAAAGGTATGGCGGAGGAAGGTAATACCTATACCGGATTTCTTTATGCAGGCCTGATGATCATGCCCGATGGCACGCCAAAGGTCGTAGAGTTTAACTGCCGTTTTGGCGACCCGGAAGCACAACCCATCATGATGCGTCTGAAGTCCGACCTGGTGGCACTGTGTCAGGCTGCGTTAAACAAAACACTGGATCAGACCAGCATAGAATTTGATGAAAGAGCTGCACTGGGCGTAGTTCTGGCTGCCGGTGGCTATCCGAATACTTATGCCAAGGGCAAGAAAATCAGCGGCCTGGATTCCGACAGTGGCTCAGCCCATAGCAAGATCTTTCATGCCGGCACCACGCTGCAAAACAAGGATGTCGTCACCAATGGCGGCAGGGTACTGTGCGCCACCGCCCTGGGTGATGATGTCACCCAGGCACAGGCTCGCGCCTATCAGCTGACCAGTCAGATCGACTGGGAAGATGTCTATTACCGAACCGATATTGGTCACCGAGCGATAGCCCGCGAAAAAGAGCGCTAACGCGCAAGCGCGGTAGTCGCAAGTTACAAGTCTCAAGTCTCAAGCAGGCGACCACAGGTCGCCATGTCGGATGCGTCCCTGCGCTCCTTATCCGACCTACAGAAAACCATTGAAGCTAAAAAGAATGGTTGCTTGTCTCTTGTCTCTTGTCTCTTGCCTCTTGTCTCTCTCATTATCCCCTGCCGCCTACCTGCCCCGCCCACCTTTTTCCTTCATCCTTTATCCTTTTTCTTGCTTGCCACTTGTAACTTGAGACTTGTAACTTGAGACTTGTCACTTTCAACCTGCTAAAATCCCCGTTATGAATATCGCAGACAAACTAATAACAAATTTCGATCTCGCCCTGAAAACCCTGGTGCCTGGCAGTGTGCATGCGCAACGGGAAAATCCGGCGCAGGCACAGCACGAGAGCGAACTGTCTGATGATGTGAGAAAACATACTGCCGGACTGATGCGCATTAATCATACTGGCGAGGTGTGTGCCCAGGCCTTGTATCAGGGCCAGGCCCTTACTGCGCGTTTACCGGAAGTCGGTGAAAGCATGAATGCAGCGGCCGCCGAAGAGATTGACCATTTAAGCTGGTGCGAGGATCGCCTGAAAGAGCTGGACTCGCATCCAAGTCTGCTCAATCCGCTCTTTTATGGACTCTCATTCAGTATCGGAGCTGCCGCAGGAATTGCCGGAGATCGCTGGAGCCTGGGGTTTGTGGCAGAAACTGAAAAACAGGTTTGTGCGCATTTACAGGAACACCTGGAAAAGCTTTCACCTGAAGATAATAAAAGTGAAGCCATCCTTACCCAGATGCTCGAGGATGAAGCAAAACATGCAGACAATGCCGAAGCTGCCGGCGCGGCGCAATTACCTTCACCAGTTAAATCTGCGATGCAAGTAATGGCCTCGATGATGAAACAAACGACTTATCGAATTTAACCTTTCAAACTCTCTGACAGAAAGTCAGCAGCGCTAAAGCCCCGTCAGATTTCAATCTTCCTCAATAATAAAATCATGAGTAATCTCGACGCCAGCGCGCTGCAGCATGATGGATGCCGAGCAATATTTATCAGCTGACAAATCAACCGCACGTTTTACCTTATCCGGATCAAGGTTTTTACCCTTCACCTTGAATGTCATATGGATTTTCTCAAACACAGCGGGAATTGAATCCACCCTTTGTGCTTCCACTTCTGTCACGCAATCAGTGATCTGCTGGCGAGATTTTTTCAGAATTGCCACCACATCAAACGCCGAGCAGGTCCCAACCCCGAGCAGTATCATTTCCATTGGGCGAGCACCCAGATTTCTGCCGCCGGCGTCCTCCGGACCATCCATGATGACCTTGTGACCACTGCCAGATTCGCCTTCGAATGTGACCTCTTCCTGCCAGGTGATTGTTGCTTTCATAATAATCCTCAATTTCAGTAAACCCGCCAAACTCAGCGTATTATCCCATACTCATTGCACCGGGTCTTGAGGCAATAAACCTTATACCAAGCAAACTTGACCCGCCAAAAATGCTAATATATTTTAAAGAATAGAACACCCCGGCAAAGTGTGATATACAATTGATATTACTGGTTAATCTTGAGGGTAAAACGGATGGTTTTGATGGCAATCACGCCTCATATTCGGGATCTTGAAAACTTTTTAAGCCACTCCCATCGGCGCAAGTATCCAAACAAGACCACTATCATCCATGAGGGTGACAAGTGTGAAACCCTGTACTACATAGTTTCTGGTTCTGTGTCTGTGGTTCTCGAAGATGAGGAAGGCAAGGAAGCTGTCATTGCCTATCTGAATCCTGGCGACTTTTTTGGTGAAATGGGCCTGTTTGAAAATACAGAAGCCCGTAGCGCCTGCGTTCGCACCAAAACCGAATGTGAACTGGCAGAAGTCTCCTACAGCAACTTCAGCGATTACACGAGAAGTCATCCAGAAATTCTTTACACCATCGGTGAGCAGATGGCTCATCGACTGCGCAGTACCACCAAAAAAGTAGCCGACCTGAGCTTCCTCGATGTGACCGGCAGAATCGCCAGCACCCTGTTGGAGTTGAGCAAGGAACCTGATGCAATGACCCACCCCCAGGGCATGCAGATCAAGATCACGCGCCAGGAACTGGGGAGAATTGTAAACTGCTCCAGGGAAATGGCCGGACGGGTACTCAAGGATCTCGAAGAACAGGGGCTCATAGAAGTCCACGGCAAAACTATAGTAGTTTACGGAACCCGCTAGTAAGTTTAGGGGTCCTGCAAGTAAGTAGTAGCTATTGCGCTCGGCAACTCGTCGTTAAAATTATTTTTGGATCCGGTTACATAGGAGTTCTATGCGCCCGGCCCCAATAATAATTTTGCCTTGATTTGCCTTCGCTCATGACGCTACCAAAATTTGAGCTTTACCAGCGTTCTGCTTACCCCACCCAATTTTCAAGCTGACTATTTTATTCCCGGACCCGAATAAAAATCCGGATCACGTCGGATGACGGCCTGCGGCCTTATCCGAACTACAGGACTATCCAACCTACAGAACCATGGAACAACAGGAAATGGAAAACTTCATCGGCGATAGCCAGGACGATCGCTTTTAGATCGTCCCGTCATAGTCAAAATTTTGGTAGCGTCGCGAGCGAAGCAAAGTTGAGGAGCAAATGCACGCAGGGAAGGAGTGTACTTAAGTACATGACTGACTGAGTACTTTTGCGACGAAAAGATTGCGAGCGCAGCAGCTACAGCCAAAGTAAATATTTAAAAAACCAGAACAAGGAGCCAGACTAGAGCAACGAGTACCAGGCTAATAAAAACCGCTGCACTCCCAAGGTCTTTAGCAAGTCCAGAGAGTTCGTGGTGTTCCGGGCCGATTCTGTCAATCGCCGCTTCAATCCCCGAATTCAGTATTTCCACAATCAACACCAGAAAACAAACGCCCACCAGAAGTGATTTTTCTACCCCGCCGTTACCCAGATAAAGACCCAGTGGAACCAGAATCAGGCATAGCAGCAATTCCTGTCGAAAAGCCGCTTCATTGAGCCAGCAGGCGCTGAGACCTTTAAAAGAATTATGGCTTGCGGAAATTATCCGCGTCAGTCCTGTTTCTCCAGGCTTAGCCATTGAAGAACATTTCCTTAAGTTTCTCACCAGGTTCTGCGGCACGCATAAACGATTCACCCACCAGGAACCCGTAAACGCCATGACTCAGCATTTCTTCCACATCTTCCCGGATATGGATACCGCTTTCGGTAATCACTGCAACGCCTTCCGGGATATGAGGGAGTAGCTCATAGGTGACATCAAGGCTGGTTTTAAAGGTATGCAAATCCCGGTTATTGATGCCGATAAGTTCAGCATCCAGCGCCAGAGCCAGTTCCAGTTCTTCGCGGTTATGCACCTCGACCAGAAAATCCAGGCCATAATGTCTGGCACTTTCTGCAAACTCAGTTAACTGAGCCGGGGTCAGGGCTGCGACAATTAACAGAATACAGTCTGCACCAATCGCACGAGACTCGGCGATTTGCCAGCTATCCACCATAAAATCCTTGCGTATTACCGGCAATTTACAGGCCTGCCTGGCCTGCTCCAGGTAGCTCTCGTCACCCTGGAAAAAATCCTTGTCAGTGAGCACGGAAAGACAGGCGGCGCCATTTTCAGCGTAGCTTGAGGCTATCGCTGCCGCATCAAAATCCTCCCTGATCAGGCCCTTGCTGGGAGAGGCTTTTTTTATCTCGGCTATAACTGCAGGTCGTTTTTGACGTATTCGCTCCATCAGGGCATTGGTAAACCCGCGGCATGGTTGCGCGTCGCGAAGCTGTAATTCGAGGTCTGCCAGGGAGGATGCCGCTTTCCTCTGACTGACCTCTTCAGCTTTACGCTCGAGTATTTTTTTTAGAATAGTGGCCTGATTCATAAAGGTGTCATTAGTTATGGACTTAAGCGTCCAGGAAATTTTTTAGCATCTGGTGGCCATGTTCACTTAGGATTGATTCCGGATGAAACTGGACACCCTCCACCGCAAGTGTCTTATGGCGAACGCCCATAATTTCTTCCAGGCTGCCATCGTCATTTTCAGTCCATGAGGTTAATTCCAGGCAATCAGGCAAACTTTCGTTTTCAATAACCAGAGAGTGATAACGGGTCGCATTAAAAGGATTTTCGATATCCTTGAACACCCCTTTTCCCTCATGATGGATGGCGGAGATCTTGCCATGCATGACGCGCTTGGCTCGAATGATCTTGCCACCAAATGCTTCACCTATACTCTGGTGACCCAGGCACACGCCGAGAATCGGAATACTTCCGGCAAAATGTTTTATCGCCGGCACAGATATGCCAGCCTCATGAGGCGTACAGGGACCTGGGGAAATAACAATTTTCTCTGGCGCCATGGCTTCAATTTCCTCCAGGGTAATCTCATCATTTCTGAATACCCGGATATCTGCCCCCAACTCACCAAAATACTGCACCAGGTTGTAAGTGAAGGAATCATAATTGTCGATCATCAATAACATGGCGCTATAGTCCTTCTTCTGCCAGCTTCACAGCATGAAACATCGCCCTGGCCTTGTTCATGGTTTCTTTCCACTCCATTTCAGGAACAGAATCAGCAACGATTCCGGCCCCGGCCTGGATATAAAGTGTCTTGTCCTTGATCACAGCGGTACGTATGGCAATAGCCATATCCATATTGCCATTCCAGGACAGATAACCCATAGCCCCGCCGTAAACGCCGCGCTTAACCGGCTCAAATTCATCTATAATTTCCATCGCTCGAACCTTGGGTGCGCCGCTTAAGGTGCCTACCGGAAGTGTTGCCTTGAGGACATCCAGCGCGGTCTTGTCTTCGGCCAGCTCACTTTCAACATTCGAGGCTATATGCATGACATGGGAATAACGCTCTACAAACATCTGTCCGGTGACTTCCACCGAACCGGTTTTGGAAACGCGTCCGGCATCATTACGACTCAGGTCGATCAGCATAAGATGCTCTGCTATTTCTTTTTCATCGGCCAACAGTTCCTGTTCCAGGGCCAGATCTTCCTCTTCTGTTTTGCCGCGTTTGCGCGTCCCGGCAAGGGGCCTGACAGTAATTTTTCCATCTTCCACTCGAGCCAGAATTTCCGGCGAGGCACTAACGATATGGAAATCCCCCATGTCCATGAAAACCATGTAGGGAGAAGGATTAAGCTGACGCAAGGCACGGTAGACATTGATGGCTTCTCCGTCATAGGGAAGGCTCATGCGCTGGGACAGCACTACCTGCATCACATCGCCGGCTACAATATAGTCCTTGATCTTCTCAACTGCAGTTTCAAATGCCTCTTGTCCAAAGCTGGAGACAAAATCAGCTTCACCCACTTCCCGGTCACTGGCGACACTCTTGACACTTAATTGTTGATCAAGCTTTTGCGCTAACTCATCAAGTCTTGCCAGAGCATTCCCATAGGCATTTTCCACGGATGGATCCTGATAAACCATCAGCATCAGCTTGCCGCGCAGGTTATCCAGTACCACCACCTCTTCGGACAGCATCAGAATAATGTCCGCTGTGTTAACAGTATCTTCGGGTGCGGAATGAGCTACCTTTTTTTCCACATAGCGCACACTGTCATAGGCAAAATAACCCACAAGGCCGCCATTAAAACGGGGTAGTTCTTCCAGTTCTGGAACCTTGAAGCGCTGCTGGTATTGCTCAATAAAAACGAAGGGATCTGCGGTTTCCAGGGACTCTGTAATCTGACCGTCGGTTTCTACTGTCAGCTGATTGCCATCGACCTTTAACAGCGTTCTGCAAGGCAAACCGATAATGGAGTAGCGCCCCCACTTTTCACCGCCCTGGACAGATTCAAGAAAATAGCTGTAGGGACCGCGCGCCAGTTTGAGATAGGTGCTCAGCGGTGTTTCCAGGTCTGCAAGAATTTCCCGGTAAACCGGAATACGGTTGTATCCCTGTTGGGCAAATGCATCGAACTGCTCGGGACTCATTTTCTAATACCTTACTCGTTGCCCTTGATCCTAATTACCGGATGCGGAACCAAGTTCCTTGCGCATTGCGGCAATAGTGTCAGCATAGTCATCAGTACCAAAGATAGCTGAGCCTGCCACAAACATATCTGCGCCTGCTGCAGCAATTTCAGCAATATTTTTTATCCCTACACCACCATCAACTTCAAGGCGGATATCATGACCACTTTCATTAATAAGCTTGCGCACCGCTGTCAATTTATTCAATGTTGAAGGGATAAACGCCTGTCCACCAAAGCCCGGATTTACAGACATTAGTAGAATAATATCCAGCTTATCCATCACGTATTCCAGACAATCCAGAGGCGTCGCCGGGTTTAAAACGAGGCCTGACTTGCAGCCCTGATCCCGGACAAGTTGCAGGGAACGGTCAATGTGATTAGTGGCTTCCGGGTGAAAGGTAATATAGGAAGCCCCCGCTTTGGCAAACTCCACGATAAGGCTATCCACCGGAGATACCATCAGGTGGACATCAATGGGCGCATTCAAACCATTGCGCTGCATATAAGCAAAAAGCGATTTACACACACCGGGGCCAATGGTCAGATTGGGCACGTAATGATTATCCATGACATCAAAGTGGACAACATCAGCACCCGCAGCCAGAACCTGCGAAACCTCTTCGCCCAGCCTGGCAAAATCCGCGGACAGGATGGAGGGTGCAATGAGGAAATCATTCTCTGCCATTTTACTCACCAAAGTTACTCACTAAAGTTACTTGCCAATATTTCTTTCCAATATCTCTTTCAGACTCACCAAAACAGTCTGAACAAACTTTTATACAGTGATTTATGCACTGATTTATCCAACCAAGGCCCGCATTGTACCGATTTTCAAAGGGCATGTCCTTGAAATTACTGCCTTTGCTGATATTGCATTTACTGAATTTGCCACCTTATTTTTTATGCCCCGAGTAGAGAAATTACCTCTCTGTCGGCTGCCGTTTCGGGTAGAAAAAGGAGATTAAACTAAAAAAGGGCATCAATTGATGCCCTTTTGTGTTCTGCCAGCTATTTTTATGATGGCTATCTGACCGGAGACTTCCAACCGGGGGGCTTGATCGCCAAAACTGAACAATTAATGTTATCGAGAATTTTCTCGGCCGTGTTGCCGATAAAAAATCCCTGTATTCCGGTACGCCCCACCGAACCCATGACCACCAGGTCAATGCGAGCACTCTTGACGAAACGTGGAATGACATTGGCTGGCTCACCCTTGATGAGATGGGTTGAACTCTTCGTCAGCGCGAATTCAGCAGCCATCTCATCGAGATGGGCCTTTTCAGTTTTGCGCATATCCCTGAGCATGGTTTTCATTGATTTGTAGGCAGCCTGAACACCTTTTCGGTTGCTCAGACGCTTTTCAAAAGACAAATGCCAGGCATGCAGAATATGTAATGTGCCTTTTTCAAGAGACGCCAGTGAACTGGCCAACTCCATTACAGTTCGATCCAGGTTTTTCTTGGTCTTGGTCTTGACCCGCAAATCCACTGCCGCCAGAATTTTTGAATGACTGATTTTCTTTCTTGGTTTGAGAACCAGAACCGGACAGGGGCACTTCCTCACCAGGTTCAAATCCAGAGTACTGAAAAGCATACCCGTGACATGAGGCTTGCCGCTGGCCTTTACCACAAGATCAAAGCCATCGTTTTTTACTGTCTTGATAATCTCAATAAAATCTTTGCCTTCCTTTAGCAGAACAGGGATTTCAATCTTCAAACTTTTTGGCTTGGCAGATTTGACCAGTTTTTCCAGTTCTTTATTGCGTGCTTTCAGCAGTTCTCTCTGCAAAACCACCATATTTATAGCCACATCAGTAATGGCGAAATTTTCCGCTGTTTCCACCACATCTATCACGCTCACGCTTGCGTCGATATCCCGTGCCAACTGGACAGTTTTGGTGAGTGCAACCTTTTCTCCTGCAGTACCATCTGCCACGAAAAGTATTTTGTTGAATCTATTCATCATAATTCTTCCTCTATTTTCAACACAGGTCGAATAGACTATTCCGTGTGTTAATACCACAGAACTCTATCGGACTAACAATAGGGTTAAAGCTTTAAATACTGCCTTAATCCTGTGATTATTATCAAGCCAGATACTTGAGAATGGTTATGCTCTAGATCAAAAATGACTCTAATCAATGGGAATTCACTATTGCTGTTGAAGGCAACACATTTGTTATTTAGGTAAGGCTGCCAGAATGCCATGGTTGAAAAATCCTGTTAAAACAATCCGTCAAAAGCCAGTTAAAACAAACCAGGACTGCTTTAATCTTTTTCCAGACTGTCCCTGATAATTTCCCAGGCGCGCTCAATATCATCCACAAACTGGAATATTCCCAGGTCCTTGCTGCTGATCATTCCTTCCTCAACCAGAAAGTCAAAATCAATCAGTTTTTCCCAGTAGTCCCTGCCAAACAGTAACACTGGCAACGGTTGTATTTTTCCGGTCTGAATAAGAGTCAGGGTTTCAAACAGCTCATCCATGGTGCCATAGCCACCGGGGAAAGCGACCAGAGCCCTGGCCCGAAGCAAAAAGTGCATCTTGCGCATGGCAAAGTAATGAAACTGGAAACAAAGAGCCGGTGTAATGTAGGGGTTGGGGTGCTGCTCACGGGGTAGAACGATATTCAGGCCTACGGATTCAGAGCCAGCTTCATTGGCACCCCTGTTTGCAGCTTCCATAATGCCGGGCCCGCCACCGGTAACAATATGTAATTGTGGGCAATCTTCACAACCTGACTGCTCACTCACCAGTTGCGCAAGCTCACGTGCCTGCTCGTAATAGCCAGCTTGGCGGACACCCGCTTCGGCTCTGGCAAGCTCGGCGCGCAAAGCATCATCATCAGGATTTGCTTCCAGCGCCAGCTTTGCAGTTTTCTGCTGTAGTCGAGCCTCTTCCATATCAGGGGTTCTGGCACTGCCAAATATGACGACAGTATGATCAATGCCATGCTCTTTCAGCAGCAACTCCGGCTTGCTTACTTCAAGCAGGAAGCGAACCGGGCGCAATTCATCCCGCAACAGGAAATCTATATCATCATAGGCAAGGCGATAGGCCGGGGAAGCCATTTGCTCATTAACAACCCTCTCACCCTTCAATTCAGGATTGGCATAACGGCGTTCATCCGCCGCAGAATGAAAAAGATGGCCAGGTTGTTTGCGTTTGGACATCGGTATCCCTCTAAAAAGTGTTTTTATTTTTACCAACAATCATACATGATTCAGTTTCTATGTATTCTTGCAGTGAGAATCTGTGTGAGCAGAATTGTACCGTTTGCACAGTAAAATATGAAAAGGAGAGATTCACGTGTGCCGATTCCTCGCCTATAGCGGACCATCAACATTCATGCAGGAATTCCTGCTGGACAGCAGCTATTCACTGGTGAGTCAGAGCAAACATGCAAGGATGCGCTTTGAACCTGTTAATGGCGATGGTTTTGGTGTGGGCTGGTACCCGCTACATGACGACCCGATCCCGGGCACCTTTGTCAGTATTGAACCCGCCTGGAGTAACCGCAATCTTAAGGAAATCGCAGCAAAAATTCCGACGCGGCATTTTTTTGCTCATATTCGCGATGCCACGATTGGCATGCCAGTGTCCCAGGCCAACTGCCATCCTTTCCAGTCGGGATCCTACCTGTGGATGCATAATGGTCACCTTGATGAATTTGATAAATGCAGACGCTTGCTGATGGCCTCCCTTTCCGACACCTCCTTCAATATGATCAAGGGTAATACCGACACCGAACACCTGTTTGCCCTTTTTATGGATGAGGTGGAACACCAACAGGTGAGCAATAGCCGTCAACTACTCGAAGCACTAAGCAGAACCATCGTGCGCATAAACAGTATAAGAAAAGAGTCCGGGTGTAATTTAGAGGCACAAATGAATTTTGCGCTATCCAATGGCGTTTGCTCACTTTTTACCCGATTGAGTATGAATAGCGAAATGGCACCGCCAACATTGCATTACCAGCAGAAAGGTGAGGCATTGATAGTCGCCTCGGAACCCCTTTCTGAAACTGAAGACTGGCTGCCAGTGAACAATGGCGAGGTCTTGATTCAGGAAACCGGCAAGCCAATGAGAATCGAAGCGCTGAAAATTTGACGTGTTACTTTCTATTTCAAGCCTGAAGCTTTTATCTTTTATCTTTTATCTTTTATCTTTTATCTTTTATCTTTTATCTTTTATCTTTCAGCTTTCAACTTTGCATCAAGTGTCTGCAAGCGCTGAACGGTACCAATATCAGCCCACGCGCCGGCATAATATTCTCCACCAACCTTTCCCTTTGCCATGGCCTGCTTGAGTAATGGCACGATCGATTGCTTTCCGGCACTAATATCGTCAAACAATGCCGGATGATAAACAGCGATACCACTGAATGTCAGTTTTTCCTCACCGTCTTTTGCTTCCCAGATTTTTCCATCTGCCAGGACAAAGTCGCCATCGGGATTATGCTCAGGATTATCTACCAGCACCAGCCAGGCCAGCAGTGTTTTTCCATCAACAAGGGGGAGATTTTTAAATGAATAATCAGTCCAGATATCGGCATTGACACAAACAAAAGAACTGCTGTCAGCATTACTGGCAAGCAAGGGTAATGCCTGAAAAATCCCGCCAGCAGACTCCAAAGGCTCAGCCTCGCGCGACCAGCTGATACTCACCCCCAAGGCTTCACCATTGCCCAGAGCGGCTTCGATTTTTTCACCGAGCCAGGCATGATTAATGACCAGATCTGAAAAACCATTAAGCGCAAGCTTTTCTATCTGATGAATGATCAGTGATTTACCCCCGACTTCCAGTAAAGGCTTGGGCGTTTCCAGTGTCAATGGCCGCATGCGATCTCCCATGCCTGCTGCCAGTATCATTGCCTTCATGATGCACTGCGTCTCGTGATAGCAGCATTGAGTTTTGTCACCAGCGTGGGGTATATTTTTTTATCAAACCATCTTGCCACTTCATCCAGCGCAGGGTAATCCACCATTACTTCCTTGATATAGGCCAGGGTTCTGGGAATATCCCCCAGGTAGCCATTTTTACCATCACGTAGATAGAGTCGTGAAAAAATCCCCACTGCTTTTAAATGTCGCTGCAATCCCATCAGATCAAAATCATGGAGAAAATCATTCGACTCTATTGAACCAATAATTCCGGCTGTCTTTGCCATCCGGGCATACTCTAATGCCCACTGTCTGATCATGGCTTTCGGCCAGATGATGTAGCAATCCTTGATCAGGGAAACCAGGTCATAGGTAAAGGGCCCAATCACGGCATCCTGAAAATCGATAATACCTAGCCCTTCACCCTCTTGAACCATCAGATTACGGGAATGAAAATCGCGATGAACACAAACCTGGGGCTGGGACAGCGCTGATTCAATAAGCATTTCAAAAAAGTTTTCCAGAAGTTCATTGTCCTCACTTGAAAGCGTCATACCCATAATGCCTTCGCAAAACCACTCTCGAAACAAATTCATTTCAGCCAGTAACAAGGTGCCATCAAAAGGTGGCAATAAAATTTCACTGCCTTCCCTGATCTCCTGAATCTTTAACAGGCTTTCGAACGCCTGATGATAGACTGCACTGACTTCAGCAAGATTGTCTTGCTTTCGCAAGGCATCGAGTTTTTCCCACAACAGGGTGTCGCCCAGATAGGACAAACAAAGAAACCCTTTCTCATAATTCACATCAAAAACTCTGGGGACATGCAAGCCCGCAGATAAAAATGACCTGGCTACCTGAACAAAGGTGCGGTTGTCTTCTTTTTCCGGTGGCGCATCTACCAGTACATAGGGTATTTCGTTCGGAGTACTGATAAAATAACGTCGAAAACTGGCATCACCGGTCAAGGCTTTGATTTTGGCCCGGGTATTGGTTTCGCCCAGAGCAGGCAGAATACCTTGAAACCAGATTTGTAATTCTGCCTGACGTTTTTCTTGACGTTCTTTTTCTGATTTCATAACGGCCATTTAGCACCCTGCTTCATCAGTGCGCTGTTCACTGACAACAAACTTGTTTAGCAGGGCCATAAAAACTAGAATCTTTTGATGCCCAGCATTATGCCTAACCATAGGGGAATTGAGAAGTGATCCCCAGATTCTCCCTGCCACTCAGAGACAGGCAATTACTCTTAATTATCAGCCTTGCAGCAAGTTGTGCAGGTAGCGCTGTCGTCTCTGCTCAACCGGCCTTGCTGGAGCAGGCCAGTGATATCGACTGGGTCAGGCTTGAAGATCTGAGTGCCGAGCAACGAACCACCTTACAAGATCAGTTGCCGGCAAATTGCTGTGGCCTGTATCTGCAACCTGAGTCACCCGCAATCGAGGGTGAACCCGGTTCTGCCAATGTCTCCGCTGACGCCATTGAAGGTGAAAGTGGCAAGCAGCTGACCCTCGAAGGCAATATTAAAATTCTTCAGGACAGGATGAGTCTGCAAGCCGATAGTGGTATTTATAACAGCGAAAATGGCAATGCAGTACTGCAAGGCAATATTCGGGTTCGCCAGCCCGGCATGCTGCTGGTAGGCAGCGATGGCACGGTAGAGAATCAGGGAACCACTACCAATATCAGGAATGCCAGCTATGTCCTGCATGAAGACAATATCCGTGGTAGCGCAGAAGTCATCGTCTACACCGATGCCGATGGCATTATTACCATCGACAACGGCCTTTTTACCCGCTGCGAACCCGGTGACAATTCCTGGGTGGTCGAAGCCGAGAACATTGTGCTTAACCAGACTACAGGTCGCGGTGTAGCAAAAAATGTCAAAATGCGTTTGGGCGATGTCCCAGTCATCTATCTGCCCCGACTTACCTTTCCTATTAATGATGAAAGGGCTAGCGGATTTCTGGCGCCTACTTTCGGCTCCACCCGTGACGGCGGACTGGATGCTTCTGCGCCCTATTATCTGAACCTTGCCCCCAATTATGATGCTACCCTGACTCCCCGAATCATGACCGATCGCGGCGTGGTATTGGGCATGGAAGGTAGATATCGCAGCAGGCGCTCGCTAAACCTCGTACAGATGAACTACCTGCCCGGAGATAAACTGTATGATGAAGCGGAACTACTGCTGCCTGATCCCGACTCTCCCCCGGTTGCCGATCGCTGGCTATTAAACGTCGACCATACCAGCCTACTTTCCCGCAATTGGGCTGCGCAGGTTGATTTTCTGGGAGTCAGCGATGATGAGTATTTCCAGGATCTGGGTAATACCGGCCTGTCGACAACAACACAAAGTTATCTCGCACGTAGCGGTACTATCAGATACCGCAACAACGACTGGCGCTTTCGTGCCCAGGCCCTGAGCTTTCAAACCATTGATCCGACTATTCCGGAAAATAGCCAGCCCTATAAACGCCTGCCACGACTCAACCTTGATGGCGATTTTTCCAATGACTTCGGGCTTGAATATGGTGTACGCAGTGAGTATGTCCATTTCGATCGGGATCTTGACCTGGATAATCTAAGCGCCGGACAAATTGACAGTGGCGTTCTGGTTACAGGACAGCGGCTTACCGTAGAACCGGAGATCAGTTTTCCCTGGTCCAACCCGGGCGCATTTTTTACGCCCAGCGCCAAATACAGCTATGCCTCCTATCAACTGGATGACCCGGGCGAGGTCTTTACTGAAGATCCAACACGGGGAATTTTTACCGGCAGCGTGGACACTGGCCTGATTTTTGAGCGGGAACTGGATTTTGCTTCAGGCACGATGCTGCAAACCCTCGAACCAAGACTTTTCTATCTCTACAATGAATATGAAGACCAGAGCGATATTCCGATCTTTGACAGTTCAAACATGACCTTCAGCTTTAACCAGCTGTTTCGCGACGATCGCTTCAGTGGCAAGGACCGCATTGGTGATGCCAATCAGCTCACTATGGCCTTGAGCTCACGCATCCTGGATAGTCGGGGCAAGGAAAAAGCAAGTGCCAGCATTGGCCAGATCTTTTACTTCAGCGATCGGCGGGTGACCCTGAATAACAGACCTGGCGAAGAGCAGCGCACCAACAGCTCTGCCATCGCCTCGGAATTAACCTGGAAATTTAATGCTAACTGGCGCATTGAT
>Ga0255756_1001196_pt1 | contig 29824 bp, 36 predicted proteins | sample 011ome_20_FD_179956 | JGI IMG/M metagenome (GOLD analysis project Ga0255756, IMG submission 179956) | Coastal salt marsh microbial communities from the Groves Creek Marsh, Skidaway Island, Georgia - 011509CT metaG (version 2) | ecosystem: Environmental > Aquatic > Marine > Intertidal zone > Salt... | reverse complement strand
AAACCACTCTGCGCCCTCACCGATTGACGGATCACAGATTATTCAATTCAGCAACCGTACAAATAGCCAATTGGCTGGATGCAGCAGCATCGGGATTATCGAAGTGTTACATTCAGGCACAATCGACGATGCTCTGATTGTCTTGAAAAACGAAGCCTATCGGCTGAACACGAATATTCTTGTTCCTTTGAGTATGAACCAAACCGATGCTGATCCTGTTGCATCACCAAATATCAAAATCGAAGCACGGATGATGAAATGTCCGTTAAAGCTAGCACGAGGAAACTAGGCCATGGCGGAAATCATTCAATTCAATCAACACCGCGCCGAGTCAAAAACTGTAACCAATGATACTACAGCACTATCAAAGAATAATGTTCACAAGGTTGAACAACTCCGTGATTCGATTGAAACGGCGCTTGAAAAAGTGGCAACGTCGGAAAATATGCCTCTAACCGTGGCAATGGCTGCTGGTCGCTACGCTGCGATGCGCATGTTTCAGCTTCAGGGCCGTGCCGAAACAATGGCCTTTATGGATCAATGTGTTGTCACAGCCGAGCTGTGTGATGATTTAATGCAGCATTTGGATGAAGATGCCTAATTAAAGATTTACTCACAAAGCCTCCTTTATCGCTACCATGCAACCAATCTACGACCCAGCGGTAGGGTCCTTGTTGTTCTATTTTGGGCAATCTATTTTGATTTTGTGTTTTTTCGGCTGATTGACCCAATCACTTCGGCACCCAGATCAATTGACAATGCATTTGCTTGAACCTCGCCTTCGACAATGCCCGTAGCAGTAACATTCAGACTTTCACATACCAGATTACCGTTGAAATGACCATTGATGACAGCCGTCTTTGCCTTCACGGCGCCGGTCACTTTAGCCTGTTCACGGATGATGACATCAATTGCGGTAATATCACCATTGAATTGACAATCAATGACAACCGGATGATCGCCACCATTTAGGGAGCCTTCCATTATTACGTCACCCATAATATAGGTTGTATCTTCGTGAAGGCTGGTCGTCTGTTCATATGTTTTTGCTGACATGGTTTATGCACCTTTTTCAGGGGATGTTTGCAACGCACCATTTTTTGCTTTATCCGATGTTTTCGCCAATGGCAAACCCGCATCGTCTTTGTCAGTTTGCGCCGCAATAGCATTTTTTTCCGTCCAGTTATGAATAATATGGCAATTCAACGCTGCACCGCGATCCATCTGCAATGTTTTGTAATGCAATTTGCCAGAAATTGACGCTGTTGCCGTGGCCCAAACGCTGCCAGCCTGCATCTTGCCCTTATAATGGCCAGACACCACAACAAGTTCAGCGCAGATCGAACCATCGAAATGCCCATCTTCGCCAATCGTAACTTTTTCCGCTGTTAAATCAGCATTCACCTTGCCATGAACTTCGATGACACGCGCCTTGGCAATCTTGCCGATAAAAGTTGAACCAGCACCAATAATTGTCTTGCTTCCAAGCTTATCCATTTGTCACCAGCTCCTTGGTAAATTTTGCATCAACATATGCGCCATTATCAATGGCGATGCCCTGACAGTTTAGTTGCCCTTCAAAATGGGCCGTTGTCGATAAATACACCTTATCAGCGGCAATACTCCCGATAACCCTGCCGTCAACTGTTACACTCTGCGCGGTTACGTCTCCAATAATAATCGCAGTCGATAATATGTGAAGGTTATCGGCCTTGATATCACCGTCAAGTTGACCTGCCATTACAAGTGGTTCGGATACGGTAATAGCACCAGTGATTCGTACATCTTCATTAATCTGCGAGTGACTTAGCGGTGCCGCCGGGCTGATGCTATTTTTTCCGAACATATTAACTCTCTGATTATAATTATTTTTTTATTCAAAAAGCCTTGGTTTTTGTCTTTTATCTCACCAAAACCGTGATTTTACGATACCATATTATACCGTTTACCACAGCGAAAATTAGATGGCACGACGTTTGCTTAATTGGGAAAACGGTATGACGATAATAATGACATTTTTACTAAATTTTTAATGCAATTAGAGCAAATCATGGCCAATGACATTGTTGATATTCGAAAAAGAATTGAAGAAATGCGAAATGAAGTTTCAGCAGCCATTGTCTCACGCCAAGAGCTAAATGACGCAACCTATGCTGTTGGCCAAAATGCTGATATTTCGCTTAGTACACAGCCAATCGAACATTCAATCCGCGCGGCAAATGATGGCAACAGCCCAATGCATACCGCTAAGACATCATCATCTGCCAATCGACTGGTTTCAGATGACATGATGAACGTGCACAGAGGCCTTGAAACCGCCCTGAAAATGCCGGCTTTCCAATTGAATGTGCGCAATCAAACCTCCAACAATCTGTTGCTGGCGGTGATTGGCATTCAATTATTGACCAATGTTCTGCTGATTTTGATGGTCTGGATGAAATTAGGATAAGAATCAGATGACGAATAAAGACCAAAAAGTTGTCATATCAAGCGTTGTTAGAGTTTTTCGCGCTTTGGGACTTGGTGGTCTTTACGCACGGTTTGCTCCCATAATGCGGCACGGCAACCAGCCTGATACGCCAATCATCGCGACCAACAAAACTTGGTTCTTGCGCGAAAACTGGTTTTTAGTTTTCACCCGCGGCGGCCCTATTGAAGTGACGATGAAACCATCGCTGGTTTTGACGGGAATTCTGATTTGCATGGCTGGTGTCGCGGCCATTTTCTATTCGACGATCATTGCCAGCTACAGCACCATCGGGGTGATGCGCGACGAAACCATCAAAACCGCACAAGTCAGCGCAAACCCAATGGGCGGCGCTGCTCTCAGCAAAGATAATACTGCCGTTGGTGCACTAAAATGGTTCGATTACAACCCAACAACCAGCCTCGACGATACGCACCCACCGACCATTGCCGGTAAAATAGCGCAAACGCCAAGCCTAATCATTGGTCGGGTTACAGCACAGCCTGCCGTAACCACACCGCAGACACCGCAAATATCGCCAGATGCCAAAATTGCAGAAGATGCCAAAATCGTTGCCGTCGATACCACGCCAATGATTATTCAGGGCGGCAAGCGTGTCACCCTTGCCAGCAATGCTGCATCTGCTAACCCGCGATCTGGCGATAATACAAATAAACTAGCAAGCAAACCATGGACGAATGATCCCTCATCACCCAAGATTACGCCAATGACTGCTGAGCCGAGCTTTGCCGCCCAAAAGATGATCGAAACAACGGCTAGCGAAGAGAGCCTCATTACAAAGATTGATACCAAACAGATCGATGCCAAACAGACCAAGATAAAAGAGATAAATGCTGATCAAAATCTGGTGACAACGGTCTCAAATCCGATCATTGAGAATGGCGTCAAACCTGCCAACATTGCCGCGCACGCTCAAGAATTTACCCTTGCACTATTGCCTAATTTTACATCTGCACCTGAAGACCGGAGAACCACCCAGGTTCAGCCAGGTGAAAATAATAGTGATGAAGTTGATGCGGCGCTCCCTTCCCCACCATCGCCAAGCCTGCCTGAACAACCCGCCATAACATCTGCCGCACTGCCAGTCGACCCTGATATACCCCAAGCCGACGGATTGCTAACCGGTTTTTTCACACAACGCCAAGGACCAGTCCTACCGCTTGTGACAGAGGCCGCAAGAACTAAAAAAATGCTTTTGGCACTAGAACAGGAGATCAAATATATCCGCGCAACCGTTACCAGCCTTGGCATTTCGGCTGAGGCGCTGCCAAGCCAAATCCAGCTTGCCACCAGTGCAAAGGATAACGATTTTAAAAATATAATGGTGAATCTCGCCGAACATCGCGCGGCGCTTCGCAAAATCCCTTTTAAACCACCAATGCTACATTTCTATATTTCAAGCGATTACGGCAACCGAAAACATCCAAAAACCGGCAAGATATCATTTCATCACGGTGTTGATCTGGCGGGGACATGGCAGGAAAATGTGCGCGTGGCCGCACCGGGAACCGTGATTTATGCTGGCACCGAAGGCTCATTTGGCAAAGTTGTGCGGGTGCAGCATGCCTTTGGCATTGTCACAACCTATGCTCACTTGGCGCGTATCACCGTCAGGTTTGGCGATTATATTGGCGAAAATCACGTTATTGGAAAAATGGGCAATACTGGCAGGTCGGCAGGCGCGCATTTGCATTATGAAGTGCGGGTCAACAATAAATCCATCGATCCGGTCAGGTTCATGACCGTTGGCCGTGAAATCAGTGTTGCTGGTGAATTACGCCAATCCAAGCTTATTGACTAGCAACTAACACACGCGTGTTTCTCCTTTGTTGACATATCCTCACCAGCTTATGGCATGCGAAATGCATTACTAAGGAAACAGCCAAAACTGTCAAAAATTTTGGTGAATGTTAACAAGAGGAGAGCCGGGATGAGCCGTCAAACAAAACCAGTTTTTACAATTGATTCTGAAAACGAATTTGCTGAGCAGACCGGCGTTGAAGCAAAAAACCTTGGCATTGAGTTTTTTCATTTTGACCAAGACGACAAACTCGCAAGCCAGCATATCGTTCCACTTGGCAATTTTATCAGCGACCAGCCGTTGACCAGTGAAGAATATCTTATCACAAGGTCTTTAGTGGCAGCGCAGGCCAGTAAATAATCATATTCGTCTCCGACCTTGGCATCAGCAGATTTCCGTCCTGTGACCCTTACCACCAGTGACAAGACCGCCAACCCGAAACCGGATGTCGATCAAGCACAGATAGTAAGAGACCGAAGCCAGAAACACGCTAGCGAGTATTGGCAAGGCGCGCCTGCATACGGCGTTGTGATGATGATGGGATATTCATCATCTCGCGATATTTAGCGACGGTCCGGCGGGCAAGATCAATTCCCTCATCAGCGATCATTTTACAAATCACCTCATCACTAAGCGGCTTGCCAGGGGTTTCCTGACCAATCAATCGCTTAACCATGTTGCGAACAGCAGCGGCCGAGGCGTCACCTGATGGCGCACGCGATGCAATATTGACACTAAAGAAAGATTTCAACGGCATGCCGCCACGCGGTGTTGAGATCAAAAGGCCGGTTGTTACACGGCTAACCGTGCTTTCATGCATGCCAACCGCCTGCGCTACATCGCGAAGCGATAAAGGCTTTAAATAATCCAGCCCTTTTTCCAAAAAATCAGTTTGCTGGCGAATAATTTCGGCACTGATTTTCAAAGTTGTCGAATTACGCTGTTCAACCGCCCGCTTTAGCCAGCGCGCATTATTCAAAGCATTTGCCGAATAGTTTTGCGCCTCATCATCCATCTTTTTGGTGGCTACCATCGCCGCATAATCTTCATTGATTACCATCGCTGGCAGCGTTGAACGATTTAACTCGACCGCCCAGCCATCTGATCGCCGCTTTACAATCACATCAGGGCTCGGCATTTCAAGATGATCAATCCCCAGAAACTCACCCGGTTTTGGATTCAATGTGCGGATAATCGCCAGCATTTTCATAACGTCGTCAGAAGTGCCTCTAATAAGACGCGCAAGGCGTTTCACCTCACCGCGGCCAAGAAGATCAAGATTTTCCAGCAAAATGGAAAATGCATCGGTCATGGCGCCAAGCTCGGTCAATTGCAGACGCAAACAATCCTCAAGATTACGCGCAAACAAGCCGGTTGGCTCAAAAGTTTGCAAAACAGCCAATACATCTTCGGCCTCATCAAGACTGCAGCCACTGGCATCAGCAACATCTTGTACTGGCATACCAATCCAGCCACTTGGTTCAAGCGCATTGACAAAATGTCCAGCAATCAAACGCTGTTTTGGGTCATTTATTGCCAGATTTAACTGACGAAACAGGCCAGGATAAAAGCCTTCCTTTGATGACACATTACTGATGGCATCATAGTCACCCTCAAACGGTGCATTGGCTGTGCTGGTACGTGGCGTATCAACAATGGACTGGTCAAACCGGTTTTCAAAATCACTGTGTTCGGTGGGGTCTTCGGCCAGTGCTGCACTTTCTTTCATATTGGTAAGGTCGGTTACATCGGCTGATGCAGCTGTATCGGCACTGCTATCGGCTGTTGGCTGACCTGGTTCTTCACTATCACCAAGTTCCAAAAACGGGTTCTCATCAACCTGCTCTTGTAGATGCTGGCTAAGTTCCAGATTGGACAATTGCAGTAATTTAATTGCTTGCTGCAATTGCGGCGTCATCACCAATGACTGTTTTTGTTTTAGTTTTACTGACTGAGAAAGTTGCATAATCCCGTCCTCCTGACAAAACTCTGAGGCTTCGGCATGCAATTTGCAAAAAATCTATTTGACGAGCGGTTTCGTCAAGAATACGACAAATAATCATATTAATTTCAATGATTTATGATTTTGGAAGATTTTTACTTTTCCTCTACGTCAGTATTTAGACAGGCGAAAACAGCGAATAACACAATTGATCATTATAAAATTTCGTCCTATGCTTTGCTAGAAATATCAATAAACAAACAAACATCACTTCAGGGTCTCATGCTTCAAACACGAACCGATGCGAAATCAGGCCCGTGCCATCGATGTCGGATTATCCGGTCATTCATTATGTTTACGTTCATGCTGGTGATCTTGGCAATTGTTGGCGGCAAACGGCTTGAGGTGATAAATTTTCTCACCCCCGCCTTTTTTGCAACAGCCATTATTACGCTTGGGCTATTTGGCTTTGTGATGAAGCTAGTTAGCTGGAAGCTTTTTAATAAAATTATCTAACGGTCACGAACCAGCCGAACCAAAACTTCCTGTGTCGGAAAAAACCGTCCATAGGTATGGCCAGTCATAAAATTGACTGTCCAGATATGCCGCGGGGCAAAGCCGTTGACCTCGCCAGTCCAATACGGCTCACCGAGCGTATTTGGAAAACTATCAAGCTCGATCTTTACTGGCGCACAGGCTTTACAGACCAGGCCTTCCAGTTCGGTACGGCTTGGCAAACGCCAGCCCGGCCCTAATTGCGCATTCGCAATGACTATCGCCCTTGCCACATCTTCTTGCGTCAATTGCACGGCCACACCTTCGCAGCCAGTGCCATTCCAGACCTGACCAACCGAGCAGCGCATCCATTCGACACCATGTTGAAGATCAATCACCAGATGGTCGCGAACTATGAAATGACCTGATTTGACGATTACCTCATTTTTGGGATTGCCGCCGTCCAATGATTGGGCTTGCGCCATCGCTGACGCAATACCAGCCAGCATGACCAAGATTGCAGCCAGACCACGGCGCCAGACGATCACTCGGAAAAACGCGAAAATCTGCATCTGCCGCATAATGATCTCCATTCATTAACTTTTGTTGCTACAAACCCACTAACTCAGGAGTTAAGCATATCTTGCGCCAAGTCAGTCTATTTATATGATGAGATGCTAATATTTTTATTTTCCCCGTTAAAATCTTGCCGCATTATTGTATTGGTATCGTTTTTGCTTAGAAAGATGGTTGGGCCCTAGAAACAAGTCGAGAAAAGAGTGTATTACTATGGATATAGCATCCCTTATTGGATTCATAGGCGCCATTGGCATGATATTGGGAGCCATGATCTCAGGTGGTGGCGTTGGTCCCTTTATTGACGTTCCATCGCTCTTAATTGTGATTGGTGGAACCTTTTTTTCAGTGATGTACACCTGCCCATTGCCAGTTTTCCTTGGAAGCTTTGGCGCGATGGCGAAGGCATTCCTTCCACCAGTCAAAAAAATGGATCAGTTGGTTGAGCGTATGGCCGAGCTGGCAGCGATTGCCCGTAAAGACGGTATGATGGCGCTTGAAGGCCAAGACGTACCTGACAAATTCTTTCAAAAAGGGTTGCAGATGCTTGTTGATGGAGCGGATGAGGGAAAGCTTGTGACGCAATTGAACGCCGAGATCAAGGCAATGAAAGCCCGACATGAAGCAAACCAAAATGTTGTAAAAGGCTGGATTGATATTGGGCCAGCCATGGGAATGATTGGCACATTGATTGGTTTGGTTTTGATGCTTGGCAATATGGCTGACCCAAAAGCCATTGGCCCTGCCATGGCGGTGGCTTTGCTGACAACAATGTATGGTGCGATTATTGCAAATATTATTTTCATGCCAATGCTCGTCAAGCTCGAAGGCTATACAGCATACGAAGTTATCTACAGAGGGTTAGTCGTCGTAGGCCTTCGTAATATCGCTAGAGGAGAGTCGCCGCGCAACATTCAGGATCAAATGGTTTCCGCCCTCCCTCCTAAAATGCAGGCCAAATTAGAGGCCGCATAATATATGAGAGATTGCCCTCAAAACGCATTATCTCTCTGTAAGGATATGAAGAATGGCTGAACAAGACGAAAACGAAGTTATCGACGAAGAAGAAGAAGAATGTCCCAAATGCCCGCCTGTTGGCGCGCCGGCATGGATGGCAACCTTTGCCGACATGGCAACTTTGTTGATGGCTTTCTTTGTTTTGATTCTGTCATTTGCCGAGTTCAACGTACCAAAATTCAAACAGATTTCAGGCTCGTTGAAAAACGCCTTTGGTGTGCAAAAGATCGTGCCAATTGTTGAACAGCCAAAAGGCACAACCGTCTTGTCGTTGAATTTTAGCCCTTCTCCCGCAAAGTCAGTCACCGATGAAATGACCCAGCAAACAACCGAAACAACAAAGCCCGATCTTGAATCGCAAACTAAAACCAAAGACAGTGATGGCAGCGGCGAGAAACAAAGCGATGCTGACGATCTTGTCAAAGCCCTAAAAGAAGCGGTCGCGCGTGGTGATATACAAGTTGAAACACTCGGTGAAAATGTTGTAGTGAACTTTACCCCAACCCAGGCCGAACAAAAAGACCTGCCGCAATTGCTTCAGAAAACCCTCAACGCCATTGAAAAGGCCAAGGCTGCCACCGGCAAATCGGAACAGGATGTTCTGTTTGGTGGCATTGAAGGTCAATTAGCCGAACTAGCCGCAGCCGCTAGCGCCGCTGCAAAAACCACCAAAGAACAAGCCGAAGCAAAGGCCGAGTCAAATAAAAAGGCACAGATTGCTGAAGATGAATTGAAAGTTGCCTTGCGTCAGGAAATTGGTCAGGGGCTTGCAGATGTTCAGCGCGAGGATGATAAAGTTATCATCACTGTTGGGGCTGGCGGTGCCTTTGCCTCAGGATCAGCCGATTTAACCCCTGCAGCGATCGACATCATGAATCGGATTGCCAAAGTAAATGCTGCCGGTAAAAGCGAAATCAAGGTGTCCGGCCATACCGATGATGTGCCGTTGATCTTTGGCTCTAACTATCGTGATAATTGGGATCTCGCCGCAGCGCGTTCAGCAAGTGTGGTTCAAGCTTTTGCGGCCAATGGCACTATTTCTGAAGAGCGCCTTGAGGCTATCAGCTATGGAGAGTCACGTCCGGTTGAACCGAATGACACCGCTAGCGGCCGCGCAAAAAATCGACGGATCGAAATCGAAATCAACTATTAGCAGCTTGCTTGATGAATTAAGCCGCAAATGCGTGGCTATCCGCGTACAGCGAAAATGAACTCCACAGATGCTGTCGGTGCAACAACGGATTTGTTCACCTCGCGCAGTTTACCTGCATCCATTCACTTATGCTTACGCAAAGGGCCTGAGTTCGTTGCACTGCGTTTCCAGGACTGGCTAAAAAGGGTCGGCCAGCCACTGCCGATCTATCGATGCAGCCCATGGGAGAGTGGATATGACGAACGCTTCAACGGAACACTTAGACGAGAAGTGCTCAATGCTGAACGGTTCCACAGCAAACAATCTCAGGTCGCAATCAATGTCTGGCTTGGGCAATATAATCAGATCAGACCTCATCACACATTGGGTATGAGGTCACCCGCTCCCGAAACCTTATTAGATAAAGCCAAAATAACTGGTGCTGAGAAATGGGGCTAAACAGTTACAGCTCACTATGATCGCTGGTACCAACGGTGGCAGCTTAAATAACTGGCTCATTGGCCTCAAACATATTCTGGGGTTGGCGCGGTGACCCCTGCCCCAGATTTGTACCCTGACACATCACACGGATCCTCTATGTAAACCTCTCAAAAAGCGTGCACGCAATCTTGAATGAATGGATGTGTTGTCCTCCATGCAATAGCATCAAAAAAATGGCAAACATATATACAAAAAACACCAGTCAAAGAAGCCAACCCATCAGGGGAGTCAATATCAAAATAAAGGTGATATAAAGAGCAGGAAAATGCTAGGCCACCTGCTGGTGTGACGGAGTTGTGGCTGGATCAGTTTGAGGTGGGCCAACATGCGAGAAATCAAACTGGCATTTTGGATCAATCTGGCGGCAAACCAGCTGAGCTTCAGCTGACGAACGCGCTGCGCAGACATGCCAGAAATAATGCTCGGTAAACAGGCTATAGTTCCTAATTATACGAAATTGGATTCGGTGGAAATAGATTGCCATCAATATTGCTGTTGCGGCAAACAAACCCCAGTGAACAACAAAAGATGCTGCATAAGCAGCAACTGTCGCCGCTAATGGTTCCCACGCGCGATGTTGTAGCAGCCAGGCTGGTGGAGCGATGGTTGCAATGGACGAATATCCGGTATCATAAAGCACGACATGGCGCTGAACATCCCGAAGCGCCTCATAATTTTGGTAATGGTCTTTTGGACCCATGTGATGGTTGGCAAATAGAGCCGCAGCCGCACTTGATGCTTCGGCATCAGCATAATCAAGATCAGCACCAAGCCTGCCCTCGGCAAACACATCATAAACAATCCCGCCGCGACAGATAGTCAGCAGCTGTTTTTCTTGACGAAGCTTAGCCTCATCGCCAAGCGCCCGAAACGCTTGAATATCATTGGTATTTAACTCACCATCAATGGCGATAATGATATCACCATCACGAAGCCGGAGGTCGCGCCCATGCGAGACGCGCGATAATGATTTGATCTTGATAAACAGCGTGGTCGCTGCATCCTGATTTGCATCTAATCCGGGTTCAGCCTCCATTCTGTCTACGTGATCTTGATCAAATTCGGCCACCTCGATCTCCGTTATCTAAAAATTTTTCTTCAGGGACCTTGAACTAACGGCGCTCTGTTTACGGAAATGTAATACGATTTTGCTGGGTTTCAAGAAGTTTTCGGATTTCCTTGGTCTGCAACTTCAAAGCTTCAATTTCTTTCTTAGTTTTGGCCTGAGAAGATGCGACACTCTGCAAAGCCGTATTGCTGGCGATCTTTTTATTAATGGCCTCAATTGATTTCATAATTGATGACTGCAGGCTGGTTAGATTAACCTTATTATCATTTGTTAACTTTTTGTTTTGCGCTGCCAGCGCTTTTTTCAAATCGTCACCAAGCGCGACTGTCGATCCGCTCATACCATCGCCAATCTTTTGCAATTGCGCCACAATATTAGTATTACCATCGGCCATGACACTTTTCAATTCACTGATTTGAGACGTTGACTCACGGCTCAACATGATCAACTCTTCCTGTTTCAACAGTGAAATTTGCAATTCAGCAAGAACCGCATTCAGCTTTTCGATATTCTCAGAAAACACAATCAGCCCTTGCCGGTTGGTCGATGTCATCAATTTCAGCTCAGAAATTGATTTAAAATACAAGGTCGCCGAAAAGGCCATCGCTATAACCGCTGCTGAAATGGCGCTTACAAAGGTTATGGTGGTGTAACGATGAATTTGTGACACTTTGCTTTCCAACTTCTTATGTTCGCGTTTAACCTGACTATATTCCGAGGTTACATCGGTTGCTGCATCCGCAGCGTCCAATGCAAGTTTAATACTTTCCTGGACTGAATTTAGTTCACCTGCCATCAGACTTTCCTATGATTTTCTGCTTTATGGCCTACAAGGGTGGCCGGACGGTCTATCCGATATGCACATTGCATGCCAGTTGATTCAATCACTACCTGCGATGGCAGGCTTTTGGTCTTAAATCCGAACTTTGCGCAACCATAGGGACGGTTGCGATCATGGGTGACAAAATAATGCGCACAGCCATGACATCTGACCTGATTTTTTATATCATCACGCATTAATTGTCTCGCCATTTGACAACAAATTCAGCAATCACAAATCGCAAACCACCAAGGCCGCAACAGGTCGCTGCCAGCAAGCCGATTGTACCCCGCAGTTTCTCGCCTTCTTCAAGCAACCCAAGGCTAAAAATCACCAGATAGATGGACAAACCAAAGAACGTTACCGTGCTGATCATCTCACCGATTGATCTTTGTTTACGCATTAAAACCCTCCTGCCCCATCCACCAGCGGCTTACCAAATTCATCAAACCGCATATCTTCAGGCAATTCAACGTCTGGCCGTTCAAGATCTTCGCCGCGATCGACCCGATAAATATAAGCCAGAACAATCGCCACCGCCTGATACAATAATTCAGGGATCTCACCACCAATCTCACCACTAAAAAACAGCGCACGCGCCAATAGCGGACTGCGGAAGACTGTGACATCTGCATCATTGCCGCGCTCGATAATCATTTCGGCAATCTTGCCTCGCCCCATCGCCAGAATTTTTGGCGCTTGGGAACCGCCAACATCATATTTCAGCGCCACCGCAAAATGTGTTGGGTTAGTGATGATCGCGGTCGCCGATGGCACATCACTTAATGCGGCTTGTTGGCGTGACGCATTTGTCGCACTTTCCATCTGCATCCGGCGGATTTTCGCTTTGACTTCCGGCGAGCCCTCGGTCTGTTTATATTCGTCTTTTTGATCCTGCTTGGACATTTTCAACGATTTAATGTGCGTGTGGCGTTGCCACATGAAGTCAAGAAGGGCAATCACCGCCAGCATCAGCAATAGCCCGCCAAGAACCGATGGAAACATGCTCCCTGCCGTTGCCACCGCTTCGCCAAGCGACCGGAATGGCAATTGCAGAATTTTAGGGGCCTGAATATAAAGAATGCCAGTTGCAACACCAAAAAGAAGAACAACCTTAAGCGATGCTTTTCCAAGCTCGACAAGGGCTTTTATCGAGACCATTCGCGCCAAACCTTTAAGCGGGTCCATCCGATTACCCCTAAAAGACATAGCTTTTGGAGCAAAATTCAAACTCCCCGCAACTGCTGCCTGTGTTAGAACAACTAGAACCATCAAAGGCAACCCAACAACCGCGCCAGCAATTAGAATCATTTTAATCACTTCGATGACACGCTGGCCCATAAGCGCATCCAGATCGGCGTCACGTTCAAGGCTTAGCAATGAGCTCCAACTGCTAAGTACCATCTCAAAAACACTGGGCACAGCAAACATCATCAACAATCCGCCAAAAAGACCAGTAAAGACAAACATGTCTTTAGAGGATAATACCTTCCCATCTTCCGCCGCTTTATCAATTTTTCGTTGGGAGGGGTCCTCAGTCTTTTCTTGGCTGCTATCTCCTTCTTCAGCCATTACTTATTGCCCCAAGAACCGATTGAACATTTTCGATGGCAGCATGCGACAAATCATCCATCGCACCGGCAAGTACATCGACCCAAAGGTATAGCAAAACAAAAATACCAATCATGCTGATAGGGAAACCGAATGAAAACAGGTTCAATTGTGGTGCTGACCGTGTGATCACACCAATGACAAGATTAATTGCCAACAAAAAGGCGGTTATTGGAAGCATGATAATGGTTGCTGCAAGAAACATCGATCCCGCTGCTGCAATTCCCCCTTGTATCAACAGGGGAAAGGCTGGCATCGCGCCAACAGGAAGATATTCATATGAATCGGCAACTGCTCGCAAAACCATCAAATGCCCGTTCAATGACAGGAAAATTACCGTCAAAAACAGCGAAAATGTTTTACTAATAACAGGCGTCTGACCACCTGAGTCTGGATCAATCTGTGCTGCAAAACCAAGGCCAGACGAAGCGGCAATCTTTTCACCAGCAAGAAGAACTGCCGAAAACCAGATGGTTAAAATTAACCCTGAGGCAACGCCAACTGCAAGCTCGGTCATAATCACCTGAATACCGGTCAAGGCGGTAAAGCTTTGCCATTCAGGGACAGTCACATTATTCATAACGGCAACGCCAAGAAGCATCGCCATGATAATTCGGACTTGTAACGGCACGTAACTGCCACCAAAAAACGGAGATGCAATCAAAAAAGCGCCAATGCGCAAGCTTGCCAAAAACAATCCGGCGAGGAGTTCCATTACAAATTGCAAGCTCAGCCCAGGAAGTGCCCCAACGCCACCCAAATTTGACAATGCTAAATCGTCCATCCGCTTAGCCTACCTGTGCAACCTGCTCGAATATGAAAAGGAAATAATCTGACAATTGAACCATCATCAGATTTGCTAAAAGACCAAATGTTATCAATACAACAAAAAGCTTTGGGACAAAGCTAAGGGTTTGTTCATTGATAGATGTTGCCGCCTGAATGATGCCTACAAACAAACCTATTCCAAGCGCTGTAAGCAAAATTGGTCCAGCAACCACAACAATTTGCCAGAATGCCATTCTGAGAAATTCAACATTCATATCAAATCCCATAATCAACACCCTTCCACCCCAGTGGAGTTAAACAGCATAGGTCGCGACAAGCGATCCAACTGTCATGCTCCAGCCATCTACCAGAACAAATAAAAGTAGTTTAAAAGGCATCGCCACAAGCATTGGACTTAGCATCATCATGCCAAGCGACATCAACACTGAAGCCACCACCATATCGATCACCAAAAATGGCAAAAACAGCAGAAAACCAATCTGAAAGGCGGTTTTCAATTCAGAGGTAATAAAGGCTGGCAATAATACGGTCAAAGGCACATCTTCAGGCGTTTCCACCGCGCCTTTTTCAGCCAGGTCCATAAACATGTTCAGGTCGTCTTTTCGCGTATTCATGATCATGAAATTTTTCATATCACCGCTTGCCGAGGATATTGCAGTTTCGGCGCTTACACTGCCATTCAAATAAGGTTCGGCAGCGGTTTCATAAATCTTTGTCAGCGTTGGTGACATAATGAAAAATGTCAGGAATAGCGCAATTGCAATCAACACCTGATTAGGCGGAGTTTGCTGGGTTCCCATCGCTTGCCGCAAAATCGACAACACAATAATAATACGAGTAAAAGATGTCATGCCAAGCACCAGTGAAGGCAAAACCGTCATTGCCGTCATCAATGCCAAAATCTGTAAAGACAATGAATAGGATGTGCTGCCATCAGCACCGTTATTGGAGATCAAAGCTGGTAGACCAGCTCCAAATCCAGCCATATTGCTGGCAAGGTTGCCCGCAGCGTCCTGCGCCATGGCTTGACCGGCAAAGCCTGCACCAACTGCCAGAATGGCAATCACTGCAACCGCTAGGTGACGACCGATAGATATCGGGCTAGCGTACTGCATTTTGCTGCCTCCAGCTTTTAAAGGTCTTGGCAAAGGCCTGCTGCTGATCATCTGATGGCACCGCATTTGTTTGGCCGGACGTATGCAGAGGATCGCATTTGGGAGTTGGCTTGGCTGTGGCACGCGCCTGCATCGCATCAGCAACAGCAGCATCTAACGCGTCATGATCGCTTGTACCGGTGTTTGTTTGGGTTTTTGGCGAATGAGACCCGCTATCTGAAACTGCCAACGGTACAAGACTTGGTGCATGGCCTTTGGCCGATACCATGATAAATTCTTGGGCATCAATCTTGACCAGCCGCAACCTTTCAGTTGGGCTAACGGCTGTATCTTCGACAATAGAAACGCGTTTTCCAGCTTTCATGCTGGCGCGAATGACCGTACTTTTTTTGCGAAGGACAATTAACATCAGGATCATCACACCAAGAAAAGCAGCGGTGATCATAATTTGCTGTGTGCCGATGATATTCATATACATTGCCAACTCCGTCAGGGTGATCCTGATTATCGAAGAGGCAAAAAATGTGCCAGACAAGACAAAAGCCCCTTAAATAAACATTAAGAAGCTGAATATATTGTATTTTCTAGGTTTCTTGATAGGGTGTTTTCTGGCAATTTCGACCCAAAGCACCTTTTGGCCTATGTACCAGCTGTCAAATGAATGACACGCAAAGATAAATCCGACCTAGAGATTCTCTACCCGCTTTTCGGGATCAACAATCTCGGTAAAGCGCACGCCAAATCGCTCGCCAACCATGACGACTTCACCTTTGGCGATCATGGTTCCATTGACCAGAATATCCAACGGATCACCGGCGAGACGGTCAAGTTCGATCACCGCCCCTTCATTCAAGCGCAGCAAATCACGAATCTTGATTTCGGTATTTCCAACTTCAACTGTCATCTGCACTTCAACATTTTCGAGAACACGCAGATTTTCAGCGGTCACTTTTGACGGCGTATTGGCGGCTCCCGTAGCGGCATCTGGTGCGGCTGCGGGTTCGGCTGTCTTGTTTTCAGTTTCATCTGCCATCGTGCTTTTCCTTCTTTTTGCCGGATCACCGGCCTTCAATTGTAAATTATTTAGATCCGCCGCAACAGGCTTACCGCCACCTGCCCCGACACTTCACCGATTTCAGCAAAGAAAATTGGATTATCTTCGACCCTCACTTCAATACCTTCATTAATCTGGATGGGAACAACATCACCCATTTTCAAGCGGATTAACTGACCCATCGACATAACAGGCTCGCCAAGAAGCGCGGTAATATTCAACGGAATATTCAAAATTGCCCGTTCCATTTTTTCACGCCAGGTCACATCATCATCACCGTTGTCCGACTGCACGCGTGACCGCAATTGTGAAGCAATGGGCTTTAATGTTTGCAAAGGATAGACGACCTCGAGATTGACCGCTTCAGCGTCGGGAAGCTGGATCAAAAAAGAACAGATTATCACCAGTTCGCTGCCATCAACAAAGGACGCAAATTGCGGGTTCACCTCGCGGCTAGGCTGCGCCAAGGTGATTGGCATCAAATCCGACCAAGCCTGGGCAAGCGAATTGCTTAAACCCCGATGAATGATTTCAATCACGCGTTCTTCGGTAGTAGTAAATTCATTTCGTTTCTGATCTGGTTGGAAAATTGATCCACCATAATAAGACGCGGTTAAGGTCGAGATGAATTTTGGTCGCATTGTCATCAGCATTGGTCCACGGAGTTCTTCCATCCGCGAAATATTCAAATTCATAAAACCATCGATGCTGTCACAATATTCGTCAAAGGTTTTAACCTCTGGCGGAAATGGCGAAATACGAGGCTGGACGCGCAACATCGGCAAAAATACACCGCGAGCGATACGGGCAAAACGTTCATTGATCAACCGCAACGCATAATAGTCACCCATCAACGACAAATCATCCTGACCAAACTGGAAAGCGCTCACATCACCAGATCCGGAAACATCAGCATTCACGTCATAGGCCGAGCTTTTGAGCCCGTCCATAAGCGCATCAACTTCTTCGCTTGATAATTTGCGTGACGACATGATCTAACCGACCTTAAGCGTTACCGTGAGACATCTATTGCAGCACGAATGACGTGAAGTGAACTTCCTGGACGCCACCAAAATCCTCAAGCGCAATCAATTTTTGATTAATGCTTTCGGTCAATGCCTTTGCTAGTTGCTCGCGCCCAGCTTTACCTTGGATATCAGCTTCAGAAAACTCGCTTATCGTATTCAAGATTTCCGAGCGAAGCCCCAATTGATGTGCCTCGACATTTACCATGACCTTGTCGTCATATTGTGTCGAGACACCAAGACCAACCTGCAGGAATTTGCGTGAATTCATCAGGTTTGTGGTAAAGGTACCCGGAAATTCAAAATAAGTTGTCATGAAGGTTTTAACCTCGGGGGTTTCCTTGGCAACCTTGCTTTCTCCCTCAGCAGCTTTTTCCTCGGCGGCTTTCTTTTCATCCGCTTCGACCATTTTACGCTCGATGATCTGTTCAATCTCTTCTGACGGATCTGGTTGATCGCTACCAAACATGAAAAATCCGGCACCAAGACCTGCGCCAACTAAAAACAAGCCGCCAAAGACGAATCCTAGAATTTTTAAAATCCCACGACTCTTTTTGGGCTGGTTATTTTCGTTATCTGCCATAGACTCATCCTCCAATGGACGTCCCTACCTAATACATTAGTAATTGCGACTGTACTAGGCTTGAATATTTATTAAACTTTCTGATCGCTCTGTCATTGTATCTAAACTGTTAGCACCATCATCACCGGCCTTGTTAGTAATCGCCTTACCAGATGTTTCAGCCTGATTTTGTTGGTTCGCATGTCCGCCCGACATATTGGCACCAAACCCTTGCGACTGGCCTGAATTGAGAGCGCCAAGACGAAGACCAGAAGCTTCCAGCATTTGTACCAACCTTGCTTCAGAGTCGCTTAACATTGACGCCGCAGCAAAGGTTTCAGTTTGAATCTGAATATTTGTGCGGTCATTCTGTATCACAAGGCTGATTTGCATTTTGCCAAGATTGCGCGGGTTCAGCTGGAAATTCAGCTGGTCTTTGCCACCGGCAAGCCCTTTTTGAACGCGATGAAGCAACATCTCAGTCCAATTGTTTTTGGCCATGTCAAGTGTTTGCAGCATGTTCAGATTATTCAACAAGCCTCCGCTTGACGTAGCACCTGATTGCCCACCTGATTGCCCACCTGATTGCCCACCAGTTTGATGACTCAAGGACTGCCCACTAGCACCAAATGCGCTGTCAACCAAGGCTGGCGCAGCCTGACTTGGCCGCGCCATCTCATGGCCAGCGGTTGCACGCGCCAGCATCTTGTCACCCATCACCATAGCGCTATCTGACATAAAAGCCTGTTTCAGGCTTGCCGCAGTGGTGATAACTTTAACTGGCTTTCCTAAATAATCATCAGCACCATCACCTTCAAGCTTGGCATTGATTTCGGCATTACGCTGTTCGAGATTAGCCGCAAGAATAGCACGAAGATTGGCAATATTGGCCGCCACCTTGGCATCACCCAACAATGCAGGCACCGGCCCAACAAATGTTTCAGATGGCGATACCTGCACCGTTACTGCCAGTTCACCGGCAGATTTTGTAGGGCTGTTTGGCGGTATCATTGTCACTGTTTGCGCCATTGGGCCTTGCCTTAAGCCCTGTATTGGGCCAAGGCCAATTTTCGGCATATTGCCGTTAGCTTGACCCGATAATTTACCGTCTTCAAAGGCCACATTGACTTGAATTGGTTTTATATTTTGCAATTGACTAGCGATTGCGCCGTTTGCAGTATCAATTTTTACCGGATCGGTATGGCCCCCAAGCGGAACATGTGCAACCGTACCCGCTAAAGCATTGCTATTTTCAACCTCGTTTAGCGCTTTACTATTTTCCGAAACCACATCACTTGTCTTGCCAGCTTGTTTTTGATCAAAACCTTTAGCCGCCTGCAACGCCGCAATCATCGCAAGCATTGCCTCTTGTGGTGGGTTTTCAGGATTATCTTGTTCGGTTGTTTGCACCTCAAAAGCCCCAGTCAAGAGCACAACGTCACCATTGTCATCGCCGGCAGATATATTACCTGTTTCGCCGCCAAAAAGCCCGGCAAACAAAAGATCATCGCCATTAGTTTCGGTTTTCGCCACTGCAGAAGCCGATGTGCCGGCACCTGGCATATGCATCGATTTAGACAAAATTTCTGACATAGGTATAAAGCCCACTTATCTAGATTGAGTAAAACTCAAAGTGCACTGCCTGCAATTCGGGTGCCATTTATGATGTCCCAATTGGATTTTCTGGCAGATTTGTCTTACCTTGGCTGATTACGCCGGCGCGATGCTTCATCATCTTCAAGCTTAGCATCACGATCATTTCGCATCTTTGTTCGAAGCGCATCGGCCTTATTGGTCGATTTTTCACGGCGGCGATCGGATTGGGCAATTCTTTGCCGCATATGCTGCAACTCTTCGGCAAGATGTTCAGACCGGTTGTTTGCCATTTCGAGCTGAACACGAATCTGAAAATTTAATTGCGCCGCCACCCGAAGTGAACCTGCATTCTGCACACCATTACTGGGCGCTTGATCTCGCGCCATTTCATCAAGCTTTTGGCGCATTTCATCAATTTGCCGAAACTCATTTGACAAGGCTCCAAAGCTTTTCATTTGCTGATTAATCGCAACACGCTCTTTTAGCGCAAGCCGGTCAAAAATTGAGGCACGGCGGTTCATGGACCGGCCTGCAGGTTAAAAAGGTCAGTCAACGCTTTCAAACTATCGGCATAGGATGCGCTTTGATCAAAGGGTTGTTGAATATGTGCCATTAATTTTGGCCATAGCTGGACAGCAAGATCAAGATCTTGATCCTGTCCAGGCGAATAGCCTCCCATCAAAATTAAATCCCGGTTTTCCATATAGAGCGAGACCAGCCGCCGAAAATATTGCGCCGCTTGAATCTGCGTTGGGCTAGCAATGTCATTCATTACTCGGCTGACCGAAGACGGCACATCCACTGCTGGATAAATCCCCATTTGAGTTTGTTCACGTGACAACAAAATATGGCCATCAAGAATTGCTCGGGCGGTATCGACCACCGGGTCATTCGCATCATCGCCATCGGCCAAAATCGTGTAGAAACCGGTGATTGACCCTTGATTGCCAATACCAGTTCCAGTTCGCTCGACCAAAGCCGGTATCATCGACACAACCGATGGTGGATAGCCCTTTGAGGTTGGCTGCTCACCAAGTGCAAGTCCAATTTCACGGCGTGCATGCGCGACACGAGTAAGCGAATCCATGATTAAAAGGACGTTCTTTCCTTTTGACCGGAAATATTCGGCAATGGCAGTTGCCCGATTTGCGCCACGTATCCGCAATAAAGGCGAACGGTCAGCCGGTTCTGCCACAATCACCGTTCGGTCGCGGGATGCGCCGTTTAAAACTTCAGCTGCAAAGCTTGCCACTTCACGCGCACGCTCACCAATCAGGCCAACCACAACAATATCAGCTTCGGTAAACCGCGTCATCATACCCAAAAGAATCGATTTACCAACACCGGATCCGGCGATGATGCCAACACGCTGTCCTTGGCCAACAGTCAAAAGACTGTTGATTACCCTAACACCAACATCGAGCTGCTTATCGACCGGACGACGCGCAAGCGGGTTGGTTTTTTTGCCATTCAAAGGCCAGCTATCACTAAGATGCATTGGCGGTCCATCATCAAGCGCATGGCCAAGCGCGTCAATCGCGCGGCCGAGCAACTCTGGCCCCACCTTGACAGAATGGCCGTCATCACTCACCGTGACTTTGGCACCAACGCTGATTTGCGCATTATGGTCATGAACTGATAAAAGATTGTTATTATCTCGAAAACCAATCACTTCAGCATTGATTGTTTCGCCCTTTTGGGTATCAACCTGACAAAGCGTGCCAATTGTTGCGGGAAAACCATCACATTCAATAATATGGCCGTCAAACCGGCTAACGCGGCCCGACAGGCGGATAGGCTTGTCAAAATCAAGTGCGCTAATATCACTTGTCAATTGTCCCAGAAGTGCACTCATGATGATGCCTCATCTAACGGCGAAGGCCGCCCATCATCTTGGGCGTTATCAGGTGCATCGTTATCAGATAAGGCATTATCTGCATTTTGGTCAGGGCTGGACGCATCGGCGGCTTCCACTGGCGTTGTTTCGGCTGGCACTATTTCAGGTGGTGTTGCCTCGGGGGCAATATCCACAGCATCAAAAGGCGTTTTGGCCGCAACCTTTGCGGTTTCGGCATATTGCCCACCAAGGCGTGATTCAGCAATATCATGCAATTCGACACCGGCAAATTTTAGAATGATGTCACCGCGCGCAAGGCTGGGTTCGGCAACAAAATTAAAATGCGCATCAGCCAGATATGGCAACATGACTTTATAATCATCAGCATTGATATGTATTTTTCCAGCGGCCATCTTCTGACCAATGCTGATTACCAGAGCCTCGATACGAGCCAAGAAATTTGTGGGCATTTCGTCAATCTGTTGTCCGGCGCGCTGACTTGCCAGCTTCAAAATTGCAGCATGAATTGAACGTGATAAATCTTCTGCCTGCAAAGCCTGCGGCTTGACGAGTGCCACAAGCGCCGCTTCAAAAGCGGCAATTTTATCGGCTAAATTAGCCTGTGCCTCTTCTTCGGCCGCGGCTATGGTTTCGGCAATACCTTCTTCGCGTCCGGCAATAATACCCTCAGCTTTGCCACGTTCAAATGCAGCAGTGACCGTTTCAAAGTTAGTCGCAATCTGCGCACCTTTATCAGCATCGCCGTTATTATCATCGGCTACTGGATCATGTTTTATCACATCATTGGCAAGGCTATCATTAGTAAGCGCCCAATTGGCCGAATCGCTGCTCAAATCTTGGGATTTATCATCTGACCTAACATCTGGCTTAATGTCTTGCGTAAGATTTGGGTGGGCATCAACGATTGGCGATTGTGGATTATCAAGCGATGCGGTTTGCAGGCGCAAATCTTCGGCGCCATCAGCAAATATCGAAGCGCCATCGCTATTTTTGTCAATTGCAGACTCTTGATTATTTAGAACCGTGTCATTAGGGATTTCGGGGTCGCCCGCTTGAGCCGTACCTGCCAACGCTGCCTCAGCGCGCTTTGCTACGGCGAGTGCTTCTTCGGATTGTTTGACAGCTTCGATTTCAGCATCACGTTGTTGGGCTTCAACCGCAATTTCCATCAAACTGCGGGGCTTAAAACTATAATCCGTGGTGATATTTCGGGTTTCGGACCGTTTAAATTCAGCATTTTTCAACACTGAAAGAAGACGAGCGACCTCGTTCTCAGCAAGATGGCCGCTTTGCTCTTCTTTATCCATTTTAACCGTGTGGACCATGTCACGAACACTCTATTTCCAACCTAAACAAAATCATCGCCGCCACGGCCGGCAAGCACAATACTGCCTTCATCAGACAAGCGCCGCGCAACATTGATGATTTCTTTTTGGGCACTTTGAACTTCTGTGAGACGCACCGGCCCCAACGCTTCCATTTCATCCATAATATTGGCAGCCGCACGTTTTGACATGCATGAAAACAGCTTTTCTTGAAGCGGCTCATCCGCACCTTTCAAGGCCATAATTAAAAGCTCAGTGTCAACCGACCGCAGCAGTGTTTGCAATGATTTATCATCTGACATTATCAAGGTATCAAAAACAAACATGCTTTCTTGAATAGCCAGCATCAAACCCTTATCCCCCTTGGCTATATCTTTCATAATACGGCCTTCCATTGCTTGCTGGGTAAAGTTCATTATTCTCGCCGCCGCATCAATACCGCCGACTTGCGTTGCTCGGAGTGAGGCATTTGCTTTGAATTTACGTTGCATGACCTCTTCAAGTTCACGAATTGCATCTGGGCCAACTGTTTTCAAAGTAGCAATTCTACGAATTACTTCTGCCTGGATATTTTCAGGTAAAAGTCCGAGTACATCCGCTCCTTGCCCAGAATCAAGGTAAGAGACGACGAGCGCAACAATCTGCGGGTGCTCATCAGAAATCAATTCGGCAATTGAACGCGCATCCATCCAGTCAAGGATTTCAATAGGCCTTTCGCTTGTTGATGGCGCAATCCTGCTTAAGACCGACTGGGATTTATCTTCTCCAAGCGCTTTAACCATAATATTACGAATGTAGTTACTGCCGCCCATTCCAAGACTTGTTTGCGCCTTAATGATAACAAGAAATTCGTCAAGAACGAGGTTTACAGTCTCTTGATCAAGGCCCTGAACTGAATACATTGCCGTGCCCAGATGCTGAACCTCACGCGGTGACAGATTGCGCAGAATTTCTGATGCTTCATCTTCACCAATCAACATCATCAAGATTGCTGATTTTTGCGTTCCGGTCAAATTCTCAAAAACTGACCCTTTGTCGTTTTCCTGGTCTTCTTCTGGAACAGCCATGTTACTTTCCTTTTACCTTTGTCATCTCACCGTTTAGCCGATATCGCGAGACATCATCGATTTGAACACGGCAGATACACGACCCGCCTCATCAGAGACAATCATACGAATTACCGCAACTTTGTCATCATAGGTGTTCGCCGTATCCAACATTTCTGCTGAAATTGAGGCCTTCTTCGGCTTAAGCTTTGCCTTGATATCCTCAAGGCTTTCACCTTCTCCAACTTCGATCTGATCAAGATCAATTTCATCTTCGGAACCAGGTGCACCAGCCATACCCGGGACAGTAATCGGGATCAATATACGGTTGAGCAGCGGACGAACAACGCCAAGAATAACAATGCCGAGTATAAGCACAAATCCACCTTGATTGATAATTGAACGCATATAAGGTTTTTCATACCACTCAATCTTCACACTATCAGATAACTCGCTTACAAAAGGCGCACTTGATACTGTTAAGCTGTCGCCTCGTTCTTCATCAATACCGATGGCATCAGCAACCAACTTCTCAATCTGTAAAAGCTCACCTTCAGTCATTTTCTGTGTTGTTGGCAGGCCTGTTTCTGGATCCATGATAGTCTGTTCCCGCACCAAAACTGCTGCGTTAATCTTTCTAATGACATTGCTCGGATTCATTTTACTCGAAACGGTTCGGCTCACCTCATAATTTTTCACTTCGCTTGAAGATTGCGACCGCATTTCTTCATTGCCACCATTTGCAGTTGATTGGGTTTGTAAGTTAGCTGCAGCAGGAGGCTGATTGGCAAGCGCACCAGGAATGCCTTTTGCCTGCGCTGCCATTGTTCTGTCTGATGTACTTTGCTCACTTCGAAGAGCATTACCATTTGGGTCAACAATTTCTTCAGTAACTTCGCTGCGCGTGTAATCAATATCCAAATTAATTTGCGCATTAATGTTGCCGGCACCCACAATTGGAGCCAGCAAAGATGTGACTCTGGTGCGGTAAATATCTTCAAGGCGAACCCGGTGCTCAAGCTGGTCATTTGACAAACGGCTCTCTGTGCTGCCACTGCTCCGTGAAAGCAAATTACCATTTTGATCAACTACCGAGACATTTTCTTTGTTCAGGCTTGGCACTGAGGCTGAAACTAAATGCAAAATCGCGTTAATTTGCGATTTACCAAGGCTACGTCCTCGCGCAAGTTGTATGAAAACTGATGCTGTTGGCTCAGCCTGCTGTCGAACAAACACCTCTTTATCAGGAAGAGCAAGATGCACCCTTGCGCTTATCACCAGATCAATCTCGCTGATCGAGCGGGCAAGTTCCAATTCCTGCGATTGCTTTAACCTGGCCGCTTCAACTGATCGACTTGACCCCATTTGGATTGAGTCTAGCTGATCATAACCTGTTGCGGCAGATTGAGGAAGGCCCTGCGCAGCGAGCGTCATTCGCGAGCTATGATAGTTCTCAGTTGGGACTAGAACATCGCCGGTAACAGGGTCTAGGGCGACATTTACCCCCGAATTGCGAAGCGCATCGAGAACGCGCGACTTTTCCGCTTCGGGAAGTCCAGCATAAAGTGTGGTTCGTTGTGGAGATTGCATCCAGAGATAGGTTCCGAGACCAATAGTCGCAACCGCCAAGGCAACAAAAGTCGGCAATGAGCGTTGAAATGCTGGTTGATTATAAATACGACTGACTTGTGATACCAGTGACCCTGCTTGGCGTAAAACACCAGAGTCATTTGAAACCATTTCACTATTTTGATTTACAACTGCGTCGGCCATGGTTTTATGTCCTGAACCTTTAATTGATAGATTTTAATTTCAATTTTCAAGCGCGGCTTGATGCTGCCTAAACCGGCATATTCATAATATCCTTATAGGCGCTGAGCATTTTGTTTCGTACATTCAAGGTCAGATGAAATCCAAGGCTGGAAACCTGTTGGCTGATCATAACTTTTGAAATGTCATTTTCGGTGCCAAGCTCATAGGCTTTGGTCATGCTGGCGGCATCATTCTGGGCATTTGCCACTTCTTTTAGGGCATTGCCCATGCGATCTGTGAATCCAGTATTGGTGGTTTCGGGAGCAAGGGCCGCATCAGCTTGTGCACGAAGTTGGGCGCGAAGTGAAGAAATTTGGCCAGTCATTGAACTAATTTGTGTCATATCTACCTCTCAACCGTTTAAGCACTCGAGCTTTTTGCAAGAGCCATTTCTGTTGTTATATTTTTAACAATCCGTTCTTGAATGACACCATCCACCATGATGTCACCAGCCATGATTCTTCCACCAGACGACAAAACTATGGCACGCTGCAAAACGTTTTCCAGCTCACGAACATTTCCCGGCCAATTATAAGACAGCAGAATCTCTACCGCTTCATCATCAATGGAAGGAAGATCATCCAGAACCATGCAGTGGCGAGCCAGCAAAATACTGGTTATTGGAATAATATCATCTGTACGGTGTTCTAATTGCTGTGTCGTCAGCGGAAAAACATTCAACCGGTAATACAGGTCTTCGCGAAATTTACCATTGCTTATTTCAGACAACATCTCTCGGTTTGTTGTTGCAATCACTCTAACATCAACATCAACTTCACGGTGACTGCCAAGTGGGGTAACTTTGCGTTCTTGCAACGCCCGCAACAATTTAGCCTGCAATGACAGAGGCATCTCAGAAATTTCATCAAGAAGCAATGTACCCCCATCAGCAGCACGGAAAATACCTTTGTTGGCAGCTGATGCGCCAGTAAAGGCACCCTTTTCATGACCAAACAGAATTGCTTCGAGCATATTTTCAGGGATTGCGGCGCAATTAACAGCGACGAAGGCCTTGTCCCTCCGGTTTGATTGATTATGGATAAATTTGGCCAGAACTTCCTTACCCGTCCCAGTAGGGCCGTTAATGAATATAGTGACATCAGTCAATGCAACACGTTTTGCTAGCACCATTAATTCGCGGCTACTTGCGTCTGCAACGGCGACATGGTCATTGTTAAGGCAAAGGGTGGCTGCCATTTGCAGACTATAATTTTCCGCCGTAGGCTTGGCTTGTGCGGATTTTGGAATATTAAGTCGAATTAATTTGCCATTCATCTCATGCGAGACAAAGAACTGATCACTCTCATCATGCCCGATCACCATCAATTTCTTGGCTTTCATACTGCGTGCCAAATCAACAATTCCAAGCGTGTCACCATTTCTATCAGCAAATTCGGCGCTACATACGAACACGTCACAGCCTTGCGGGATCTGGCTATTCGCATTCGCTGAACTAGTCACATCTTCACCTGATGGTTTAGCTGTCAAACCTTCTTTAATGCTGATTTCGGCCATCCGCATTGTAAAAATATCGATCAACGCATCCGCAACAGGAAGCAACTGTCTCTCAATACAAACTTTAACCATGTTTTTTACGCCTCTCGACTACTTAACTCCATCAGTAAAGGCAAAAACCAGGCCAAGCCGTAAAAATATAGGATAAAAATATCTATCAAATTGATTTATATATATATTTTTGCAGCTTCAATTTAAAATGATATTCCATTTTTTTGACACTAAGGCCAATAAGATAATCTTTTTTTGTTCAAATTTCTGACATCATGGTCTAGGGTGTTAAATGTATCTGATTGATGAAACTGATTTTATATGAGTATTTGGTTTGAGTGAGAATGAATTAATTGGCCAATCTGCAGTAATGCGTGATGTGAGGCGCCTTATAGAATTAGCTGCGCCAGCCAAGACAACCATCCTTGTTCTTGGCTCAACCGGCACTGGTAAGGAGCTTGTTGCACGCAGTGTACATAAAATCTCTGCACGAAAAGGTGATTTAATTTCTATCAATTGTTCAGCCATTCCAACAGATCTGCTCGAGTCAGAGCTGTTTGGCTATGAAAAAGGCGCCTTCACAGGTGCCGAAAAAACCCGGCAGGGACGTTTTGAAATGGCATCAGGCGGCACCTTATTCCTTGATGAAATTGGAGATATGCCATTACCTTTACAAGCTAAACTGTTGCGGGCAATCGAAACCCGAACTATCCAACGTGTTGGCGGTGGGAAAGATATCCCTGTTGATTTGCGGCTTGTTTGCGCAACACACCAAAATATCGAAGCTGATATCGAGTCAGGCAAATTTCGTGCTGACCTATTCTACAGGATTAATGTCTTCCCAATTAAATTGCCGGCACTTAGTGAACGTGCTGTCGATATACCCCAAATAGTCAGTGCTCTAGTAAAAGCTATTGAAAGACAAGGTGATCACAGTCCCTTGCCTGAATTTGATGAGAGCGCTATGCAGGAATTTATGCGCTACCCTTGGCCAGGAAATGTCCGCGAATTACGCAATGTAATTGAACGCGCCTGTCTTTTATTTCCAGGAAGCCAGCTGAATGGCAAAAAAGTGCGCGACCATCTTTTGCGCTTGCGTGCGCCCGACGTTGCCGCAGAGCAAGATGCTCTTTGGGCCGCAACAGCCGATCTTGAACAGCCTAGTATTACGAATGGAGGCGAAGGAAACGAAGCTCCACTGCCACAACCGAGTCATTACAGTGATTGGTTTGCTTATTTTGACACCATCGACGTTAGGCGTCACCTTCAGGATGTTGAAATTGTGCTAATTGAAGCGGCATTAAGAAAATCTGATGGCATGATTAGTCACGCAGCAGACGCACTGAAACTACGCCGCACAACATTGATCGAAAAAATGAAAAAATTTATGATAGCAAAGCCCGCCAATTAAACATTGTAGGCTCGCCGTGCTTTTGTAAAGTTATTGGTCTGCCAAGCTAGCTTATGCATATCTTCCTGAATAGTTTGAATTAAGTTTGCATTTTGTGCAGCACAGCTCTCAATAAAAGAGAAGAAGCTATCATCCATAGCGCTTTGTTCTTCTAAACATAAATCCCTTAGAACCTCACGACGTGCTTTATCGAGAAGCACCGCCCTGGCGTAATCCTTGGCATTTATTGAGTCAATAATGTGCCCGTTTAAAACTTCAAACTCTTTTAAATTTCTATTTTTCATGACTATCCGTCTATCTCTAATGATCGCCAAGCTTCTAAAATTTCCTTCAGCGCCTGAGTCGCATCTGGTGTCCCGTTAGCAAACCCCTTATTCAAATCTGCCATCAACTGTTGTCTTGCAAATTCATATAACTGGAACAGGTTCTTAGCTATTTCACCACCCTTTTCAAAATCTAGTGCGGATTGAAGCGCATATATAATTGTAAGCGCCCGTGCAAAATGTTTTGACTTTAGTTCATTGTCCCCACCATTCCGCAAATCTACATTAAGTTCAAATATAGTCATTGATTTAACCAATGCCTCGAGCATGGCCAAAATGACTTTATGCGGCTCATCAGTCTCCTGCAGCGCTTGCATCTCAGCATTCTGATATGCTTGAGTTACATGATTACGTTTCATTAAAGTCTTACCTCTTTAAAAATATTGAAAGAGCTGTCTCGTTTTGATAGGGTAACCCATGATCACGGTTTCCAATACAAATCCTGTGCCAATCGGCCTCAATGAAGCTAAAAATAATGCGGCTCTGACGCTGCCTAAATCTGGGCAAAATTTGGCACCTATTAATCACCAGAGCATAAGCGGGATTGATGCGCCACAGGCCCTGATATATCATCCAAAACAGGCACCTTCGGCAGTAACGTCTGAAAATTTTTTGAATGCCCGAGCTTTGTTAAGCGCTGGTTTTGCGCACAATATTGCACAAACAAAGATGGCCAGAGTCTCTAACCTTTATCGCGATGCTCCCCGGTTCAGAAATCATGTTGACATCTTAGCTTAGTTTTCTGGATTACACCTACTGCCGATAAAACAAAATTTAATCTGAAAAATTGTGCCAGCATCTATTGTTATCAAGAATCACTCGAATAGCTACGCCTTGTTAAAGGTCAGTGGCTGGGCATTTAAATGCGTTTTTTAAAAACAAACAAATCCAGCGGCTGCGTCAGGCACACAACAAAAACCGTAAAGCAAAGCAGTCGACTCTCACTCTTT
>Ga0255756_1001184_pt1 | contig 29931 bp, 32 predicted proteins | sample 011ome_20_FD_179956 | JGI IMG/M metagenome (GOLD analysis project Ga0255756, IMG submission 179956) | Coastal salt marsh microbial communities from the Groves Creek Marsh, Skidaway Island, Georgia - 011509CT metaG (version 2) | ecosystem: Environmental > Aquatic > Marine > Intertidal zone > Salt... | reverse complement strand
TGAATACACGCGCCTTGCGCCGCCCCAAATCCCAATAATGATAAACATAGGGATCAAAACTGCCTCAAAGAACAGATAGAACACGACCAGATCAAGCGCTGAAAACGTTCCGATCATCAGCGTTTCTAGAACCAAAAAGGCCATCATATATTCACGAACACGATGTTTGACGGAATGCCAACTCGCCAAAATAGCTAGGGGCGTTAAAAATGCAGACAGAACAACAAATGGCATGGATATGCCATCCACCCCCATCATATAACCAATGCCTTCATCAGACAGCCAGTCACCACGGTCAACAAACTGATAGCCATTATAGCTAGGGTCAAAATTCCATAACAACGCAAGCGCAAGCAAAAGCGTAAAGCCCGATACCCAAAGCGCTACATTGCGTGAGTTCCGAACAACCACCTCTTCATCACCGCGGATGAGCAACAAAAAGACCACCCCAACCAGCGGCAAAAAGGTTAAAACTGTCAATACAGGCCAAGTCGTTTCCATTTGGTTTTCTCCTCTGACCTATAATGACCGCAAATACCATGCGAGCAGGACAATGACCCCGATCAGCATGGCAAAGGCATAGTGGAAGACATATCCGGATTGTAACCGACCACAAAAGTGAGAGAAACGTCCAACCATGGCAGTAATCCCATCAGGCCCAAACCCATCAATGGTGGCCTTATCACCTCTGATCCAGAAGAAACGACCAATCTCAACCGCTGGACGAACAAATACGGCGTGATAAATCTCATCAAAATACCACTTGCGATAAAACAGCTGATGCACAGGTCTAAAGATTCTGGCAACGTTATCCGCCACCGATGGCATCATGGTATAGATAATAATGGCAAGACCAATGCCGCTAACGCTCACATATAGGGGCATTAACTTAACCCATTTTGGAACATGGTGCGCATCTTCCATGATGGTGTTATCAGGCTGAATAAAGATCGCATGACCCCAAAAATCATGCCAATGGTGACCAACAAACAGATCATAAAACAGCCAACCTGAGAGCACAGCGCCAATAGCAAGAATGAATAAGGGGATCGTCATCACTAGTGGGCTTTCGTGAACATGGGCAAACACTTCCTTGCTTGCACGGGTTTTGCCGTGAAAAGTCATCATTAGCAATCGCCACGAATAGAACGCGGTTAAGAATGCGGCCACGATACCCAGATACCATGCAAAATTACCAACGGGGGTATGGGCGCCCCATGCCGCCTCAAGGATCATATCTTTAGAATAGTAACCGGCAAAGAAAGGCACCCCTGCCAAGGCCAATGAACCAATCCACATCATGACGTAGGTGAAAGGAATTTTATACCAGATGCCGCCCATATTGCGCATATCTTGTTCATCAGACATGGCATGAATGACCGACCCTGCCCCAAGGAACAACAGCGCCTTAAAAAAAGCATGCGTGGTTAAATGGAACATGGCGGCCGGATAAGCAGATACGCCAGCGGCAAAGAACATATAGCCTAACTGTGAGCAAGTGGAATAAGCAATGACACGCTTAATATCAAACTGCGTCATACCAATCGTTGCTGCAAAGATGGCTGTCATCGCGCCAACAATGGTAATCAGATCCCGTGTGATGGGTGCGAATTCCAGCAATGGCGATAACCGGCAAACCAGAAATACCCCCGCTGTCACCATAGTCGCCGCATGGATTAATGCTGAAACCGGGGTCGGGCCTTCCATTGCGTCAGGAAGCCATGTATGCAGACCTAACTGAGCTGATTTCCCCATGGCGCCAATAAACAAAAGTATCCCTGCTACCTCTAATGCTGGTAAGGCTTGCCCAAAGATAACAATATGGCTCTCTACCAAGGATGGCACTTCTTGAAATATATAATCCAGCTGAACCGAGCCTGTGAGATGGAACACCGCAAAAATACCTAAGGCAAATCCAAAATCACCAACACGATTAACAACAAAAGCTTTCATTGCTGCTTCATGGGCTGATGGTCTTTGATACCAAAACCCGATCAAAAGATAAGAGGCAACACCCACCCCTTCCCAACCAAAAAACAGCTGAACCAGATTATCAGCAGTGACCAGCATCAGCATGGCGAAGGTGAACAACCCTAAATACGCCATAAAGCGCGGCTTGGATGGGTCATGGGACATATAACCAACAGAATAGATATGAACCATGGCGGAAACTGTTGTCACAACAATGACCATCACAGCGGTCAAGGCATCATAGCGAAGCGCCCAATCGACATTAAAACTGCCAACATTGATCCAGTTTGCTAAAAAAACGGTCTGTTCTATGCCTGGAATGGCCATTTGAATAAACGCAAACCAGCCCAGCAACATGGACAGCACAACACCTGTTAGACTGAACACATAGCCTAAATCATCGCGTTTCAAAAACACGGATATTCCGGCACCGATAGCCCCTAGCAGAGGCAGAAAAACAATGGCGCTGATCATCTGGCTTAGCCTTTCATCATATTGATATCCTCAACCGCGATACTGCCGCGATTGCGGAAATAAACGACCAGAATGGCCAACCCGATTGCCGCCTCAGCAGCAGCAACCGTCAGAATAAACATGGCAAAAATCTGACCCGTGATATGTCCATGAAAAGATGAAAATGCGGCCATATTGATATTCACCGCCAACAACATCAATTCAATACACATAAGGATCGTGATAACATTCTTACGATTAAGAAAGATTCCAACAGCCCCAAGCGTAAACAGAATGGCGGCAACCATCAGATAATGAATAAGCGAGATTTCTGCCATAACTTTCCCCTATTGCAGCTTTTTGTTAGCCGCACGGCTATCTTTAAGAACGTTTGGAGCCACATGACTTTCCACTGATACCACAGCAATCGTTTCATCACGGCGGCGGCTGTTTTGTATAGAAATGCTCTGACGCTTTACGCCTTCACGATGCCGCATGGTAAGCGCAATAGCCCCAATCATGGCAACCAACAAAATCAAACCAGCGATCTGAAAGTTCAACAAATATTCCGTATAAAGCACATCACCTATCATCGCCGTGTTGCTTCGGGTTTCTGTGACCTGTGTAGCCAGAATATTGGCATGACTCACATCATGATTAAACACCAGCATCAATTCAACAATCAGCACCAATCCAACAATCAGGCCTAATGGCAGGTGTTGTTTGAACCCTTGGCGCATCTCATCAATGTTGATATCGAGCATCATGACAACGAACAAGAACAACACCGCAACAGCACCGACATAAACCACCACCAACAACATCGCCAGAAACTCTGCCCCCAACAATACAAACAAACCGGCAGAATTGAAAAAAGATAGGATCAGAAATAGCACCGAATGCACGGGATTTCGGGAAATGATCACCATCAAACCCGATAACACCGTCATGATGGCGAAAAGATAGAAAAATAGAGGTGTGATCATATTAGGTTCCCTCTAGCGAAAGCGCGCATCAGCGGCAAGGTTGCGTGCAATTTCACCTTCCCAGCGGTCACCATTAGAAAGCAGCTTTTCTTTATCGTAATAAAGCTCCTCTCTGGTTTCAGCGGCGAATTCAAAATTCGGCCCCTCAACAATGGCATCAACTGGGCAAGCTTCCTGACAAAAGCCACAATAAATACATTTGGTCATATCAATATCGTAACGCGTCGTCCGGCGGCTTCCATCAGATCTGGGTTCTGATTCAATCGTGATGGCCTGCGCGGGGCAGATCGCCTCACACAGTTTACAAGCAATGCAACGCTCCTCCCCATTGGGGTAGCGTCGCAAAGCATGCTCACCACGGAAACGTGGAGATAAATAGCCTTTTTCATACGGGTAATTCAGTGTCACCTTTGGCTTGAAAAAATATTTCAGCGTTAAGCCAAGACCTTTCAACACCTCAAGGAGCAGGAATGAACGGATTGCAGTAACAAATGTTGACATGATCCTACCTTATAACGCTATTGCGGCAACAGCCCAAAACCAAGCAGTATTCCGCCGGTCAGAACCACAAAGATGAGGGTAAAGGGCAGAAACACCTTCCACCCGAGACGCATTAATTGATCATAACGATAACGCGGTGTTGTCGCCCTGATCCAAATAAACATGAACAGCACCAACGCAATTTTGAGGATAAACCACACTACGCCAGGGATCAGATATAAGACTGGCCAATCAAAGGGGGGCAACCATCCGCCAAGGAAGAGCGTTGCGGTCATGCCACTCATCAAAATCATGTTGGCATATTCCCCAAGGAAAAACAGCGCAAAAGACATAGAGGAATATTCAACAAAATACCCAGCAACCAATTCTGATTCCCCCTCTGGCAAATCAAACGGAGCCCGATTGGTTTCAGCCAAAGTTGAAATGAAAAAGATCACAAACATTGGGAACAGAGGTATACAAAACCACATCTCTTTCTGAGCCATCACAATATCGGTCAGATTAAGTGACCCAGCCGCCATAATTACGGTAATGATGACTAACCCCAATGACACTTCATAAGAAATCATTTGCGCGGCGGAACGCATCGCCCCCAAAAATGGATATTTTGAATTACTAGCCCAACCAGCCATGATCACGCCGTAAACCCCAAGTGACGAAATCGCAAACAGGTAAAGAATGCCAATATTCACATCCGCAATTACCATGCCTTCACCAAATGGGATCACTGCCCAAGCCACAAGCGACAACACAAAGGTCAGCATAGGGGCAATGACAAAAACGGTTTTTGATGCCCCTGACGGCAAAATGGTTTCTTTCGACAGCAATTTTAATGCATCAGCAAAGGGTTGGAATAACCCGAATGGGCCAACAATATTAGGGCCTTTACGCAGTTGCATTAAACCAATGACGCGCCGTTCCGCTAGCGTCAGATAAGCCACCGCAATCAGCAATGGGACAATAACAGCAAAGATTTTGATAACAATCCAAGCTAAAGCAATGACCGCAGGGCTGGTCAGAAAATTAACGATCATTTCCATTATTCTGCTGCCTCTGCCTTATCATTCAACTCAAATGCTTTCACGCATTCTGCCATGGTGACTGACGCCCGACTAATCGGACAAGTCATATAGAAACTGACACCAGATCCAGCGCCAATGGCATGGCCCATAGGTGATGCCGTAATGGCTTGCCGCCGCCCTATTTTACCAAGCTTTGCGGATTGGGGTTGATCCGTTACCGCAAGGGTAGGAACCGCCGCTGTCATGGTCTGACGCAAGCTAGACAGATCGTCATAACCAAGGGTCTGTCCAATGGCTGCAGACAATGCCCGAATAATTGCCCAATCTTCACGGGCGTCACCTGGGGGAAAGGTTACGCGTGATGCATATTGAACGCGGCCTTCGGTATTTACATAAATTCCGTCTTTTTCGCTCCATGCCGCTCCTGGCAGAACCACATCAGCCTGTGACGCACCACGATCACCGTGACTTCCTTGATAGATGACAAAACTTTTATCTGCTCGTTGGCTTAGGTCAACTTCATCAGCGCCAAGATTGTACAGCACCTTAATGTTGCCCTTTTCCAAACCGGCAACGATTTCCATCGTAGGTTTTCCGCCTTTGCCAGGAAGGAAATTAAGCATCAAGCCAGCAACCCTTGCCGCCGCGGTATGCAGAACATTAAAGCCATTCCAGTCCTTTTTGACCAGATCAACTTGTTTTGCTAATTGCCCTACCAGATCAAGCAGGCCCATACTGTCTTTGCGCCGTAAAGCCGCCTGACCCAGAATGATCATTGGCCGCTTAGCACGTTTAAGCGCTGTCACGACTGGCCCACCTTTATCAACCAGCTTTTCTAATAGACGCGCATCATCACCAAGTTCTGTCACGGGATAGGTCAAATCTACCTCGGCACCAAGACGGAAAATCTTGACGTCACGGTTAAAATAATTTTGGCGAATACGGGCATTCATCACCGCCGCTTCATGGCGAGGATTTGCACCGATTAAAAAAATCACATCGGCATCATCAATGCCAGCAATGCTAGAATTAAAGAGATAACTTCCCTCACCTTGCTGGCCAACTACTGACCCATCCTGACGGCAATCTTTATGGGGTGAGCCTATCTTATCCATCAACTGAGAAAGGGCAAACATGGCCTCTGCATCACAGAGGTCACCAGCAATAGAGGCAATCTCATCAGGCTTAGCCTTGCCAATAGCTTTTTTAATAGCAGTAAATGCCTCATCCCATGAGGCCTCTTCTAATCTCCCTTTGGCATTACGCAAATAAGGGCGATCAATGCGTGGGGTGCGGAGCCCATCAATAGCATGACGGGTTTTGTCAGAGATCCATTCCTCATTGACATCATCATTATTGCGCGGCAAGACGCGCATCACTTGATTGCCGCGGCTATCAACACGGATATGACTGCCCAGAGCATCCATAACATCAATGCTAGAGGTATGACTCAATTCCCACGAACGCGCCTGAAACGCATATGGCCGACTAGTCAAGGCACCAACAGGGCATAAATCCACAACGTTACCTGATAATTCTGAGGCCAAAGCCTTTTCCAGATAGGTTGTAATTTCCATGGTTTCCCCACGCCCAATAGCACCTAATTCAGGAACACCAGCCACTTCGGTAGCAAACCGCACGCAACGGGTACAATGAATACAGCGTGTCATAATCGTAGAAATAAGAGGACCCATTTCTTTATTTTCAACAGCACGTTTAGGCTCTTGATAGCGGCTATCCGCCATACCATAGCCCATAGCCTGATCCTGCAAATCACATTCGCCACCCTGATCACAAATCGGACAATCAAGAGGATGATTGATCAGCATGAACTCCATCACGCCTTCTCTGGCTTTTTTCACCATAGGGGTATCGGTTTTAATCACCATCCCATTGCCGGCAGGCATGGCACAGGATGCCACAGGTTTTGGCGAGCGTTCCATTTCCACAAGACACATGCGGCAATTGCCAGCAATGGATAAACGTTCATGATAGCAAAACCGCGGCACTTCTTTGCCTGCTGCCTCACACGCCTGCAGAACGCTTGCGCCTTCTTCAACCTCAACCTCAATGCCATCAATGGTAAGTGTAATCATAAGAGGCTTCCTATTCCGCGACCGCTGCTGCACGCCAAGCGGTAATCCGCTTTTCAATTTCTGGACGGAAGTGACGGATCAAGCCCTGAATAGGCCAAGCTGCCGCGTCACCAAGGGCGCAGATGGTATGCCCTTCCACCTGTTTGGTGACATCAAAAAGCGTATCAATTTCTGAGACATCGGCGTCACCTTTGACCAGGCGTTCCATCATCCGGTACATCCAGCCCGTGCCCTCACGGCAAGGCGTACACTGACCGCAAGATTCATGCTTATAGAAATAGGAAATACGGGCAATCGCTTTAATGATATCGGTGGACTTGTCCATAACGATAATCCCAGCCGTACCAAGACCGGTTTGGGCGGCCTTAAGGCTGTCAAAATCCATCAGGATCGTATCACAAACATCTTTGGGTATCATCGGAGTGGAGGACCCGCCAGGGATAACCGCAAGCAAATTGTCCCAGCCGCCACGAACACCGCCGGCATGCTTTTCAATCAATTCTTTTAAGGAAACACCCATTTCTTCTTCGACATTACAAGGGTTGTTCACATGACCTGAAATACAGAACAGCTTTGAGCCGGTATTCCCTTCACGCCCAAGGCCAGCAAACCAATCAGCCCCACGACGCAAAATGGTGGGCACCACAGCAATGGTTTCAACATTGTTCACGGTTGTTGGGCATCCATAAAGACCAGCACCAGCTGGAAATGGCGGTTTTAGTCTTGGCTGACCCTTTTTGCCTTCAAGCGATTCAATCAATGCGGTTTCTTCGCCGCAGATATAAGCCCCAGCCCCACGATGCAAATACAGATCAAAATCCCATCCGGATTTTGCAGCATTTTTACCTAACAATCCTGCTTCATATGCTTCATCAATTGCACGCTGTAATGCTTTGGCTTCATTAACAAATTCACCTCGGATATAAATATAACCTGCATGGGCACGCATGGCAAAACCAGCCATCAAACAGCCTTCGACCAGCTTATGAGGTTCATGCCTAATGATATCACGGTCTTTGCAAGTGCCCGGTTCAGATTCGTCAGCATTTACGACCAAGTAATGTGGTCTGTCTTTCACCTCTTTGGGCATAAATGACCATTTCAGACCTGTGGGGAAACCAGCGCCGCCACGGCCACGAAGACCAGAGGCCTTAACACGCTCAATGACTTCTTCATGACCAAGTTTGATTAATGCCTTGGTGTTATCCCAATCTCCACGCGCTTTAGCGCTTGAAAGATCAGCCCCCTGCCATCCATAGATATTGGTAAAAATCCGATCCTTATCATTAAGCATGATCGTCTCCTTTATCTTTTTTGGCACCCGGAAATGGCACAATTTTAGTTAAGCTGGTTGGAGCAGGTTCAGGCTGTGATCCTTGACGACCTCGAACCGATCCAGCAGGTGGCACATCATCAACAGCTAATCTGTCAATCAAATCATTAGTTGCCATATAATCGAGGTCTTCATAATAATCATCATTGATCTGAACCATAGGGGCGTTTACACATGCCCCAAGACATTCCACCTCAAGCAGAGAAAACTTACCGCAAGCACTGGTTTCGCCTGAACTGATGCCAAGCTTATCTTTGATGCAACGCATCACATCATCACTTCCCCGAAGCCAGCATGGCGTTGTTCCGCAAGCCTGAATGAAATACTTTCCCACCGGCTTTAGGTTGAACATGGTATAGAAGGTTGCCACCTCAAGAACGCGGATTTCTGCCATATCACAAATCTCAGCCACAGCCTCAATCGCCTTCATGGGCAACCAATTGTCATGCTGACGCTGGGCTAAATCAAGCAATGGCAAAACCGCGCTGCTTTTGCGTTCTTTGGGGTATTTTGCCAAGATGGTTTTAATCTTTTTCTTATTCTCATCAGAAAAGGCAAAATGCTCAGGTTGATTATCTGCAATACGACGGGAAATGCTCATCGGTCAATCTCACCAAAGACAACATCAAGAGAACCAAGGATAGCCACCGAATCCGCCAGCATATGTCCACGCGACAGCTGATCAATCGATGCCATAAAATAAAATCCTGGGGCGCGAATTTTACAGCGGTAAGGCTTATTACTGCCATCTGAAACCAGATAGACACCAAACTCACCCTTTGGGGCCTCAACCGCCGTATAAGTGGATCCAGCCGGAACATGAAAGCCTTCGGTATAAAGCTTAAAATGATGAATCAAGGCTTCCATAGAAGTCTTCATATCATCACGGCGCGGCGGTGTGACCTTATGGTCTTCTGCCAGAACCGGGCCTGAAGGCATCTTTTCAATACATTGATGAATGATCCGCAAGGATTGGCGCATTTCTTCTATGCGCACCAGATATCGGGCATAGCAATCGCCTGTCTTGCCAGTGGGAATATCAAAATCCAGCTCATCATAAACATCATAAGGCTGACTTTTACGAAGATCCCACGGCAGACCAGATGCTCTGATACACGGGCCACTAAACCCAAGATCAAGAGCTTCATCTAATGTCACGACACCAATATCAACTGTTCGCTGTTTGAAGATACGGTTTTCAGTTAACAGCCCTTCGAGGTCATCAATATATTCCGGAAACCGTTTCGCCCATGCAGAAATATCCTCTAACAGGCCATCCGGTATATCCTGATGCACACCACCGGGACGGAAATAAGCAGCATGCAGCCTTGCCCCTGATGCACGCTCATAAAACTCCATCAAGTGCTCACGCTCCTCAAACCCCCACAAAAGAGGGGTCATAGCGCCAACATCAATGGCAAAAGTTGTAAGATTTAAAATATGGTTAAGAATGCGCCCGATTTCACAATACAGCACACGAATATATTGCCCCCTCAGCGGCACTTCGATTTGCATCATCTTTTCAATCGCCAGGGCAAAAGCATGCTCTTGGTTCATTGGTGACACATAATCAAGGCGATCAAAATAAGGTAATGCCTGAAGATAGGTTTTATGTTCAATCAGCTTTTCGGTACCGCGATGCAGCAACCCAATATGCGGATCAGCGCGCTCAATCACCTCGCCATCCATTTCCAATACAAGACGCAACACGCCATGAGCGGCCGGATGCTGTGGGCCAAAATTCATCGTTAATGGTTTAATGGTAGGATCAGTCATTCTGGTCGCCTTTTAGCAAGGAAGCAGGATCAATCATACTGGCATCAACTTGACGCATAGACGTCTGAATGCCTTCCCATGGGCTTTCAAAATCAAAATCCCTAAACTCTTGCGTCAATTGCACAGGTTCATAAACCACGCGCTGTTCACTGTCGTCATAACGCACCTCAACCGTTCCGGTGAGAGGAAAATCTTTCCGCAAAGGGTGGCCTTCAAAGCCATAATCCGTCAACAACCGCCGCAAATCGCCATGGCCATCAAAAAAGATACCAAACATGTCCCACACTTCGCGTTCCGCCCAATCTGCACAGGTAAACAACCCGGTGACTGATGGGGCAACAGCGTTTTCCGCAATCGGCACAACCAAACGCAACCGCTGATTAAGTTTAACGCTTAGCAATTGATAGATGAGCTCAAACCGTTCACTGCGCCCGGGATAATCCACAGCGGTGATATCTGATAACTGGGTGAACTCACCCCCTGTGCTATCTTTGAGACGCGTCAAAGCGAAAATAAGCTGATCACAGGTCAGGCGAACGGTAATCTCACCACGAAAAATGCTGATATCTTCGGGGGCTTTTTGCAATACCACAGCAAGATGTTGCTTTTGTTCATCAAGCACATTGGCAAGATCAGATTGGGTTTTAAGATCAGCAGGCATAATAATGTTGTTAACCTAACGAGCGATAGTTGCGGTACGTCTTATTTTCTTTTGTAATTGCAGAAGACCATAAATAAGGGCTTCGGCAGTTGGAGGACAGCCAGGCACATAAACATCAACCGGCACAATGCGATCACAGCCCCGAACCACAGCATAAGAATAATGATAATATCCGCCGCCATTAGCACATGATCCCATGGACAAAACCCATCTGGGTTCCGCCATTTGATCATAGACTTTACGCAGGGCTGGTGCCATTTTATTGGTCAAAGTGCCAGCAACAATCATCACATCGGACTGTCTAGGGCTAGGCCGAAACAACATCCCATAACGGTCAAGATCATAACGTGATGCAGCAGAATGAATCATTTCCACCGCACAACACGCCAATCCAAAAGTCATCGGCCAAAGAGAACCGCTTCGTGCCCAGTTAAACAGCTTATCAGCCTGAGCAACAACAAATCCCCGATTGGCAATTTCATCGGCAACAGCGCCAAGAATAGCATCTTGGTCTTTGCCGGGCGGAATAGGCTGATTTGGTGATAAGATGAGATCACTCATAATTTAATCCCAATCAAGGGCTCCCTTTTTCCACTCATAAATAAAACCAACGGTCAAAACGACTAGGAAAACAACCATCGACCAAAAACCAAACGCACCAATACCCCCAAGCGAAACCGCCCATGGAAAAAGAAACGCGACCTCAAGGTCAAAAATAATAAACAGAATGGCAACAAGGTAAAAACGAATATCAAAACGACTACGCGAATCATCAAAGGCTTCAAAGCCGCACTCATAGGCACTTAATTTTTCTGGATCCGGACGTTGAGCCCCAACAATCACAGAACCAATTACAAAAGCCAGTGAAAGCCCTATAGCGATGGCCAGAAATACCACAATCGGTAAATATTCTGCCAAATATGGTGACATTCATTTCCCCCCCTGTAACAATCACGTGGTGATAGACTTAGCAAAATCCTCAGAAGATACAATATAAACCTTAATTAGAATGGCAATAAATAATCGCTTTATTTTTTGTGGTAAGACAATTTATCGCGCCCCAGCAGCGTCTCTTGCCAATCTAAGGAATTGCATATCAAGCATTAAATCCATAATCATTTACAAGCGCGGTTTCTAGGGCATCGAGTTTGTCTGACGCCATAGCAAGAAGTGGCGGCCGCAAATTGTTCCAGCGCCCATCACCCGACCATCTTGCCAATAGGGCTTTCTGGGCAGGAATTGGGGCATAATCTTGGAATAGCATCCGAACTTCTTTAACTTTGATATGCTTTTCTTCGGCTTCATCATATTTGCCTGCATGACAAAGGGCGATCACATCAGCAATACCAACGCCATTAAGGTTAGCCGTAGCAGAAATACAGCCCGGCGCACCTTTCCGCACAGCCTCAATCACAGGCAATTCTGCCCCAGGATAAACAATAAGACCGTCAATCGCCAAGAGCGCAGCGGTATTTTCCCACACACCAGACGAATCCTTGATCCCCACCACTTCAGGAAAGTCTTGATACAACCGTTTAACAAGATCAATGCTTAGCCCAACACCAGCAACTTGAGGGATATGGTAGAGATAGATTTTAAGATTTGGATGGTCAACCAAACGGATCAATTCCCGGTAATAGTTATAAATGCCATCATCTGCCACACCCTTAAAATAAAATGGCGGCAAAATCATCGCCCCTAAACATCCCTTTTCGACAGCATGTCGCGTGAGATTGGCGGTATCAACCAAATTGGTCAGGCCAGTGCCGGGAATAAGTTGTAAAGGATTAATGCCATTGGCGATCATCATATCTAGCATGGCGATGCGCTCATCAATCCCAACAGATAACGCCTCACCCGTGGTGCCAAATGGCGCCAAACCCGCACAGCCACCATCAGATAACAGCCATTTTGCATGGCTTAGAAAGAGATCTTCAGCAATCGTCAAATCGTCATTAAATGGCGTTAATGTGGGGGCAATTAACCCTTTAATCATGGTCTTTGTCCTAAACAATGTTTGATAAAATGGATGCCATACATGGCTACACCGGACGAGTCATATTAGCAAGAGCCAAACAGGTGAAAATCCAGATTTCAATGTTTATATATTGTCAGGACTTTGCCAGCATCCCTTTAGATAAATAAGGGACTTGCAATATGGGAATAACATGCTAAAACCCCCACTGGAAAGCAATACGGCTTTCTTTAACCTCTTGCTGATAGTTTGACGCTTTGGATCACCATTAATTGGTTTTCTGGGGCTAGCCATCGGCTCACATTCCTGATGATCAGGGGTGGCATGATCCAGAAGGGGAATAACATGCGACTTTACGAATGCGTATTCATTATACGCCAAGATTTGTCCACCACGCAGGTTGACACCATCACCAATGAGCTTTGCGCCATTATTACTGACCACAAAGGTTCTGTGCATAAACAGGAATACTGGGGTCTGAAAACCATGGCTTATAAAATTAAGAAAAACCGCAAAGGGCATTATGTAATGCTTAATTTTGAGGCGGATGCCGCCACGGTTGCTGAATTTGATCGCCGCATTGGTCTGAATGAAGATGTTCTGCGTTCTCTTATCATCGCTATCGAAGCGGTTGATCCAGAGCCATCAATCATGATGCAGAGCAAAACTGAACGTTCAGGTTCAGATTCTGATGACGCCAGCGCGGCTTGAGCAAACCTTATAAAAGGACAAGATCATGACACAACTTGAAATTACCAGACCTTCTGTACGCCGCCAATCGTCGCGTCGCCGGAAATCCTGCCCGTTCTCACATCCCAATGCACCAAAAATTGACTATAAAGACGTCAAGCTGTTGCAACGATACACAACCGAACGCGGCAAAATTGTTCCTAGCCGGATCTCTGCCGTTTCGGCAAAGAAGCAACGAGAACTTACCACTGCCATTAAACGGGCTCGTCATTTGGCTCTGATGCCATTTGTAGTATCCTAAGGGAGGCGATGATGGAAATTATTCTCTTAGAACGCATTGTTAATCTTGGGCAAATGGGTGATCTGGTCACCGTTAAGCCTGGATACGCTCGTAATTATTTGTTGCCACAAGGCAAAGCTCTTCGTGCCACCAAGGAAAATCGGGAACGCTTTGATAATGAGCGCTCACAGCTTGAGGCTGATAACCTTAACCGTAAAGGTGAAGCTGAAAAAGTCGCCGAAAAGATGAAAGACCTTTCCGTGTCCCTAATTCGGGCGGCAAGTGAAATGGGTCAGCTTTACGGTTCTGCTACAGCTCGTGATATCTCTGATGCGGTTAGTGAAAAAGGCTTCACGATCAACCGTAATCAAATTGATCTGAACACTGCGATTAAGACCCTTGGGCTTTTCCCTGTTCGCGTGGCTCTGCATCCAGAAGTATTTGTCGAAGTGACCGTCAATATCGCCCGTAGCGCGGATGAAGCTGCTGAGCAAATCAAGCTTGGCCGCGCCATTGTCAGTGACGTCGCTGAACGTGAACGGATGGAAGCAGCGGAAGCAGCCAAAGCAGCTGAACAAAGAATGGCTGAACTTGATGCTGAAGAGACTGAGAACACAACTGGTCTCGACGCCCCTGCCGCAAGCGAATCAGAAAACGCAGATCAGGCTGACGCTAGCGATGAGGAAACGGCATAGGCTTCTGTCTAAGGCATTGATACCGGATAACAATTTTTAGTTATCCCCAGTATTCACGATTTACACAACTTCAAAACAGGCATGATGATTTTCATGCCTGTTTTTTTAATGCTATAACAATTTCATGAGTGACGGTTACATCCAAACAGGACAATCAACAAACATAGCAGACCGCCCCCTGCCCCAGAATATTGAGGCAGAGCAAGATTTGCTTGGCGCTTTGCTTAGCGATAATGAGATTTTTGACCGCATCCCGGACAATCTGGATGAGGCTCATTTCTTCAACCCCCTTAATGGCCGTATCTTTGCTGCTATTCGCAGGCTTCATTCCAAAGGCCAACTTGCCAATCCTGTGACCCTGAAAAGTTATTTTATTGGTGACCACGGTTTTGATGACATTGATATTGAGACTTATTTGCGAGAATTAATGGATAATGTCACCTCACTGTCTGAGGCTCCACATTATGCCAATGATATTTATCAGTGCTTCCTGCGCCGAAAATTGATTCTGATCGCGGATGAAACCATTAGCCGTTCCAGAACAGCTAATCTGGATATCAATGCGGAAACCTTAATCGAAGAAACCGAACAAGAACTGTTTCAATTGGCTGAAAACGATAAAGTGTCAACGGGTCTTCTTCCTTTGCATCATGCCCTGACCGAGGCCATCAAAAGAACCGAAGCCGCGCATAAAAATAGTGGCCATATCTCTGGCGTCAGCACAGGTTTAACCGGATTAAACAATTATCTTGGTGGATTACAGCCCTCAGATTTGATCATTCTTGCTGGTCGCCCAGGCATGGGGAAAACAGCCCTTGCCACCAATATTGCCTTTCATGCCGCCACTACCACACGCACCGATGAGAAACCTCAATATGTGGCTTTTTTCTCGCTTGAAATGTCGTCAGAACAATTGGCGAACCGGATCTTATCAAGCGAAACAGGGATTCCATCAGATGATTTGCGGTTAGGCCGAATTAACCCTGGGCAATTCAATGATATTATTCGCACTAGCAATGCGATTGAAAATGCCCCGTTTTATATTGATGACACCCCCGGCATTTCAGTGTCGCAATTGGCCTCACGCGCAAGGCGATTAAAACGCACCCATGGCTTAGGCTTGTTAGTGGTTGATTATCTTCAACTTTTGTCCGCACCATTAGGAACAAAAACCGAAAATCGCGTACAAGAAATTTCATCCATCAGCCGAACCCTTAAAAATATCGCTAAGGAACTTGATATCCCCGTTCTGGCCCTGTCACAGCTATCACGCGCCGTTGAACAGCGCGAAGACAAACGCCCTAACCTTTCTGATTTGCGGGAATCTGGATCAATTGAACAGGATGCTGATGTGGTGCTTTTTGTTTATCGTGAGGAATATTATCTCAGCAAAAGTGAACCTGAACAAAAACCAGAAGAATCCTTAGACACTTATCAGATACGTCATAATCGCTGGGTAGAAAAATCAGAAAAAGTTCAAGGCAAGGCTGAGGTTATTATTGCCAAACAGCGCCATGGCAGCACTGGCGTTGTGACGCCAAACTTTATTGGCAAGTTTACCAAATTTACAGATGCTGTTGCCGAAGATCATCTGCCTGAACGTTTTTAACTCGTTATGGCTGTGTTTGACCGCCTAATTGCTGAAATCAATCAGGGTGCTATCATCCGCAACTGGAAAAGGCTGGATGGGCTTTCAGACCATGCTCATACCGCCGCAGTGGTTAAAGCAGATGGGTATGGACATGGGGCAGAGGCGGTAACCGCCGCCCTTTATCAAGCAGGTTGCCGCATCTTTTTTACTGCGAGCGCTGATGAAGCGGCGATCATCCGCCCCCATGCTGCGGATGCTGTGATTGGTTATTATGATGGTCTCTTTGCTGGTGATATTGAACTGATTAAAACGTTTAATCTGACGCCTAGCATCAATGATGTTGGGCAGATCGCGTTGCTTGACCAATTGCGCGAATATGGCGACAAAAAACCATCTGTGATGCTACAGATTGATACGGGAATGAATAGGCTTGGCCTGGATTGGCGCTGGCTAACCGATGCCAATGCCGCCGAATTATCAAAGCACGCTGAGATCAAATGGGTTTATTCTCATCTCTCTAGCGCAGATGATCCGTCCAGCGATTTAAGCGAAGTTCAGCGAAATCGCTTTTGCGATGCGATCAAGGCAATGCCAAAGACGCCTGCCAGTCTTGCTGCCTCTGGCGGGGCATTGCTAGGGCCTGAATATCATTTTGATATGATCCGCCCTGGTATCGCGCTTTACGGATATCCACCACTGCCAAGCGAAGGGTTCACCCCTGCCTTGACCCTAAAAGGGCGGGTGCTTCAGATACGTCATGCTAAAGCTGGTGAATATGTGGGCTATAACGCTACCCATCAACTCAAAAGGGACAGCAAATTGGCAACAGTGGCTGGTGGATACGCTGATGGCTTGCGGCGCCAGCTTAGCAATCAGGGGCAGGTTTGGCTTGGTGAACGTGCTGCCCCGATATTGGGGCGCGTGTCTATGGACACCCATATCATTGATATTACCGACTGGCCTGAAGGGTTGTTGGGTCAACTGGATTATATGACTCTAATCAACCCTGATCATGATGCGAATGTCATGGCTTTATTAAGTGACACGATTTGCTATGATGTCCTAACATCCCTGAGTCTTCGGGCAACTCGATCTTATGTCTGAATTGCTGGCAAAACTGATGCTAGGCTAACCGAAGAAACAGGTGACGGTAGAACCAATTTACCTTAAGAAAGGTGTCATGGTGCAAGTGTTACAAATCCCCGGCAGAGCCGCCCTTGGCATGTTATCCGAAATTGGACGGCTTAGTCTATTTGTGGGACAAGCGCTGTTCTGGCTTGTTCGTACCCCATGGTATGGGCGTCAAATTTTACGCCAAATCATTGATATTGGATATTATTCCCTGCCTGTTGTTGGTTTAACAACCATGTTTTCCGGAATGGTCATCGCCTTACAAAGCTATACCGGCACAGAACGGTTTTCAGCAGAAGGGGAAACCTCTGTGGCTACTGTCGTGGTGCTGATCATCACCCGGGAATTAGGCCCGGTCTTGGCAGGATTGATGGTCGCAGGACGCATAGGGGCAGCAATGGCAGCTGAAATAGGCACCATGCGCGTCACGGATCAGATTGATGCGCTTGATACCTTATCAACGCGCCCAATGCAGTATTTGATCGCCCCTCGGGTCATAGCGGGCACAATCTGTTTGCCCTTTTTAGTGCTGGTTGGGGATATTATCGGGGTTTTTGGCGGTTATGTGATTGCTATTTATCAACTGGGGTTCTCCCCTTCTGTTTATCTAGCAGGCACGCTTGAGTTTCTTGAACCTTTTGATGTGATAATTGGTCTGGTAAAAGCCGCAGTATTCGGTTTCATCGTTGCAATTATGGGATGCTATTTTGGGTATCATTCGGGCCGCGGTGCCGAAGGCGTGGGCCGCGCCACTACTAATGCTGTTGTCTATTCTGCCATCATGATTTTGATATCTGATTTCATAATCACTGGCTTTGCTTTCGTACGGTAAAACCATGACAGAAACACAAATTCAAATTCGTGATCTTAAAAAAAGCTTTGGCTCAAAACATGTCCTAAAAGGCATTTCCCTTGATGTTCCCAAAGGTCAGTCCGTTGCCATTATCGGGGCTTCTGGCACTGGCAAATCAGTGTTGTTGAAATGTATTCTAGGCCTGATCCAGCCGGATAGTGGTTCCGCCACCGTAGATGGGATTGAAACCGTCGGAGCAAGCCGCCACACCCGTGAGGAAGTGTTGAGAAAATTTGGCATGCTTTTTCAGGGTGGAGCGCTATTTGACTCCCTCCCAGTTTGGGAAAATGTCATGTTCCGTTATCGCCAGAACATAAAATTGGATAAGGCCGGATTACGAGCTGAAGCCAAAGCCACCTTAGCCGAAGTCTTGTTAGAAGAACGTGTGCTTGATCTTTATCCCGCCGAACTATCCGGTGGAATGCAAAAACGTGTTGGTCTGGCTCGTGCGATTGCTGACAAACCCGGCATTTTGTTTTTTGATGAACCAACATCCGGGCTTGATCCTATCACTAGTGGCGTGATTAACCGCCTCATCCGCAACGCGGTGGATCGCTTGGGGGCAACCGCGATGACGATCAGCCATGATATGAACTCTGTCAGGCAAATTGCTGATCAAGTGGCGATGATCCATGATGGGCATATTATCTGGCAAGGAAGCGTTAAAGATATGGATCAGGTGGATCATCCCGTCGTCCATCAGTTTGTTCATGGCTTACCCACCGGCCCTTTAACCAAATATGCAGAAAGCATTTAGATGGTGCGCAGCAAAACCCAATATGTCTGTCAGCAATGCGGCGCTGTTCACAGTAAATGGTCGGGCAAATGCACCCAGTGCAACAGCTGGAACAGCATCAATGAGGAATCCCTAAACGCAACCCCCGGGGCGGCAGGTAAAGCCAAAGGCAGCAAAATTACCATGCATGGGCTAATAGGGGAAACCGCCCCACCCCCGAGGCTTTCGACGGGTATTCCTGAATTAGATCGGGTGCTTGGCGGTGGCTTAGTTCCGGGATCAGCAACGCTAATCGGTGGCGACCCGGGAATAGGGAAATCCACCCTTTTGCTTCAGATGGTATGCCAAATGGCAACAATGGGACAGGATGCTGCTTATTTTAGCGGCGAGGAATCCGTTGAACAAATCCGGATGCGCGGCGGCCGTCTTGGGCTAGCCCAACAGGATATGACGCTAGGGCTGGCAACAAGCACGAACGCGGCGGATATATGCGCTTCATTAACTGCGGCAAAGCCTGTTACCGTTGCCGTGATTGATTCGATACAAACAATGTTCCTGCCTTCAATTGAATCTGGCCCCGGTACAGTCAGTCAGGTTCGGGCCAGCGCATTTGAAATCATCAGAGCCGCAAAATCCAAAGGCGCGGCGGTCATCATTGTTGGTCATGTCACAAAGGATGGTGCGATTGCAGGGCCAAAGGTTCTGGAACACATGGTTGATACCGTGCTTCATTTTGAAGGTGACCGCAGCCATCATTTCCGTATCTTACGGTGCATTAAAAATCGCTTTGGCCCAACGGATGAAATTGGTGTCTTTGAAATGAAAGGCAGTGGTCTGGCTGAAGTTGCAAACCCATCTGAATTGTTTCTGGCAGACAGGCAAGATCATGTTTCGGGCGCAGTGGTGTTTGCTGGCCTAGAAGGCACAAGACCTATACTGGTTGAAATCCAAGCATTAGTTGCCCCATCAACTATGGCAAACCCACGCCGTAATGTTGTTGGCTGGGATCAAGGCAGGCTTTCTATGCTAGCCGCCGTTCTAGAAGCGCGTGGGGGCGTGCCCTTATCAGGTCGAGATATTTTTCTAAATGTGGCTGGCGGTGTGAAAATAAGTGAACCTGCAGCTGATTTAGCGGTTGCTGCTGCGCTGTTATCATCAATTAGCGATCTGCCTTGTCCACGAAATTGTGTGGTATTTGGTGAAGTAGGTCTTGCCGCCGAAACACGGCGCGTGGCACATCCTGAATTGCGCCTTAAAGAGGCCGCAAAATTAGGCTTTGATCAGGCTATTCTTCCGCCACTTAAAGGGGTTGATTTAGAAATACCAAATGGCATGGCAATGCATCATGTTGCCGATCTTGGTGCGCTGATTGGTGCGCTTGGTGGCATGAAACAAAATCCATGATAAGAGATTGCCCAAGCCACCAGAAATAGGGTAAAAGAGAGCGATATGGAAATTGCTATTCCTTTTAATTTTATTGATATCCTGATTGTCATCATAGCAGTGATTTCTGGCTTTATGGCAAGTTTGCGTGGATTGATCCGTGAGGCGCTTGGTCTTGCTGGCTGGGTTGTTGCCATCATAGTGGCGCGCTTATCAGATGTTGTGGTCGCTGAACAATTAGATGACCACATTGCCTCTGAAATGATCGTTAGCGTGCTGGGGTTTGCTATTCCGTTTTTGCTTGTTGCGATCTTTTGGTATGTTCTGTCAAATATCCTGAGCCCACCATTGCGACGCTTTACCCTCAATATTCTCGATAGGCCTCTAGGATTTATATATGGGTTAGCTCGCGGATTTGTTATTGCCGCCCTCCTTTATATGAGTGCTCTTTTTGCGGTCGATAACGAAGAAGCGTTGCCAAATATGGTTCGCGATGCGGCACTGGCAGACGGTCTGCGAAGCACAACCCTATTTCTGGCAAGCTTAACGCCAGAGACTATGCGTGAGGAAATTTCAGCTAAAATTCCAGACACCCTTATTGATCCTGATCAAGCTAATGAGATCACGGATCAAATCATTTCACCAAGCGAAGAGAGCCCATCAACATCAGAGTCTAACGCGGTTGGTGATCTTCTCTCAGATGAGCTTGGCACCCTTCCCACTATTACCGATGGAACCCAATAATGCCCTATGATAATGACGTGCCTGTTGATGGTTTTCACGATGAATGTGCCGTTTTTGGTGTTTATGGCACCTCTGAAGCCGCCGTCCACAGCGCGTTAGGGCTTCACGCTCTCCAGCATCGCGGACAAGAAGCCACCGGAATTGTTAGCATGGATATTGAAAATGATGAGTTTCATATTCATCGGGGAATAGGTCATGTTGGTGAAAACTTTGACGCTTCATCAGGGCATCTGGATCGGCTTAAGGGTATGGCAGCAATTGGTCATAACCGCTATTCGACCACTGGACAGCCAGAGTTGCGGAATATTCAGCCCTTTTTCTCTGACCTTGCTTTTGGCGGCTTTGCCCTTGCCCATAATGGTAATCTGACGAATGCAGATCGGTTGCGCCGATCCTTGGTTGAAACCGGTAGCTTGATGCAAAGTAGCACTGATACCGAAGTCATCATCCATTTGGTGGCACGATCGCACCAAACTGAACCAGCTTTGCGTCTGGTTGACGCGATGAAACAGGTTGAGGGGGCATATTCGCTGGTTTGTTTGTCCCAGCAGGGCTTAATTGCCATGCGTGATCCTCATGGTGTGCGCCCCCTAGTGCTGGGCCGCCTTGGTGATGCCTATGTGGTAAGCTCTGAGACTTGCGGGCTAGATATTATTGGGGCGGAATTTATTAGGGACATAAACCCTGGTGAAATGGTGATCATTAATAAGGACGGCATTTCTTCAAGCCAGCCTTTTGCCCATCAGCCATCGCGGTTTTGTGTGTTTGAATATATCTATTTTGCCCGTCCAGATAGCGTGATGGAAAACCATCATGTTTATGAAGCCCGAAAGAAAATTGGCATTGAGCTAGCCAAAGAGAGCCATGTTGAAGCTGATGTTATTGTGCCAGTTCCTGACTCAGGGGTTCCTGCGGCTCTTGGTTATGCCGAAGAAACTAAAATTCCTTTTGATTTTGGCATTATCCGCAACCATTATGTTGGACGCACATTTATTCAACCCACTGATGCCGGACGTCAAACCGGCGTGAAAATGAAACATAATGCCAATAGCCAAACGATTAAAGGGCGCCGTGTTATCTTGGTGGATGACTCTATTGTTCGGGGTACAACTTCGATTAAAATCGTCAATATGATCCGTCTGGCTGGCGCAACAGAAGTCCATATGCGTATCGCCAGCCCACCAACCACGCATCCTTGTTTCTATGGAGTTGATACGCCAGACCGCGATAAGCTTATTGCCGCCAATATGGATACCCAAGCGATTGCGGAACATATCGGGGTTGATAGTCTGGCCTTTATTTCACTGGATGGGCTTTATCGTGCGCTTGGGGAAACTCATCGTCATGCCGATACTCCGCAATATTGTGATGCTTGCTTTACTGGCGAATATCCCATTGCGCCAGGACGAAGTGATGGGCGTTCTAATAAAGGAATACTCACCAAATGATGCCCTTAAAAGACCGCATCGCTCTCGTCACCGGAGCATCACGAGGGATTGGCAGGGCTGCTGCTAAAGCATTGGCAAGGCATGGCGCACATGTTATTGCCACCGCACGCACACAAGCTGGCTTAGAAGAGCTAGATGATGAGATCAAGGCCGAAGGCGGCATCGCCACACTAGTTACCATGGATTTAAATGACCGCCCTGCTCTTCCACGGTTATCTGCGGCGATCCATGAAAGATGGGGGCGTCTTGATATCATGATCCTTAATGCTGGTATTCTAGGGACGCTTTCCCCTGTGGCGCATCTGGACGAAGACACATGGGATGATGTGATTGCCGTCAATCTCAGCGCCAGTTTTCGCGTAATTCATCACCTCGACCCCTTATTTCGCCGTTCTGACGCTGGACGGGCCGTTTTGGTGACATCCGGTGCGGCTCAGGCTAGTCGCGCCTATTGGTCTGCTTACAGCGCTAGCAAAGCTGGCTTAGAGGCATTGGGCAAAAGCTGGGCCAATGAACTTTTGCAGACCACGCATAAAGTCAATATGCTTAACCCGGGGCGTATCGCCACCAACATGATTGGGCAGGCGTTTCCCGGCATTGATAAAGCAACCTTACCATCACCTGATGATATTGCTGATGCTTTCGTAAAGCTTTGCTTGCCTGATTGTCCTCACCAAGCTCAGATACTGAATGTAAATCAATTGATATAAGGGTTTTTGCCTTTGCGCATCATCAACCGTAAGGGCAGGCCTTCTAACCCAAAATCATCTCTTAATCCCGCTGCTAGATAGCGCAGATAATGATCTGGTAATTCGGCTGGACGGCTAACAAAAAAGGCAAAGCTCGGCGGTCTTGTTTTTATTTGGGTGGCATAACGAATGCGAATACGCCGTCCTTGAACCAAAGGCGGTGGATGCGCTTCAAGTTTGCCCATTAGCCATCGGTTTAATGCGGCGGTTGATACACGTCTGTTCCAGCGGCTATAAATTTCAAATATCGCTGTCATCAGTTTAGGAACGCCACTCCCCTTAAGGGCTGAAATCGTGACCAATGGTACTCCCTTAACCTGCCCTAGGGATTGATCAAGTTTATAACGAAACTCTTTTAAAGCTTCTTGTTTATTGGTCACCACATCCCACATATTCGCAGCAATGACTAAAGCGCGGCCTTCTTCGGCAACAAGACGGGCAATGGCTAAATCCTGTTTATGTAATTCCTCGCGCGCATCAATCATCAAAATACATACTTGGGCAAAACGAATGGCACGCAACGCATCATCAACCATGGCTTTTTCAACTTGATCATCAATGCGGGCTTTGCGCCTCATTCCTGCAGTATCCACCAGCATAATATCATAGCCATCATAACGAAATGGCACTTCAATCGCATCTCTGGTGATGCCAGCCTCAGGTCCAGTTAGAACGCGATCTTCACCAATCAGGTAGTTTGTAAGGGTTGATTTTCCCATATTAGGGCGACCGATGATCGCGATACGCAACGGCCCTATTTGCGGTAAGGTGGTGACATCTTCAATTTGATTTTCAGCCGCTTCTAGAAAATCCATATCTTCCTGATCATCATCCTCGTCTTCGTCATCGCTCTCTGGCATTAATAAGGTTAGCTTGTCCATGGCAGTAGCAGCTTCGATTAAAGCATCATAGAGATCACCGAGCCCCTCGCCATGGGCGGCAGAAACGCCAACTGGTTGCCCAAGGCCAAGTTGCCACGCTTCCATCAGCCCCCCTTGACCGGCTTTGCCTTCACATTTATTGCCTACGGGTAACACTGCTGCGCCTGATCGGCGAATAGCATTCGCAAAAAAAACATCCGCCTCGGTGATCCCTGCCCTTGCGTCAAAAAGCAACAAGGTCAGATCACTATTGGCAATCGCATATTCGGTTTGTTTGCGCATACGGTCTTCAAGGCTTCCTTGAGAAGATTCTTCAAGCCCTGCGGTATCTATAAGCCGGAATTCGAGCCCTGCCAGGCGGCCTAACGCCTCACGACGATCTCGGGTTACGCCCGGGCGGTCGTGAACGATCGCGTGCTGGCGTCCAGTCAATCGGTTGAACAAGGTGGATTTACCAACATTAGGTCTGCCAACAATGGCGATACGAAATTCCATCACTCTTCCCCTGCCTTAGCGATAGGCAGACAACCGTCCACGGTCATCAAGAATGATTAATGTTCCAGAAACAACAATTGGTGCCCCTGATTGGGCAGCACCAAATGACTGGCTATCCAATATTTCACCCGTATCAGCATCGAGGAAAAGGCCCTTGCCATTCTGATCAATCACAATGATTCTGCCGCCAGCCGCAATTGGCCCAACATAACGCATCGCATCATCTGATACCGTCAGGTTAAGGGGCACAGCACCTGGCAGTTCGCTGATCCAGCGAATGCTACCATCTTGACGACGAATAGCATAAACCCTGCCTTTAGCACTAACGGCAAAAATAGTTTTGCCAGCCACCCAAGGCTGTTGGTGGGTAGCCATGCTAATTTCCCAAGATTGCGCCCCTATGCGGGCGTTATAGGCCGCAAAGCGTCCAGACATACTGCCGGCAAAAACCATATTGCCGTCATAAACGGGATGCGCAACGATGCTATTAATATTATCAAGAGCTGTGCGAGGTGATCGTACCGACAGGTCATCACCCCATAACAATTCACCCCGATCAAGGGTGAGAACAGATAATTCGGCATCATTTCCTGTCAGAACCAATTCCCCGTTATAAATGGCTGGCGAAGCTGCCCCTAGCACCCTTGTTGATTCTATATTACCAACTCGTGACCATAAAATCTCACCATCACTGGCAGAAAGCACAAAGAGTCTGCCGTCCAAATCGGTAACGGCAACACGGCCATCAACCGCTGTTGGTCCCCCCATCAGAGGCAAATCAAAACGCACATTCCACAAAGAGGATCCATCTTCAGCATTAAGTGATACCAGCATATTTCCGCCAGCATGGGCAAAAATCTGATCGTTATCTAGGGCGAGACCACCACTCACCGCAGGCTGAGATTTATCAGCATTAGGTTCTATTTCTACACGCCAACGGACACTGCCATCATTTAAATTGACTGCGGTCAGTTGAGCATCAGGGGTAACGCTAAAGACACTGTGTTGATTGGCAATCGGTGAGGCCATCAATGTTCCTAAATCAGCATCCGTGCCGATGGATACGCTCCACACCCGTTGAAGAGGCCATTCCAGCGCAAGATGCCCCCCACTATGGTTAGCGACAAGCCCGGATTGGCTATAAATGATATTTGGCAACATTTCGCCAATTTGCGCACCTTCAGATGCCGCAGACAAATCGATTTCAGGCAAGCTTTCAACAGCCAGAACCGCAGATCTCTCACCCGGCAAGATAACATCTTTATTTCCACAAGCCGCCATTGTCACCAACAGGAGACAAGAGACCATCATTTGCCCGATGCGATAGATCATGACTTTGCCCGTTCTTTCCTCAAGTTACTGATTGACGCCAAGCGCTTGTTCCAGCAATTGCCTTCGGGCATTGGCGCGTGGTGTTAGGGCTTGGCCGTCAGCTTTCCATTCTTGCAAGCTGCGCTGAGCAGAGGCCATATCACCCGTTTCAAGGTAAAGGGCAATTTGCCATTCTCTGACCAGAGAAGCCCAAGGGCTAGAAGCTTTATCAATCTGGGCAAGGCGATCAAGTCGTTCCGCCACTGTTGTGGTGTCAGCGGAATGGATCACAGAAAGAAGCCGTGCCGCATCCTGATAAACCTGGGCAAGATCACTATCTTCTGCCAAGGCCATATATAAGGCTTCGGCCGCTTTTGGGTCTGTCTTAGCTAATTCAGCGGCTGTTGCGAAACGCGCTAACATGCCATAGCCACCCGTCTCTTGAGTCAATTCCGACAGGTTACCAAGCATATCATCAGATAAGACCGCCGTTTGGTATCGATTGGCTAGGTCCTCACGATGAGCTTGATCCCAATACATATAGCCTTGCCTGCCTGCAACCAGAAGTATGATGGCAATCACACCACCAATGACATAGCCCCCATAGCGGCGCATCAAAAGGCGAGCGCGGTCAGCTTTGAGTTCTTCGTCAATTTCGTGAAAAATATCGCTCATTTGTCATCCCATGTCTTGACCGAATGGTGCTTAGCATTGCAACATAATAGAATTATATGGGATAATCCAGCATAGATCACCACTAGAAAGAGATAAGCTCATAAATACCTAAAGAAAACACTAATAAAGGATGGTTTTGCCAGATGAATATTGTGCTTACTGGCCACGAAAATAAAAATAAAAACAGTACTGGTTATTTTTCCCGTGCTGAGCTTAATCAGATTTTAAATGTTTATGCCCGATTTGTCTCTGCTGGAGAATGGCGCGATTACGCGCTTGATCATCTTGATGGTTTGGCAGTGTTTTCAATTTATCGCTCTTGCGTAGAAACGCCAATTTTTACGATTGAAAAACACAAGCTCAAAGGTAATAATCGCTGGCAATATCAACTGCGAGATCGGCGCAAATTGATAAAGACCGCTGGCCGCATTGATGCTATTCTCCAAACCCTAAAAACTCTGCCCCGATTAGTGCATGGGTAAAAGGATACGGACATAACTGTTATCAAGATAATATTGCTAACCAAATATTCACCTTAGGAGAAATCATATGGAAGCTGGTGAAGCGAGTCGCATCGAACGGTATCTGCGACAGAAATTCAACAACAACACCCTAAAAGCAAAACCAAGATCAGATGATGTTGCTGAAAGTTCTGCTGAAATTTCCATGGATGGTGAGTTTGTTGGTGTGATTTTCAAAGACACCGAAGATGGTGACACCTGCTTTCATTTCCAGATGACAATTCTGGACGAAGATTTGGATTAAACCCTATCCAGCTAACGTCATTTTTCTTCTGATGATGGTGATTTTTTAATCTTTTTTTGTCCTGTGGTGTAGGCATCACCAAGATGTTCCATGCCTCTGGTTTTAGCAAGTGCGATTTGCTTTTGGCGTTCTGCAAATCGCTGGCGCTTTTCTTCAGAAAGACTGTCGATGCAATGCGAACAACTGATCCCTGGCACATAAGCCGGATGCTGACGATCTTCTGCTGATAACGGCACGCGGCAAGCATGACAAAGTTGATAATCCGTAAGGCTTAACCCGTGTCCAACGGCAACGCGCTCATCAAAAACAAAGCAGCTACCCTCCCATTGGCTTTGTTCAGGGGGGATTTCTTCAAGATAGCGCAAAATGCCGCCTTTCAGATGGAAAACTTCATCAAGACCGATGCGTTTGGCAAATGCAGTTGATTTTTCGCACCGGATTCCGCCTGTACAAAACATGGCTAATTTTGGCTTTCGCCCTTCGGCTTCCCAAATCTGCTTTTGGTCTTCTAGCCACTGGGGAAACTCACTAAAGCTTGTGGTATTGGGGTTAATCGCACCGCTAAAACTGCCTATTGCCACTTCATAATCGTTGCGCGTATCCACAACAATCGTATCAGGATCAGAAATCAGATCATTCCAATCATCAGCATCCACATAGGTGCCAGCATGTTCTAAGGGGTTAATATCTGCGACCCCCATTGTGACAATTTCAGGTTTCACCTTTACCTTAAGTCGGCGAAAAGGCATTTCGGCAGCCGCAGAGTATTTGATTTCCATTCTTGGCCCAGAAATCAACTGACCAAGAGCATCAGAAAGCACCGTTATCGCCTCTGGCGTGCCAGCAACCGTCCCATTGATGCCTTCATACGCGATTAATAATGTGCCACGTATGCCTTGCTTCCGGCAGATCGCTTCAAGGGTATCAGCAAGAGCATTAGGGGATGCGATCGCCACGAAGTGATATAAAGCGACAACCCGGATGGGCAGATTATCAAGATGGGTTTTGTGATTACGCTCTGACATTTTGCTATCTTTAGACGAGTCTGATTTTATCGGCAAGCCCCATCAGGCAGATCAAGCGCCCATTCCACTGCCGCACCTGCATGAAGCCTTGTGGTATCATAAAGTGGTATCAAGGTATGTTTAGGCTTGATTAGCAACTCAATTTCCGTGCAACCAAGAATAATGGCTTCAGCTCCTTTTAAGGTCAGACGATCCATAATCCTAAGCATGGTCTGTCGGGACATATCAGAAATCACACCCAAGCAAAGTTCCTCAAAAATAATGCGATTGATTTCTTTCATTTCTGCTGCATCAGGAAGAATGGTTTCGATGCCATAAGATTTGGTTAATTCATCCACAAAGAAAGTCTGTTCCATGGTAAAGCGCGTTCCTAACAAACCAACCTTTTTATGATTATCCCTTGCTAGGGCTTTGCCCGTAATCGTGGCAATATGAAAGCATGGAATATTTAGCATTCCAGACACTTCATCATAAACTCGGTGCATCGTATTACTACCAATCAATAAGGCTTCTGCACCGGCCTTATTTGCTTGCTGACATGCTTGGGTAAGAATAGCGGTGATGCCGTCCCAGTCCCCTGCCCGTAACCGCGGCTCCAAATCATGGAAATCTAGGCTAATCATGACTAAGCGCGCAGAATGTAAGCCGCCTAAATGTTCCCTTACCATTTCATTAATGATGGCATAATAAGTCTTGCTGGATTCCCAACTCATTCCGCCAATCAGACCAAGAGTTTTCATGATGCCATTGCTGTCATATGCTTATTCCTTTTGATCAGAAATCAGCCGCTTTCCCATCGAAATCACAAGGTCCTCACGGTAACCAATCGCTTCGTAAAACTTGGCAATATCTGTGTTTACTGAACGGATCTGCAGATTAATCTTTGGGCACCCTAGGGCCAGTAATGCGGCCTCACCATGATACATCATTTGTGCGCCATAGCCCTGACGACGATGGGCAGGTGCAATAGCCAAATAGTTAACCCATCCACGATGCCCATCGTAACCAAACATGGCGCTTGCAACAATCTCGTTCTCGCAACTGCCAACAAAAAACAATTCTGACTGACAAGAAGCTTTCCGATCGATATCCAAATGAGGGTCATTCCATGGACGGGTCAACCCACAGTCCTGCCATAGCGAAACCACAGCATCAGTATCAGTGGTGGAAAAGGGGCGGATGGTGATAGGGGTAATGGGTTTCATCTCTCTATTATAAAATTGGATCAATAAAAAAAACAATGCATGAGATCACATCATATCAGCATTTAAGCAACGCAAACCGCTCATCCAACCACAGAATGTTTGCAAACTCCTCTTTAGATTTACCAGCGCAAAATGATGGATCAGATCAAAAGATTTAAACCTTTGGGTTAAGCCTTTTCTTGAAATAAACCCTTTCGTAGCCATCTACCTTTTGCCGTTTCACTTCAACAAAACCAAGGCGTTGATACCAATCGATGTTTTTTGTCATTTTGACATTGGTATATAGCTGATATTCTGATGCCAATGTGGCGATATAATTTTCGACATAAGCGATGAGCTTTGATCCCACTCCTTGGCCAGATGCCTCAGGATCAACTGCAATAGTTTCTAGCCAGTATTCTGCATTTTTTACAACAATCACAGCATAGCCAATCACTTTGTGCTGAGACACTTCATCAACCACAAAGACCAAATCGTCCTGCAAATGTTGAGAATAATCA
>Ga0255756_1001175_pt1 | contig 30032 bp, 31 predicted proteins | sample 011ome_20_FD_179956 | JGI IMG/M metagenome (GOLD analysis project Ga0255756, IMG submission 179956) | Coastal salt marsh microbial communities from the Groves Creek Marsh, Skidaway Island, Georgia - 011509CT metaG (version 2) | ecosystem: Environmental > Aquatic > Marine > Intertidal zone > Salt... | reverse complement strand
GGTTTAGGAAGCACAAGGGTTTAGGCGTCGCGCCCGTCGTCCGTCTGCCGTCGCCCGCACTCCACGCCGCGCGCTTCGTTCGTCGACGACATGTTCGCCGCGTTCACCGTCACCGCCTCCGCGGTCCGCGCGCCGTGCGCCATGCACTCCCGCACCGCACAGCCGCACCAAAGCGCCCGCATCGCCGCGTTCTCCACCGGCGCGGGTCGCCGCGAATTAGCGCTCAGCACCGCACGCCGCCAAGGCCCATCATCGCGTCACGGCGTCGCGGCGCGGAAGATTGAAGCCACGGCGCACCGCGCCAACGTACAGGCGACGGCGACGGAGGTAGGTGACGCTGCGAATTACGCTGCGTATGGTTCGATGGCGAGATCGGCGCGCGAGAGGCGCGAGCGCGCGCCGGATGGGGGCGTGGATTCGCGTGGGTGAAACCCTGAAAAGTCGCGTCACGGTGGATGCGTCGAGCGCTGGCGTCGCGTGCGCGCGGCGTTGCGTGCGTGCGCGCGCGCGAGGGCGTGCGTGGGAATTTTACTCGCGCGATGCGCGCGTGTGGGGACGGACGCGGTGTCGTCGCGCGCGCGTGGGACGGGGGTGACGGACGATGTCGATGACCCCTGGGACTGCTGCGCGGGGTTTACCAGTCGCGGGTCGCGCGGGTCGCGCGCGCGCTCTGTGACGCGTGGTTCGCACCGTAATGGTTATGAGACTGACGAATTCGTGTTGTGTTTGTTTTCACGTATGTACACAGGTTGACGAGAAGGAGGCGGTGTGCTACTTGCGCGGCGTGCGCATGTCGGCGTCCAAGGTGCGCAGAGTGTTGGACGTTATCCGCGGCAAGTCGTATGAAGAGTGCTTGATTATGCTCGAGTTTATGCCGTACAGATCGTGCGAACCAATCTTAAACGCGCTCTTCTCTGCGGCGTCGAACGCGAAGAACAACTTGGGGATGAACAAGGCGAAATTGTACGTTTCAGAGTGCTACGCCGACGGTGGGGCGACGATGAAGCGATTTCAGCCGCGCGCGCAAGGGCGTCCGTTTGCGATTCGCAAGCGCACGTGCAGCTTGGTGCTCAAGATGAAGGAGCGCGAAGATTAAAAACACACAACAGCGCAAGTATATTTTGTGTTTTTGGTGTGTGTGAGAGGGGTGTACGACGACGGATGACGACGAAGCATTTAGAAACGCGTCTACCGTCTCGCTTTAGAAGAGCTTAAAAATGATTCAATTGTTTGTATTCGCATGAACGCATGGTTTACCAAATCCATCTCAGCATCACCCATCGCGAGTAAATATATCGCACGCGCTTTGCTCGTGTCGTCGTCGTCGTCGTCGTCGTCGTCGTCGTCGTCGTCGTCGTCGTCGTCGTCGCAGCGCCAAGGATACAACGTTCGCGTTCGCGAGTAAAGGCGCGCGCGTCGTCGAGACACGTGATAAAGACAAACAAACCCGTGTTGTTACAACGCACGCACACCACACACCCTCCACCGTGCCGAACCAATTCACGTCATTACTCACGCATCCATCCGCGCGCGCGCACCGCGACGTCAGTGCGTTCACCGCGCGCGAATCACCCCTTCACGCGCCGCTCGATGGCCACATCCATTTCATCCTTGCGCACCTTTTGCACCGTGTACCAATACGCCCCCGCGCAAAACGTCAACAACGCGCCGGCGATAGCGACGTTCCCACCCTTGCGCGATTGGTGCCGCGCGCTGAACGACATCGCGCCGCGTCGCACAGTGACGACGTGCGTTCTCTGTAGCACAGCTGTTTCGGACGCGTGGGCTCACGCCCGCGGCATTACGCGACGCCGACGCGCGCCGTCGTCGACGTCTCACGCGCGCCGCGATGCGCACAAACAGATGAACGCATAAATTACGCGCGTTTCAGCGCGCTGCAATGCGCGTGATCGCGCTCGACGAACGAGGTACGGCGCGCGATTCGTCGAGATCGGGACCACGCCGCCAACCGCGGTGTGCGCGCATCATGTGCGCGTGTGCGTGCGACATACGCGCGTATGCGACGGTGCGAGCGGCGATGCGACGTGCGGTATGAAGACACGACATGCCGCCCCAGTCATATGCACGTTTCGGCGTGATGCTGATTGGTTCTTTACATGATTACACATCGGACCGCACGGGCGCCGCAGCCGCCGCCACGTTGGAATGCGCGCGAATGACGCCGTTCGCGTCGCTGTCGCCGCACTCGCGGACGTACGACGGCGCGCGATCGATGGATATGATGACGTGCTCGCACTCGATCGCGTCGGTGCGAGGTTTCGTGGCGAGCGCGCGATACGACGACGGCAGTCGCGGTGATGATTGAACCGCAAACCCAGCTCGCTTTGAGCCTCGGCTTTGAAGAGACTTGTTCCATATACACGACATTTGTCTGAGCGAATGCGTCGTCGTCGTGTCGTGCGCGCGTGGGAAGACCGAGATGGATGGATGCGTTGTGCGATGTTGGATGGATGCGTTGTATGTACTGACGAGGAAGGGCGGTTGGGCGCGCGCGCGAAACGAGCAGGGCGGAGCGACGGGGTCGCGAACCGACGAGACGAGACGAGATTTTGTTCGCGAGGTACGTGCACGTGGATGAGATTGTGCGATTGCGTTGTGCCTAGTTTTTGTACGCATCGATGATGAAACGCGCGTTGGTTTCGTCTTTTTCTTGTCGTTGTTCTCGACGCGCGCTCGCGCGACCGCGCGGTTGTCACCAAAACGTACGGAAATGAGGATTTTCTTTCCCCAATTGATCGAAGATGAAAAGAGTACAAGAAGACCGGATGCTACCGGTTATACTTGCCAGTATTAGCTGATCCGTCTACGATTTGGTGATGATTGCGTGAGCGTCGCAATGTACGACAAGGATGTTTCTTTTTTCTTTTTTCTTTTTTTTGCCGCGGATAACATGCGGCGCAACGTGAAACGGTGGGATTCATTGAATTCAGACATGACGAATTACATTGGTCCGTGTTTACGAAAGTTCGCTTGATGAGACTTCAAACAATGGGTGTGACAACCCGACTTCAGATCTATTTATGTGTTTCACTGTGCTCGTGTTGTTGCTGTTGTTTTTCCTTTTTTGTTTTGCTTCGCTTAGTTGGGCACTAGGCTCCGTCAGTGTCTTCTCGCCCCGTTCCCTAGAAGCTACATCGATAGGTCGTCCCGTTGAATCGAAGCTTCGGCTGTCGGCCACGCAACTGGTTTCTCGCTATCTTTACCGGCCGCTAACCGCCGCGTGAGGACACAGAGACCAGACATTTTCTCAATCACGCGATTTCGCGCGCGACTGGAAATTCTGGGCTGTTACTTCAGGCAGCTGGACATGGAACTTTATCCATAGTTCGGCGTTAATCAGCCCGTAAATAAACGGGCTCGCATTCTGAATTCCAGCGGGGAGGAGATCTTACTACCTCGGCCCCGATGCTGACAGTTCTGGAAACCGGGCTTACACTTCTCTCTCCACGCCTCTGCCTTACCTTTGGCCTTGTCGAATGTTGACGCGAAGCGTCCAGTGACTTACAAAATTTGTCTCATTCCTCGCAGCAGTTTAATTTGTGAACAAGACAATGTCCCAATGTACATTATCGTACCAATCAATAGGTGCGTCGCTAAAGAACAAAGAATACGACGCGCGATGACGCGGCGACGGTTTTGATGTTGGATTTGATTCGATTGCGGTGATGCATAACCTCGAGGCTGTTTGTTAGTAGGCTTGGCCTGTGCGCATAACAACTTCAAAACGACTTCTCCTTTCTCTGAGCAATCAAATTATTTTCTTCATCACGCCGCCGTCTTTGGCGAACACAAATCTCAAGCCGATGATGCAGCTATCGATGTGTAGTGCAGTACGTTGTTGGGGAATCTGGATTTCCAGGCGAACCTTCCTCAATCGCAGCGTATGAGAATCCGTTCTCGGCTTGGCACAAAAATCGCGGTTCTGCCGCTGTCTGAGGCTTTGTGTTTTGTGCTGCAACGACGTGTCTTAAACAGCTTGACGCGAGCGGTGGATGACTAACGTCGTCGTTTTTTTCCTTTTCCGTCTCGACGCGTGCAGCGATTATCATTCATGTAGAATTTCGTAGTTTTAGACATTAGCGCGCGCGCGTACACGATATGTCACGAATAGTCGACGCACATCCGCGCAACACAACACGAGTCAGCGCCGAACGCACGGAAGGAAGAAGGAAAAGAAATGACGAAATAACCTGTCATTCTCACGACGGTCAACAGAGCTTCGGCGACGAAGAGACAACGGTGCTAGTACTCCGATCTTTTCTTTCTTTCTTTTTTTCGACGGACGGACGAGTGTGTGCGTGTGTGTTCCATGACATTCAATTGTAAATTAAGCATATAATCGTGTTCGTAATACAATTCTGTTTGCGCGCAAAAAAATCCTCACCCTCGCCGCGCTCTCACGGACACAACAACGAAAGCGCGGTAATCTCCCCAGTCACCGGATTCGACCCATCCGCAACCTTACACAACGCCGTCTGTACATCTTTACGCACGATCACATCCGTCCAATCGCTATTCGTTATGATTGCATCCTCCAAATTCGCCGAGCTCACAATCGCCCCGCTCAACACGGCGTTTGTAAAATCCGCCCCCGTCAAGTTGCACTGCCCCAAATTCGCATTCGTCAGATTCGCATTCACAAACGTCGCGTTGGATAAATCCGCCCCAAACAACGTCACGCCAGTTAAATTCGTATCATTAAAGTTTGCGCGCTTCAGTGAGCCCTTGGTGAAGTATTCGCCCGTTTTGCTGAAATCTTTCCCGCTGTAGTCGTACCCATCGCAGCTATTCGTCGCGCATTCGCTCGTCTGTGGAATCGCCAGCGCGGCGTGCGGCATCGCGAACGCGACGAGCACGCTCGCGGCAACGGATACCGCGCGCGAGATCGCGCCGTGCGCGCGCGCGGGCGACGCCAGGGACGTTGGTTCACCCGCCGCGCGCGCAGACGTCATCGCCATCGCCATCGTCTTCGCGCGTCTCGTCGTCGTCATCGCGCGTCTCTCGCGCGCGCACGGCGTCGGCGCGTGCGTCGTCATCGCGTGCGTCATCATCATCATTATCGTCGTCGTCGTCGTCGTCGTCGTCGTCGGTGGGTCGACGCAGCGAGGCGATGTGTGCGGCGATGCGATTGTGTGTGACGCCACGCCACATCATGTCACGCCATCCTAAACGCACGCCGCGCCGCGCCGCCACCGCCGCCGCCGCGCGCGCGAACGCACCGGGATCACCCGCACCGCGCACCGCGCGCACCGCGCGCACACCGCGTCGCAGCGGTGGGAAATCCGCGCCGAAACTCACGAAATCGGATGTCGAACGAGGTCAAGAAATCACCGTCAAGGGTCCCAAACACGAGGTATGGTGCGGCGAAATCGTCCGCGTGCGCGCGAACGCGCGTGCGAATGAGCTCGTCGTGCGTTGGTTTGACGCCACGCGCGCGCGGGGGAGGACGTACCCGCTGTGGGATTGTCAAGGGACGGATTTGGTGGATGTGAAGAGCGTGCTCGAGACGCATCGACGCGGACACTACGCGCCTCCGAAGGGCGGCCGGAAGGTGTGTACGATGTGTTTTCGGGCAAAGACGACGTGTGCGAATCGGGCGGATGTGATTGGTGATGATGCGGAGTTGTGAGTGCGTGATGGTGGGTGGGGGATGTGCGTCGAATTCGCGAAACGCGAAGACGCGCGCGCGGAATTTGAAACGTTTTCCTCGTCTTTGTTGTGTGTTATGTAGCGTGAATCGCGATTGAATTGAAATCTAAATGAATGTACACTAGGAGACTAGGATGTAATGTAATGAATTCATGTAATCTATCGTTGACGCTTGACGCCGTGATTGATGGCGAGATAGGTGTCGAATTGATGCGCGGCGAGGTCGTCGTCGGGAAACGGGTACGGAGCGCCGCATCGATGCGCGGCGGCGAACCCGCTTAACACAGCTATTTCGTGCGTATTCACCAACGTATACGATCCGGCGTAGAGCGTGCGGCGTTTATTCTGCACGAAGCGCCAGAATGGCACGGCGCGCGTAAAATGTCGCACGGTGTGCCCGAATTGACGCCACCATTTCGTGAGCGCGACGGCGCCGGGATCGATGTCATCCTTGGTCCATCGCGCCGCGTCGTCCGCCGCGTTCAAAAAGATGCTCTGATACACGCGCTCGCCCGACGCACCCTTGGCAAATGGTTGATACGCGGTCAAATCAAAGGACATTTCTACTTTGGACGCGTCATCATCGTATGTTTTGATAAAGTACATGTCGCTTCCGTCTTCGGCGACGTCGTAATGCCGACGCATGTACGCCTCGTCTCGATGCGTCACCGACACATCATCGTAATACTTGATGTTTCTAAAAATCAACCGCTCCATAAACGACGTCCCCGACCCTGCATTGAGCATCGCCTCGCTCTGCTCCGTATTACACGCGAATATAACTTTATCGCATTCACGAACGCGTTTCGCGCCCGAGGCGTCGATAAACGTCACCCGAGCGCCTCGCCTCCCGCGCTCCACCGCCGTCACTCGCGCCGACACCGTCACCGCCCCACCTCTCTTCACAATCGCATCTCCAATATTCCCATACATCGTCCCAAATTCAGGAAACGCAAACATCCTCGGTGCGCTACTCATAAATCTCTCGTCGTCGTATTCGTACAACCGAAGCCTGTCGTCGTTGAAAACTCGAGCCAGCAACACGCTCGATACATTCTTCGTCTGATTCCCCGTCCCAAAAAACAACGCCGTCGTCGCATACACCACACGGTCCCTAAATTCCTTTGAATGTCCATGCATTCGAAGCGCGCGTTCGACGGAAATAAACGCATAGATGACTTCAAACCGCGATATCCAGCGCAGCGTGCGCTTAAATTTCTTGACATCTTTCGCCAATGATGCGATTAAATCGCTCTCACACGTATTCTTCCAATTGTTCGCCCCCTTGCCAAAAGACACCTTGACGTTCACCCAATGCGGCTGCGCCACGTCGCACGCGCGCATGAGCGCGAGCGTGTTCGCGTAGCTCGTCGCGCCGCCTTGCACGCCGTCATTGATGACGCGTGATGATGACGCCGATGCATCCAAGCTCACGTCTCGTATGCGCTCCGTGGTGGCCACACCGCCGAGCGCAGGCGCGCATTCGAGAATTTCAACATCCACGTCGACGTCGCGCTGCGTGAGCGCCCACGCGGCGGCGGTTCCGGCGGCGCCACCGCCGATGATGACTATGCGCTGCGGCATGGATGTGACGTCATTTCGAGCTCCGCGAGCGACGTCGTCGTCGTCGTCGTCGTCGGTCGGCGCGTTTCAGTGGGCGAGACGCGCGCGGCGCGCGCGGGGCGACGCGTGTCGGACGTGGCGCGCGCGCGGCGTGACGCGTCGGTCGCGTATCGCGCGTCGCGCGCGCGTTTCGGTTGGTGAGGATGATGGCGGCGGCTGATGCTGATGCGCGTGCGCCGGTCGCGGACGACGCCGCCGCGGCGCTGGCGCCCGAACGCGCATCGCGCGAGGACGATGATGGGGGTGACGCGCGCGTCGCGGACGGGGGCGGCGGCGGCGACCGCGCGCCCGGGTCGAATCCGAACAAAAAGCGCAAGGTGGCGCTGTCATTCGCGTACGTGGGCGCGGGCTACGCCGGAATGCAGCGTAATCCGGGCGTGGTGACGATCGAAGGGGAATTGGAGGCGGCGATTGTAAAGGCTGGAGGGATATCTGACGCCAATGCGGGGGATTTCGGGAAGGTGGCGTGGACTCGGGCGGCGCGGACGGACAAGGGGGTGAGCGCCGTCGGTCAAGTCATCGCGTGTCGGATGGTATTGGAGCCGGAAGGGATGTTAGAGCGCATTAATGAGGCGTTGCCGGAGAAGTTTGAGGTGTTTGGGATCGACCGCGTCACTGGTGGGTTTAATGCGAAGACGATGTGCGATCGAAGACGGTACGAGTACGTGATACCGACGTGGGCGTTTGACCCGAGCGTGGGCAAAGCCGCGAGCGCGGATGCCGATGCCGCGGTGAGCGCATCTGATGCGTTTGTATTTACGGAAGAAACGCGCGCGCGCGTCGACGCGGTGCTGAAAAATTACTGCGGTACGCACAATTTTCACAACTACACGGTGAAAGTCAAGCCGACGGATCCGCAAGCCAAGCGTTACATTTTAAGTTTCGATTGCTCCGAACCGTTCGAGGTGGATGGCGAGCAGTTCGTACGGTGCACTGTGCTTGGGCAGTCATTTATGCTGCACCAAATTCGTAAGCTCATCGGGACGATGCTCGCCGTCGTTCGTGGCGAATTGACTGAGGATGACCAAAAGTTTGCGTTGCTCACGAGTCAATTCGCGCCGACGCCGATGGCGCCAGAGCTCGGGCTATTTTTGTGTGAATGCATTTACAAGGCGTACAACGATAAATTTGGTGCGGTGCACGGGGCGATGGAGCTGTTGAAATATCACAACAAGGTTGAGGCGTTTAAACACAAGTTTGTGTACACGCACATTGTCAACCAGGAGCGCGAAGAGCACACGATGCGGGACTGGCTTCGCGACGTGTTGCAAGGCGGTAAACATTTACGTACGGCGTTTGATGCGAGCATAGCTTCTTCAATCGCAGCAGGGGAGACATTAGACGCCTCTCGCGTGGGTGTTCGACAAAAGAAGAGAAAGAATAATGCGTCGGCACCGGCGGAGACGCCAGACGCTCCCGGCGCGGCGCCGGCGGGCTCGTCGTTTGAGGCGTCCATGGCGGCGGCGGCAGAGCGTGCGAAAGTGCGCAGAGTCACTGAACCAGGTGCCGATGATAGATACCACAATAATAGTAGACCTCCTCCAGCGAAATCCGTCAACAAGGAAGCACCAAAGCCGACGACGATGATTCCGCTCGACGAATACTCTGATTAACACTTGTAACAACGCCAAACACACGATTTTGTCTTCTCATGTCATTGTCTTCCGTACTAAAAGCTGTTAATAGTATTAAATATTGCTACAATCTGAACGATAAGTCCGCGAACTCACCGTCAGACATCGCTTCAGATGGCTGATACGTGGCGTCGCCGTCAGACGTATACGCGCTTTCGCTTCCGAGCAGCGACGACTGTCTCACCGGCGGCGCGCCCACACCGTTTTCGTCTCTGAACGCCATCAAATAATCGTGTTCTTGTTGTTGTAAATGCCTCGCGAGCGCGCTCTGTGGGGCAGACCCATCGGAGTTGAATCTGAATCCCGTCCCAGGCGTGGCGAAATCATCCATGGAGTCGCCGCCTTCAGACGTGTAGTCAGCCGTGCGTCTATCGTCGTGGGAATCCGCGACGGACAGTCGCTCGCTCATCGCCTCGACCGGCGTATTTTCACCAGGAACTACCGCGCGCGCGCGTGGTGAAAATCCATAGTAATCGTCATCATCGTCGTCGTCGTCGTCGTCGTCGACGGTTGCCGGCGCCTGCGCCGTCGAGGCGCCAAATCTACTTTCGCCAAAAAAGGCGGCTAAATCCGCCGGATTCGATAACCCCTCGTCGTCGCTCGACCCATCGCCGCCAAAATCTACCGCCGTCGCGGCGTCGTCCTCGCCTGATGCACCTTTCGTCAACAGATCTTTAGCCTTGAGTTTCTCGACGGCGCTTTTAAACGCCGCCAATCCGCTCGCCTGCTCGTCTCCGTCGGCTCTCTTCTCATTCATCGACGTCTGTCTCGACTCTGCTCTCGACCGAATCGCCGCCGCAACCTTCTTCATTCGCTTGTTCCCCATCATCGTCGCGCTCTTTTCTCTCCACGACTGTTTCCGCGGCGCGTTATACAACGCCCCGCCCGGCGCTCGCGCTTCTGTCGCCTTTTGCTGAATCTTCAACGCGAGCTTTCTGAGTTGAATCGTGTGCTTGATGACTTCAATCACCTCGGCGTGGTCGTACAGCCCTTCGGCGTCGCTCGACACCGTGAACCGCTCGAGCACGATGGCGACGAATAAATTGCCGAGCAAAAACAACGCGATAAGTACAAACGTAATGAAGAAGACCACGGCGGCGTAGTCGTACGAGCAATCCATCGACGCTTCGTCGAGAAACGGCGGCTCGGTTCTCAAGCACGCTTCGGTTTGGTAGACTTCGGCAAAGGTACCGACCCATCCACCGGTGTAGACGGCGAAGAGCGCGGACATGGCGCCGGAGAAGGTTTCAAAGTTGGAAAACTCACTCAATACGGCGCCTTCGTACGGGCCGGTGTAGTCGCCAAACAACGACACGCCCAAGATGGAGTACGAGAACAACACCAAAAGGGACAACGCAGCGACGTTGAAGACGCCCGGGAGAGACATCATGAACGTATTGAATAGCGAACGCAACCCAGAGTGCGCTTTGACGAGTTTAAGGAGACGCAACAAGCGCACGAGCTGGAGGTATTCGAAGACACTCGAGTTTGAGTCGGCGCCCTGACCGACGGCTTGAACGACGGCGACGAACACGACGAACGCATCGAGCCAGTTCCAGTACGTTTCGAAATACCGTCGACGACCTTGCGCCATGAGAAGCATGGTCATTTCGACGGCGTAAATGGCTGTGAACATGATGGACAGGTAAAAGTGTACGTCGGATACGGCTCGGCTCATATCCGCAGTTTGGAAGAGAAGCTCGAGCGTGTTCGCGGCGACGACAGACAACATGAAGTAGTCAAATTGCTTGTGCTTGCATGTGCTGTGCGCGAGTTTTCGCGCGCGAGCCCAGAGCGTGGCGCCGGGTGGTGGGGACACGTACCGCCACGCGTCGTCATCCTTCTCCGCCGCGCGCGCAATGGCTTGCTGCCAGCGACGTTGCGCCGGCGTCACAAACGTCAGCTTATCGTCGACGGTCATTTTGTTGAAATTGTCAATCAGCGCCGTGACGAGCAGGTTGAGCCAGAAAAAGTTTCCAAGCGCCACGGCGATGACAAAGTAAAATGCCGCGTACTGATTTGCATCAGTTTGTAATCCGGTGCCCTCACCAGTGACATCCATGGCGACCCACATGATTTCCTGCCAGTCGTCGCCGGCGTGCATGAGAAACGTCGACAATAAGGCGGCACCGAAATTGTCGAAATTGAATTTTGCGTTTCTCCACACTCCACCCGCGGCTTCGCAGGTTGCCTTGGTGGTAAACGTCGTCGCATTCTCGACGACGTAGCACGACCACATCTTCCCCATGAAGAGTTCCATACCGAGCAAGGCGAATATGGACATGGACACGACGCCGAGGAGGCACACGTAGCTCACCGCTGGAATAGCGGAGACGAGAGTCATGATGACCAAACGTAACCCTGGAAGACGTCGAATAGACCGTAAAGGACGCATGATGCGTAGCAAACGCAACGAGCGCACGGCACCACCGCTACTGTTGCCCGCGATCAACGTCACTAACGACGTGACGACGACGACAAAATCCAAAACATTAAAAGAATTACGAAAGTATGCTGTCGGTCGTGCGTATATGCCGAGCGCGAACATCTTCAGCGTCATTTCGATGCAGAAGATGACGGTGAAAATGACTTCAATCATTTCGTACACTTCGGCAGTCTTCGAGCCGGCGCTGGGCCAGGTGTGCGTCTCCGTGGCAAGCAAGGCACTCCCAATGATGATGATTAAGAGCACAAAGTTTTCAATCCAGTGATGCGTAACAAATGCGTGCGCGCGCGCCTTGTATCGCTCGAGCTTGATAGATTCGTCGTACATCGGAATCATATCCCCATCTTTGGTTATTATCACGCCTGGAATGCCGCTGTCGGCTTTGACGACTCGAACCTTAGAGCCGAAGACGGCTTGCGCCCAAGGACCTGCAATTTCGGCGGAGATGTCCCCCTCTTCGTTCGCACCTTCATTCTTGTCGCCGGTGTCTGCCACCTTTTGCGTGTGTTTCAGCCTTAGCTCTTCCATCATTTTCTCCTTGAATGATTTGTCACCAGACTTTCGCGCACTCAAGGGTGGTGTCAGACGTAAGCGCGCCGCCTCGAGTGCGTGTTCGGACATCTTCAAAGTTTCTCCGGGTGGAAGTTTCATGAGACCGACGGAGACTAGGAAAATCTTCACAGCCAACACTTCATCTACTGCGTTCTTTTGCAAACGCTGTGCTTTCGCCGCAGCAAGTTTACCGCCACCGCCACCACGCACGGGTGATGTGGCGATATGTTGCGTCGCCGTTTCGGGCTGTCCACTCTGTGTGGAATTCGTGGGCCATATCGATATTTCATCCTCGTCGCCATTAGCGACGCTCTCGCCCGCAATCTTCTTCTCCATGAATTTAGACTTTGGAAACGTATCCTTCACGACATTTTCTTCCTTTTTTACGTTTTCGATTAAATCCATGCGGCGCATAAACTTGGTCGACTTTGCTTTTGCTGTCGACGTCAGCGCGCTTAACGCAAACGTCGCGTTTTGCATCACGCGTTTAAGTTTACCCTCCTTGGACAAGACTATCGCCTCTGCACGCTCGATGGCGTCTTTCAATCGCAACGCCTCAATCTCCTCATGCTCTAACTTATCTTCCTCGACCTCGACTAAAGAGCACGAGTCGATCAAAATCCCTAACACAAGTGACAGAATCACCGTGGACAGGAAAATCCATGCAATCATGTACAACACGACCCAATCGCTTCCGTACGCCACCATCGTACTCCAAGCCACCGCGAATGAGTCCTCACCAGTGGCGACGACAAATAACGTCAACGCACTTCTAGGAAAGCTTTTAAAGGTGAGACGTTCCTCGTCCAATGTGCCTAAACCGGTGAAGAGTTGGAAGCCGTAAATGGAAAAAATGACTGTGAATACGAGCCAGACGACCAAGAACGCCCACATGTCATTCAGCCCGATGAGCGCACTGGCGACGATTTTTCTAAACTCTCTATTCTGACGAATCACTCGAATCGTTCTAAACGCTCGGAAGATTCGCATGAGACGGAGAAACGACAAGGAAAAACCTTGTGATTCAGCGGCAGTGCTCACGACGCCCGTGATGACGATGAGTCCGTCAACGCAGTTCTCTTTCAATCGCCAATACCCTTTAAAACCATATCCAATGTGTTTAATCACCATTTCTATCACGAAAAATGCGAGAAATATAATTTCCAACACCGTGCTTGCAGTGGTAAATCCGGACGCTTGCTCGTAATGCTGCGCCATCATTAAAATCGTGTTCAAGACGATGAGCGCCGTGATAAAGGTATTAAATGACTCATGCGTCGCAATAAACACGCACATCAGACGCGTCGGACTGGTTGGTAACTCATTCTCATCCGAACCGTCTGCGGAGGTCTTAATGTCTGCATCTTCCTCTAGTGCCTTGTCTGCGTCGTTTGTTTTGTCCTGGTCTTCGCCAAAGTTTTCAACTGCCTCTTGCAGCGCTTCCTCTTCGTCTCGCAAACCAATTTGCGTGAGCGTCGCACAAATCACCGAAGTAAACAGCTCCATGACGAAAAATCCACCAACGATGACGACGATACCAAACCAAATCACCGACGCGGTGTATCCGGCGGCATACGACATGGGATTCAGTAGCTCGTTCCAACCGTCGATGGTCATCCCGTTCAACGCCACAATGCTGGCGCGTCCGACGTTGTCAAAGTTCACGAACCCATCGTACGGGTCAATACCAGAATCACAACAATACTCTGTCGATGAGCGATTCGTATAGAGCTGAGAGACTTGGCACGAACTGTCGTGCTCGTTCGGGTACGTCCCATCCGTACCAAACGTTTCGTCCCCGAGCCATGCCGTCGTCAGCGCCGCACAAATTTCAACCCCACTCCCTGTGGGAAACACATACGCGGCGTTTGACGCTTCACTCGGGGGCACGCCGTACCATCTACTCGTCATCTTACCTCCGAATATGGTCACGCCACCCACGGCGAAGACGATTAAAAACCACAGCAAGAAGAGTCCGACGTCTCCCAACAGCGGCAACGCGCGCGCCATAGTCCGCATCACTAATCTACCGCTTCTATATCGCGCAAACACCCGCAAGGGTTGCAACGCACGTAGCAATCGCACGGTCACCACGTGTGCGCCTCCGAGAGGCGCCAACACAACGCTCAATACGACTAATATAAAATCAAATTGGTTCCAACGCGACGTCAAGTACGCGTCTTTACCAAACGCGAACCCAAGCGCGCATATCTTCAACACAGCCTCGATTGCAAACACCGCGGTGACGCAATAACTCGATATCGACACCCATTGCGCCTCGTTCGAGCCACTGTCACGATCTGGCGCCACCACAGCGACAACCGCGCTCGACGCCACCATCAACGCAATGACAAATCCTTGAAACCACTTCGACGTTGATACGCGCTCGCACCCGACGCGAAACCGCGATTCTCGCGCAAACAACAAACACGAACGAGGATCATCATGCCATCTCGCCATCGCGCGCGTCAACGCGTTCCTCGGCGGTGGCCGCAGCGACGTTTCTTCAACACCGTCTGAATTGGACGTTGATGTGACCTCAACGAATCCATCGCCCTCCACGTTCGACGTCACGCGCCGAACGTACTTTGCCGACCGCGGTGAGCTGAGGACAAAGTCCATATCGCTCTACTTCGCGCGCAGTCGACGCCGCCAACGCGCTCGCTCGCGTCGTGCTCTAAAGATGAAGAATCAACCGCGACCACGCAGCCGCATTCAACGGCGCGCCAAAAAAACGCGGGATCGCCCCCGGCTCACCTCCCGCGACGCGCGCAAACCCGCTCACACGCGCCCGGCGAGGACACCCACGCGTACCCGCACCGCGTCATGTCGCGCAAGTACCTCACCGACGAACAACTCGCCGCCGAATGGCCGTACTTGACCCGCGCGCAGGTGAAGGAATTTAAAGAAGCCTTTGACATCTTCGACGTCGACGGTGGGGGCACGATCACCGCCGAAGAGCTCGGGGAGGTGATGAAATCGCTCGGGCAAAAACCTACCAAGGCCCAGCTCGATGCGATGGTGAGCGAGATCGACGCCGATGGCGACGGGGCGATTGATTTTCCAGAATTTTTAACCATGATGTTGCGAAAGATGAACGAGGGCGACCCGGAGAAGGAGCTCAGGGACGTTTTTATGGTGTTTGATAAGGATAAGAGCGGTACGATAAGTGCAGAGGAATTGAAGAGTGTGATGAAGGTGATTGGGGAGAAGTTGACGGATCAGGAGATTGATGATGCGATACGGTTGGCGGATACGACGGGGGACGGGGAGGTCGACTACGATGAATTCATCAACTTTGTGTTGCACGACTAGTGAGAGGCTTTCGTCGATGACGCGGGGACTGGTGACGATGTATACTACTATGAAACTAACTGGTAATAATATTATATTGCATGCTACGTGATCTAGTTCTATGTGCTGTCGTCGATCGCGTCGTACGTCGCGCGGACGTCCCGAACGTAGTCGCTAAACTGCCGAGGCATGACGCCGAGGAATAAAAACCACCACGCGCCGATGGGAACGCTCACGAGTGCGCTCGTCCACCACGGCCAGTGAATGACTTGTGTGGGCACGGCGACGACGCACGCACCGGTGGCAACGATCGTCCAGGGTTGGCACCACGGAGGCTTTGAAGCCCAGACGTCGGCGGGGTCGTTCGGGTGCGCGCGCAAGAGCTCGACGACTTCAGGCGGTGCTACGGGTCGGTTGCGGTCTACTGCGCACACGGTCGTGTGGTGACGACGACGATAATGAGAACGTGTCGCTGACGACGGCGCGTGTGCGCCACAAGTGTGCGCGCGCGACGAGAACGCTGTAAGAGCTACGCGCATGACGGAGAGTGAGGCACGAGTCCGTGTTTGCGTGTTGCAAATTAATTTCTTCTTCGGTGCTTGCCGTCTCCACCAGGGCCGCGGCGCTGGTCTCCACCAGGTCTGTCATCACCAGATCCGCGTCGATTATGTTGTTGTTGATGATCACGATGGCCATGGTTGCCAAAATTACCGCCTCCGCCGCGATTGCCCCCGCCTCCGCCGAAATCTCGACGCGGAGGAGCGACGCCGCGTCTGCCGGGACCGCCAAACGTCTTGTCAATCTGACCGACGATGCGAAAGCATATCTCTTTGAGGTCACTCACACTCGCACGCACGGGATCACATGGGAAATCTTTCTCTCGACGCAACGTGTTCTCGGCGACGTAGGATACTAATCCGCTCGCGACGGCTAAGGCTTCTTCAAACGTAGAGCGATGTCCGACGTCGCGAACAATGTCGGCGAGTCGTGGAGGAATGGACGACGGTGAATCGTACGCCAAGTTCACCAAAGATCCTCTGGGAGGTGCGAGCGGCGGCGGTGGAGGCGCCGCTGGGCGCCCGTCATCGGGAACATTTGGTTCGTCTTCTCTCTGACGTTTGTTTCCGGTGACGTTGCCGCCGTTGGACGCGACTTCCGCATACGATGCAACGGGTGGCGGAGGACCATCAGGCATTGGTGGCGCGGTCGCACGATTCGCGTGCTGTGACTCGGGTGTGGTAGTAGCTGCGGCCACGGTCGCCGCGACGGCGCTACTTTCCCAATCCAAACCCGTGTCGCCGGCGTCCCGAATCACTTGCTCAAACGGCGCCTTCAACGCCGCGTAATTTGGTTTTTCACCATACTTCAACGTCCTAATGACGCGCGCGAATGTCTCCACCGCGGGTGGGCACCTCACCGTGGGGCATAATTTTTGAGGGTTCTTCAAGCACTCCTTTTTCATCTTTTCAACCTCTGGTTTCGTCAGCGAACGCTCGCCCGCTTTCCACGGCAACACGCCCTCGATGGATTCAACGATAATGTACAACGTCGAAAACAAATCATCCCGAGCGCTCTGCTCTTTACCCTCATGCGCATACACGCTCGCATACGTCGTCGTGCCTCTAAACGTCGTATCTTTACGTTCCGGAATCACTTTCCCGTCGTCGTCGACATATTTGCGCGCCAGTCCAAAATCAATCAAATAAAACTCTCTCATCCCCTCGCGCCCGTTCCCTATGCACACATTCCCGGGCTTGATGTCTCGATGCACGTACCCTAACTCATGCATCGATTCCAACGCTTCTAACATCGCCACCGCGATCGCTGACACCGTTCGCGCCGTAAACCTTCCGCCCGGTCGTCTCGCGCGCACATCCGCCAAATTCTCCCCAACCAAATCCATCGCCAAAAACGGCTTCCCTTCGTGCGATCCTTCGCACAAGAGCTCCAAAAAGTGTTTCTTCCCGCTCAGCGCGCGCATCACTCGTCCTTCACGCGCGGTCGTGCGCGGTTCGCTCTCAATTTTGATGGCGACGCGCGCGTTCGCCTCTCCGCTCGGATGCGCACCGTCGCTCGCCGCGTACACCTCCGCAAACTGCCCTCGCCCGAGCTTCTGCGCGCTGACGATGAACCGACCATCGTGCAACGCCGTCTCGGGCTTTAACAAGTTCACCGGCGCCGAGAACGTCGCCATTGCAATGTCGTTACGCACACACGACGCAACGAATTCCACCGCCCGAACGCGTCGGCGCGCCGCGCACGGGCGTCGCACCACCGCCTTCACGCGCGCACGGGTATGCCTCGCGCACCTCTCGCGTCAGACGTCGCACGAACGCGTGCGTCGCGCGTCGAAATGGCGACGATCGCGCGACACGTGCATCAATCATCCGCACTGCGCAGCGCACAAACATCGCCCGCGACACCCATCGCCATGGCGCGCGAGGGCGGTAACCCGGCGCTCGCGATCGTCCTCGTCGTCGTCACGTTCGTCGTCGCGTTTTTGTTGACCAATGTCGTGCTCTATCGACGGGCGCTGAAGGAGTATCCGCCGAAACCGGCGAAAAAGATGTCCCAGCGACGACGCAAAAACGAGCTACGAAAGTCGGGTTTGCGTCCGGCGGGCGGGTAGAATCGCCAAAGAGCGAGTAGAGTTAAAACCGTTCGACGACGCGTCGAGCGGGATGTGATAATAAAGCGCGCCGTGGCTGGCGAATAATAATCAATGAATCATTAATCAATTTGGTGTTGTCCCGTACGCGACGTCGGGACGTCTCGGGCGCCTTCTAATCCGACTCGCTGCTGCGGTGTGCGCCGTCCTGGTCGTCGTCGCTTTCGTCACCCACAAGTGCAGTGCTTCGCACGATGCGCGGCTTGCCGCCGTATGCGCTGGCGTCTTCGTGCGCTTCTTTTAATTGATACGCGAACGTCGCGAGGACGACGAGCGTGAGACATCCGAGCAGAAACATAAACGCCAAGTTTCCATGCTTGGGTTTTTGGATCCATACGTACGTGCTAAACTGCGTGCGGAGAACGAGGTCGTGTAAACCGTCTCTATTGACGTCGGCGACGATGAGCGGCGCCGCTGGTGGTGTGGTGAGTTCAATTGTCGGCGCCGCACGACGACCCTTGGCGTCGACGATGAAGACGCTTCTCGCGCCCGCGGCGACGGCCAAGTCGACGTAGCCACCGACGCGGGTCGAAAACGCCGTGAGCGATGGGGAAACGACGCCGTCGTTATCCCAACCCGCGGGTGTGCGTAATTGCCAACGCCTTCGCGCGCCATCTCGCACGTCGTAGCAAGTCAAGTCGCCGCGGTTGTTGAGGAAGATGGCGTCGCGGCTCATGGCGTCAAGCGGGCGCGCTAATTCGTTAGCAGTTTCTGGAAGACGGCGCAGAGACACTGGCGGGACGACGTCGACGACGCGATGATCGTGACCAGCTGCGATCGCCGCACGGTGCCCGCTCATACCGCTCCCACCTCGGCATATCGTTGCGCTCAACACGCGCTTTGCCACGGCTGGCGTCTCGCCGGCGGTCACCGTGGCCCAGCATTGTGGCGTGTTCTCCGCGCGCGATTTCCATCCGTGCGCTTCTACGTGGTCAATGACGCCATCACCATCTAAATCTACATGTAGCCCGGGATTTGGGAGATCTATCGCGCAAATTTGCTTGCCAGAATATAAATGAAGAACGTCGACGCCGTCGGCGTGATGCGACACGACGACATTCGGTGGTTCTTGTTTTCGTACACGCGAATGCACCCGAGGCGCCGTCGTCTTTGGTGCGCCGTGTAATTTCTCCACAGCCCCTCCTAAGAAACGTGCCAATCCATTCGGGAGCGCGACGCCATCCTTCATCACCGTCGAAGACGACATTGTTTTCTTCTGCCGTCGAAGCTTTGCCGCCGCGCCTCGCGCCTCGTGGTTATTATTCCGTCTAAAATGCGCCAGCCGCATCTTCGTGTCGCTCGCACCTCTCCATTGGTGCGGTAATCCATCGCTTACGAAGCTCGATTTGAACTCGCGGCAGGCGCGTTCGGTGTAATCATCGGGCGCCTCGTCGCGGTCAATCGTCGGCAGGCTCAGTCGACCGCGCGCGCGTCGATGAAATATGGACCCATCATCATCCGTCTCGGTCCATCGTCGCTCGCCAGATGCGCCGTCTAGTGCGTAATACGTGAATTCTCCACTCACGTCGTCGGCGTCGGCGGCAGCGGCGTCGCCGTCATCATCATTATCGCCCGCGCCTTCGGCGCCGTTTTTACTAGTCCTACGACTCGACGCCTCAGCCGATATCCGCCGCTCCACACGAGCACCCACAATCACCATCCCCACATCATCTTCAAACACCGACGCATCAGTTATCGCAATTGACACCTCCACCACGCGCACGCGCGCGCGTCGCCTCGATGATGGGGTATTCCCCGCGTCGACGTCGGCTCGCCACATCGAGCGCAACGTCCTCGCGTCGAAACACATCACGCGTAAATCCCGCGTCACCACCACCACCACCTCGCGCGTACGATTCACACCGACGTATCCATACGCAATGCGTGCGATGCCTACATCGTTTGCATCGACGCCACGCACATCGGCGCTCGTTTTGGCATCATTAAACCATTCGGGCGCGACGTCGGCTCTTCGGCGCTCGCGTGGTGCCTCAGCGAAACCATCCATCTCATGACCATTCGCGCGCGCTCGCGCACCGCGCACCATCGCGCGGTGATATTCGTCATCATCGTCATCATCTCGAGCGTCCACGACGGCTGCGCCCGGAGATTGCGCCATGAGCCACGCGTACGGATCGCCTCGAGCCGACGCGCGCCGACGCCGACGCGCGCCTTGAACATCTTTGAGCGCCATCATCTCCAGCGCGCGCCCGCCTTCGCGTGCGGCGACGTACGCCACGCGTGCATCACCAAACGGCGTATCGATGACCGCGAACTGGGCGTCGGGCGCGGCGTACGCCACGCGTGCGGACGATGAGCTTGCGGCGATGGGGTGCACCGCATCGAGGCGCAACCACGGCTCAAAGCGCACCTTACCGCCACCGTGCGCGCTGAGCGCCGCGCACGCGACGGCGATGAGCACCACGCATGCGTCTCTCGCGGTTGGCATGCGCGCCGCGCCGCGCGACGGCGGTGAGGCGTGCGAGAATGTGACGGTTTTGACTGTTGTCAAAGATTAACGGCATTACATCGCACGCTATGGGGTCACCCACGCGCGCGTCGAGCGACGCTGCGCGCGACGCACAGGCAGAACACGATGACACGGATGACGTCGCGACGCGGAGCGCGTCAAAACGCGCGCACGATGACGTAGAAGACGACGAAAGAGATGGTGGAGCTGGAGATGATGATTGTGGAGCTCGCGACGGCGTTCGAGCGAATGGCGACGCCGCGCACGCACGCGACGACGACGACGAACGCGCAAACGACGCTGGGGTGCGCGTTGCGCGCGATGCGCGCGATGACACGAGCGATGCGCGCGCACAGAAGCGCGTCAAGGGTGAAGTCGCCGAGACGTCGTCCGATGGAGGTCGAGCCAACGCTGACGCGAACGTCGACGCCGACGCCGAGGGCGAACCATCCGACCAAAACGCGACGGACGCGGACGAAGAAATAGTGGGTGAAGACCCAGCCGTGGTCGCCGCGCGTAACGCCGCCGCACGCGGGCCGAGTGAGGAGGAAATTGAAGCCGCGCGGCTCGCCGAACGCCGACGCGCCGAAGAAGAAGCGCGCGAAAATGCCATCGTCACCCGTTCTATCGATTGCCCGCAGAGCATGGTTGGGCGAATCATCGGTAAAGGTGGAGAAACCATCAAGGGTTTACAGGCGCAATCGGGCGCGCACGTGGCGATTGATCAGAATGTCGTCGAAGGCGAGCCGCGAAAGATTAACATTTCCGGCGCCGCCAAGTGCGTCGAAATGGCGGCGAATTTAGTAGAAAATCTCCTCCTAGGCACCGGCCCAGGGAGCGGGTTATTGATTGCCCCGGGGCAGATTTCCAAGCTCTTGGAGTGCCCGAAGGAGGCGGTGGGAAAATTGATCGGACGCGGCGGGGAGACGATTCGCGGGATTCAAATGGCCACCGGAGCCAAGCTGCAAATCGACCAGACGCGACAGCCGTGTCAAGTTGTCATGGCAGGTTCCGAGGCGTGCGTCGCGGCGTGCGTGCAAGTGGTACAAGAAATCATTGACGGCGGGTCGACGGCGATATTTAACGAGTACGCACGCGGTGGCTCGGGCTTCGCCGGGCAAGGCGCGTACGGTGCGGCGCCGCAGCAACAGGTTGGATGGGGCTACGCGCAGCAGCCGTACGCCGCCGCCGCCATGTACGCCCATCCAGCGCACATGTACGCCGCTCCGGTTGGGCAATACCAATACGCCAACCCACCCGCGGTCGCTGTCGCCGCTCCACACGCGATTTGGCGCGCCGTGGACGACGGTAAAGGCAACACGTACTATTACAATACGCTCACCGGCGCTTCGCAGTGGGAAAAACCGCAAGATATGTCCGCCGCGCAATAACAACGCCGACCCCGCACTACGCATAGACACTACTTTCATACACATACCTACACTATTCCTCACATTCTACCGTCGTGCGCGACGTATGCATCGAATGTCCCGCGCGTCCCGCGTCACAACGCGACGCGCTCGACGTCGCGGGGTCAAACGTCCACCTCTCGCGTCCCAGCTCCACCTCCGCCCTCGATCGCCAACGCCGAACATGCGCGCCGCGCGAACGACACCGACATACCGGTCGTCATCCGCGCCCGCCCGCGCGCCGCGCGCGCCCCATCGACGCCGTGCGGGCTTCCAAACCCGCGCCGCCAGTAAGTCTGCGATAATTTATTGGGATGTCGATAACGTGCGCCCGCAGGATCGATGCGAGGTGCGTCGCGAGGTGTTCGTCCGTATGTTTGTGTGCGTCTTGTCGTCATCGTCGCGCCCAGCTTACCAGCTCTACGTTCGAACACACGTGGACCGCGAGTTAAACGGCTGGGCTAGAACAACTCGAGTCCCTCGCGCGCGAACTCTGCGCGTCGGTGATGCCCCACCGCGCGCGTCGTCGTTCGGGGACGACATTTATGCGTTTATGTTTATGTTTGTTTTGTTTTTTTAGTGTTTTTTGTGTTGCGCGCGCATGGCGGTGGGCATGGCGTGGGAGCTTTTTCGCGGCGAGCTGACGCTTTTTCGGACGCTTTTTCATTCGCGCAGGGACTTTGGGTGGCGCGAATCGCCGCCATTGGGGCGAAATACGCCTCGAGGGAGCGCGTTTCGATCCGTGCGTATGCAAATGAGTCGACTATTGCGCGTCATGGGCTACGCGAGCGTCTCGAGCGTGCGAATGTGTGCGTCGTGGAGACGAATTCGGCGACGGATTCAGCCGACGAGCGTTTAATAAGCGACGTGTACGCGTTGGCGCGCGACGAAGCCGACCCATCGATGTGGACGGTGATTGTCGTGTCGCGTGATGAAAGATTGGCGCGTGGTTTGAAGCTCGCGCGCGATCGTGGGGTGCACACCGTGGCTTGTGGGGATTTTTTGAGTAGCGCGTCGAGGCCGCAGTTTGCCTCGGCGAGAAATCGCGACGGCGAAAGCGGGCTCACTCCGAGCTACTTGACTGCTTTATCCGCCGTTGCCGCGAACGGGACGTTACATAAAAAGTCAAAACTCGCATCGACGGCGCATGAAACGCTGATTTGGGATCCGAGGCGATTGTTTCCAGTGTCGAAATTGGAGTTGATGACGCACGACATCGTCTTCAATGACGCCGACGAGTTCTCTTTCGGCGTCCCGGTTCTCGCCCCAGGACAGTGCGTCGCCACATGGACCCGCGGCGCGATCGCACCCTGGACGCCAGACTCTTGTACCACTTCCTAGCGTAGCGTGTAAAATTATTCAACTAGTACAGTGTATCGTATTAATCCGCTATTCTCGTCCATTCCATCCGTTCGCGCCGTCATCGAAGCTGATACAACCCCAACGCCGGCCCGACGAATCGAAACACCACCCAAAAAAACGCCAACCCACCTGCACCATACAAAGACGCCTGATTCATCCAATACATCCACCCTTTCTCGCCCGTCCAGCACACCCACGCGCGTTCAGACGCCGACATCGCGTCCCAGCGCTCGGGGTCACCCTCCCACAGCGCCAACGACCCATTCGCCCCCGCGCGCACGCGGTTACGCTTCGCCGCGGTGTCGAGGTACCCAAACGCCGGGTTCCCCGATGGATTCGCCCGCACCGGCGCGACGTCGCGCTTGGGCGCCGTCGCGCTCGCCGCGCGTTTGGTTTTGAGGCGAGACTCGAGCGCTTCGATCGATTCGTCATCTTTCGCGGCGCGCACGCGCGTGGGGCGGCGCGCGTGTGCGTTCGGACGCGATGTCGTGGATAACGCAGGCGTGATGCGCGCGATGGCGGCGAACGCGGCGACCGTGGACATGGCGCGCGCGAGAATGAAGGGTGAGCCAGGGGCGCGGAGGGTGGCGTTTGGATAGCGTCGAGCGGCCAGCGGCGGCGTTTGGGTAATGTGTGCTCGTAGGCGCCGCCACAGGGCGCGGTGTAGGGGACGACACGCGCGAGCGATGGATGATGGGAGTGATGTGCGATGGTTCGCGCGTGGGTGTGGGTTGTACGATACAATGTCAATGCGGTGGCTACGGGCTAGGCGCGGGCGGCGCTCGAGACGCTCGAGCGAGCGGCGGTAATCTTTGAGCGGAGTTCTTCCTCGCGCGCGCACGCGTCTTTGAACTGCTTGACGAGGGATAAATACTGACGGTGCTGGCGCTGGGCTTCGACGTATTCGTCGCGGATGGTATCCACGGCGGCTTGCTCAGATTTGAGCTTTTCATCGACGCGCTTGATGTTCGCGACGACGCCGTCTTGGATGGATGCCAACGCGCTTACGAGGGATGATTTCCCTGACACACTCTCCATCGCGGGCTGCACTTGCGATTGCAAGGAGTTCAGGAGCGAGATTTCTTTTTGAAGGTACTTTTTCGTGTCGGCGAGGACGTTGTACGCCGCAAAGTACGTCTTCGTCTCCTTTAATTTACCTTGCACGGTGTCGTACAGCTCGGCAAAGCGACGTTCGTACTGAATCAACTCAGGACGCGTTGGGATATCGTCTAATTTGCGACCGAGAAGTGCCACCGCGCGACTGCGCTTGCTCAGCATGGCGCGTTCGCCTTCAAACTTTTCGCGTTCTCGTGCGTGCGTGGCGTCGACGTCATCGATTTGTGCGCGCTCCTCCGCACTCAGCGTATGCTCGCCACCATTCTCAATTTGTTCCTTGAGCTCAGCCATGCGCGTTTTACACTCCGTTTTGAATGATTTTTCGTCCACTTTAGTGTTCGATGCGCGCTGAATTAAGCCCATGATGCGCGCCACGGCTTCGCGCTGTGTCTCGTCCTGCACCGCATCCTTCAATTTCTGCGTTTCCTCGACGCACTTTTCGTTATATGCCGTCACCTTTTCGAGTTCTGCGATTGCAGCTTCGACTTCCGCGTGTGCGGCGTCGCCACGCGCGCGTGCGTCGTCAGCCAGTGCGGATTCCACCGCGAGCTTGCGTTCGAGGGCGGCGATTTTGCGCTCCACGGCGAGCATCTTACCGACCGCACCACCCAAGGGAACGTCGTCACCAAACTTTTCTGCGGCAGCTAAAATTTCCGCTCCACTCAATCCTAAAATCGACGACGCCATGGCGTTCGTGAGGGTGTCCGAACCATCAACCAAGGCGAGCTCGGATTCCAAATCCCGCAACGCATTCAATTCGCTCGCCGCCGCGTCGTCATTCTCATCATCGTCATCATTCCCGTTATCTTCTCCTGGTGCGTGCACGGCGAGCGCGTTAACTTTACTAACCAATGCTGCGATTCCACCTTCGCCATCCGCGGCACCCGCACTTTTCCCTCGCAATGTCCCAGCCACTTTGGACGCCTTTGTCTTGCGCTTCCATCGAGACGCCGCCAAAACTGCCGTCGCCGCGCTCGCGAACGCTTCCAATCCAGCAAGTTTATGTCCATACTCCATCATCACCGACTTTGCCCAGCGCGAGGGATTCTCCATCGGCGGTGCGCGTCCAGCGGCGCGACGAAACACTCGTTTCGCTCCGTATTCCTCGCGCAGCTCGCGGCGCACCGTCGAACATCTCGAGTTCGCCATCGCCTCCGCGTCATCTAAAACCGTGTATCTAAGCGCACGAGCGTACATAAATCTCGAATAAGAACGCATGCGATCACCAAACTCTTCTCTCGTCGCCATGACTTTTTTCACAATCCATTGCGTGACTGGGAAAATCGCGTCGTAATCCAACCCGGTGACCTGATGCGCGCGCAAATCATACGGACACCGCATCTTGCGCAACGCATCCTCTACAAATTCGCACAATTTAATTTTCGCTCCCATCTTTGCCGTCTCTTCGAACGTCAAGTCGCCGAAATCGAGCTCACCCTTGCACGACGCCACACCCCAGCACAACGCCCCGAGCACGCGATCGAAGTCATTCACGCTCGTAAACCGCGCGCGGTAATACCCACCCGCGACAAAAAGCTCGACAATATCATCTAGTCGCGATTGCGCTTCGACGCGCGAGGCAGCAATCGAGGCATCTTCCGCTCCGGCGCGCATGATGGTGTACAACCGAATTTCACTTGAATTCAATCGTGCGTTCGCGCGTCACAACACCGCGCGCGCACGCGCGTCTGACCGTGCGTTCGTGCGCCACAGTCGCACGTAATGTCGACGATCGTCACGTTCGATGCGCTCGCGACGTCCAAGGCGATCGCGCACGCGTTAAAGACGCCCAGCCGGGCGTGTTGTGGCGTCTTCATCGGTGCGCCTTCTGATGCCGTTGTAAGCTCGACGTCGACGTCGACCGCCGTCACGGACTGCGTGCCGCTGTTCCACGGCGATTGTACGACGTCGCCGTACTTTGAGATTGCGCTCGAGCAGGTGGAGGCGCACGCCAAGGCGCAAGGGAAACGCGTGGTGGGCGCGTACTACGCTCCGGCGAGACGCGAGGATGCGGCGACGACGCCGATGATGGAGAGCGTTGCACAGACGTTGAAGACACAGTATGCGAGTGCGTTTTTAGTGGTGATGCGTGGGGTGGATTTAGAGGCGTTCGCGTCGGGGGCGACAGAGGAGGCGTTTACGTCGACGGGCGGGGCCGACGGTCGGCGGTTCGAGGTTACGAATGCGAACGCGGTGCGCGCTCGCGTGCGCGCATTCGTGCGCGGCGACGACGACGTGGATATCGTTGATTTTGACGATCATTTTGACGAGTTGGCAAAGGATTGGCGAAACACCGCGTTCGTCGTGGCGTTGTAATCAACCTCTCTCGCGACGCCGCGCGATGATAGCGTACGCGCGGTGTCGCGTCAAACTTAGCACAGTGCGCGCAGTGTGCGCGTGTAGAAATCATCGAACACAAATCAAACATTAAAACCTCGCGCGCGCATCGCGCACGAATCCATCGCATCATCTACTAAGTACACTGTTTTGGAGCTGTCCCGCGCCCGATCGATCGATCGATCGCGCGCGTCCGATCGATCGCGCGCCCCGCGCCCTCACGCCCCGCTATTTTCTCAATGGTGCCCGCCCCGGCGCTCAGCCATCATGTGACGATACTCTGTGGGCCACACCGTGATGTACGCCACGCCGAACACGCCCGTCATGAAGTGCCAAAGGGGCGTGACACTGCCCGTATCGATGTATTTCGTTTTGTATTCGCTCGCAAACGTCGCCGCGCGACCGCGGTAATCGTACTCCGTCGCCGTCTTGCGCACGAATTCCGGGAATTCTTTGAGCTTGAGCGCGCCGACGCGCGAGAAGAACGAGCTGGACATCGAGCTTCGGCGTCGGGAAGTGGCGGTTGGGGTTTTTTGGATTTTTTTTAGAGCCGAAAGAGTTTCGCGTGGGCGCGTTTCGCGCGGGCGCATCGATCTGTGTGTCGATCGTTCGATTGATTGGTATGCGCGCGCACGCGCAGTGGTTGTTCGACGTTGACGATATTGTACTTTTAATTAAATGCGAGACGCGCTGTGCGTTCGCCTATTCAGTCTTCGTCGCGGCTTTTGGTTTTGGCTTCGGCGCGAACGCGGTACCGATGATAATCATGAACGCCAAAGCCCAGTGCGCCCAGTAATATACCGACCCCCATGCGGTGAGACATTCCTTATAGTCGATTAAGATGAATGCTGCGCACAAGTAGTTGAGCCCGAACTGCGTGACGAACCAATGTGGGACGTTGACGAAGTTGTGGAATCGTTTGGGCACGCGGTGCACTTGTAAGCGGTAAATCAATCGCCCAGCGTTCACGGCGAACGCACTGGAGACAAAGAAAAACCAGTATCCTGCGTATAAGCCGTGCCACACGCCAGAGACGATTTGCGTGATCAAAAGTTGCGTCAACCCTGGCTTCATGCCCGCGGGTGTGACGCGGTCGTAGACGTAGTTGCGTAACCACATACCAGTTTGGATGTTCCAGTGCAAAGGAATGGAGTTGAGTGTGACAGCTTTCGTAACTCCTAGGGGATGGATATTTGTTGCCGTCTCAAACGTAGGTTGGCCCTTGGCGTCGTATCCGCTAAATCCAATACCGGCGACGGTGCACGCAAAATCCGCCATGAGCCAGACGAAGTAATATTTGTAACGGTTACCCTCGCCATAAATGTGCATGTGCCAAATGCGGTGTAACAACGAATATTCCATCCATTTGGGATTCAAGTACGTGTTATCGATGGTGTAGACGCTCGTAATCACGGTGTGTAAGGCTAAAAACAACAGCGCCATGGCGAATTTCTTCACCGCCGACTTCACCGCGCTCGGCGTACGCCCGCCCCACACTCCACGCTTATTCAACCAGTCAGTGTAGTCTCTGAATTCAATCGCGGGTCCACTGACTAACGTACACGGGAACATCAACCACGACGCGTAGTCCAAGACATTCGGCAACTCTTTGATGTGCCGACGTTTTTGAAATTCATTCATCGCCGTGAGCTCCGTCGTCGACGCGTCCTCGTAATTCATCGCACACGCCGTCACCTTCAACACCAGTACCATGAGAAGACCAGATATGTCTACTTCACCCCGTTTCCACGTCATCGCCGTGTCTGCGTTATAGTGATACTGAATCAAATACGCAAACGACGCCACGAACACCACGACGCCGCACCGACGCCTCCACAGCACCATCATCACATAGCTAAAAACCCCGAAATGCGCGCACACGATCGTCGACCGCCCGAAACTCGCAAACGACAACATCACTCCACTCACCAGCGCGTACATCGACCTCGCAAACGGCGCGTACGGGCGAGGCACGGTGCGATCGATCACGTGAAACCCGCACCCGATCGGCGCACCCAAGACTAAACCGAGCAAAAACGTCGTCGCGCCGTGCGGTAACCCAATCGCCGCGGACGCCGCGGCGACGAGCGATGCCCATTGCGCGCACAGGGCGTCTACGGCGAACATCACGGCGCGCGCGGTGATGTGCCGCTCCCGAATGTGCGCGAATGCGCACTCTATCCATGAGACACACGAGCGCGCGCCGACACAACGCGACGCGCGACGCCCGCGCGACCATGTTTGCGAGCACGAGCGCGACGATGACGCTGACGCAGCGCCACGCGTCAAACGCGGAGTTCCGTGCGGTCGCCACGCGCGCGTCGACGGCACGACGGTGCGCGACGGTGCGCGTGCTCGCGCTGTTCGGCAAGCCCAAGGATAAAATGGCTCGCGACGCCATCGACTTGAGCAAGCGCAAGATTTCCGAAGCGGGCTCTATCGTCGGGGCGCCGGTAAAGGTGACGTTTCTCGGCGCGAATAACTCGCGCGTTGAGGTGGAGTGCGGGAGCGAGCAGTATATTTTAGACGCCGGGCTCAACGCGGGGATTGAGATTCCGTTTACGTGCCGGGGGGGCATTTGCGGCGCGTGCGTCGCGCGCGTGGCCAAGGGCGCGGTGGATCAAAGTGATATTACCGATTTAGAGTTTACGCTGAGCGAGGATGAAATTGAAGCTGGGATGGCGCTTTTGTGCATGGCTCGACCGGTGGGCGACGTGGAGATCGAGACGCAAAGCGACTGGGGATATTCTTTAGGCACGACGGAATGGAAGGGCGCGACTGGGGAGATTCTCGGTCGCGATCCGACGCCATTGATGGGTGATAGCGACCGCGTCGGCTTGTAATTATACTCCTGAAGACGAACGCCATCGTGTCATCAACCGCCGACGTTCGACGCGCGCGCGCGCGCCAGCCTCTCGACGCTCGACACACACACACACACACACACACACACATCATCATCGACACCTCGCGCGTCACACCACCACCCCCACACACCGCCTCCTCGCATCACCCACCATCCCCATCACCCTCATCAACGCCACCATCATCCCCCTCCATCATCATCATCATCATCGCCGGGTGCCTCATTTCCAATCCATCGTTTTGAATTCAAATCGATGCACCACCCACGACACACCTCCCGCGCGTCCATCGCGCGCGCCCAAAAATCCCTCCCCGCACACCGCGCCCGACGCACGCGCGCACGTCGTCTCTCGCGTCGCGCATCGCGCGCGCGCGTGCCCGACGCGAGTACCCATAACTCATCCCATCACACGCATCCCATCACGTCGCGCGCGCGCGTCCACGACGACACCACCGACGGCACTCTCGCGCGACGGAGCACGGGATTTATCCCAATCTCGCGATACGGGCGATCATCGTACAATCGATGCGTCTAAGCCGATGACGCGCGCGCTCGACTCGACTCGACTCGACTCGAGCGCGTCAG
>Ga0255756_1001172_pt1 | contig 30050 bp, 48 predicted proteins | sample 011ome_20_FD_179956 | JGI IMG/M metagenome (GOLD analysis project Ga0255756, IMG submission 179956) | Coastal salt marsh microbial communities from the Groves Creek Marsh, Skidaway Island, Georgia - 011509CT metaG (version 2) | ecosystem: Environmental > Aquatic > Marine > Intertidal zone > Salt... | reverse complement strand
GCTCTGTCTCTTGCGCTGTTTTTAATAGCGCCGCCAAATGTGCCTGTTAGACTTGACCGAACCCAAAATGAAAGCGTAATTGTTTTTGCAGATGCCGTTCCAAAAGCAAGGTCTGCTGAATTAAAACCTTCAATTTTTTGCTCTATGTTGAAAATGTCATTCCCACTATCAGCAGTAGCGGCTAATGAAGTAACCAACAAGGAGTTTGAAAACCCAGCAGGAGCGGTAGTAGACTGCTGAACGCTGTACTTGTTTGACGCCGCACCGCCATCAAAAGAGTTTCCACTCCAACGGTCTAAACTATATACGCCATTAACTTGTGTGTAACTCGCCCCAGCATTACGCTGGTCAATCCGCATATCTCCGTTGATGATGCGGTTTCTGTTCGACGGGCTGTTTGAGCCATACGCCGCTAATGCTGCTGCTTGCGTCATTGTGCGCTCTCCAATTGTTCGTCAGTTGGTCGTGCCAGTGTTGGGTGTTCCCACTTAGCAATGTAGTCACCTTTGCCATCACTGTCGTTTTGCAGGGTGATTGTTCCAGAAAGATTCATTGAAGTGAAATCCTCAATAGTTAATTCTGGATATAATGTAATTATTTTTTGATATAAACTCATTACGCTGCCCTCACTAAACAACCATCAAAGTTTTGAGTAAAAGTGTAACTATTTATAGTGATAGTACTGCCCTTATTATTGTCGAAATAACATTCAACATAGTCAGTAGTACCATTCATATACATCATTACTGATAATGTAAATTGTCTAGCGTCGTTAACAACTTGTGTGCTTCTTGTGTAATCAGTTCCAGATTTTTGTATTTTTAAAAAGGAATTGCTTGGGGAGTCCCCAGAGTACACTGAAGCGTTAAAATGATAATACCCAGCAACATTTGGAGTGAATCGACCAAGAGAGGTGTCAAAACAACTATTGGTGTCAAATCGTTCCGTGTCATATAGAACTTTTGTAGATGTTCCTGTTGAACAAGATATATTTGAGTTATTGTAAGCACTAAACGCTGGTCCATTACCCGCCACGTTCGTGCCCAACTTTGCCTGAGTTACTGCTGCGTCGTCAATCTTGGCTGTTGTTACTGCGCCGTCGGTGATGTAGCTTGTGTTGACTGCTCCGGCTACTGCTGGGATGGCGTTGCTAACACCGCTCACATAGAAAGATTCCGTGGTGACTAGATCACCTGCCGTGGCTCCCGCTGCGAGGACAACCGTTGTGCCGCTTGTAGCTGTGAAGTCTGCCGTACCCAGCATGACGCCGTTGCGGTAAACATTGATGAACCCTGCAGTGTAGCTCGGCACCGAGAACGTCGTCTGGCCTGATGTAGCCGTGAACTCCGTGAGAGTGCGATATGCTGTGGTTGCTACGCCGCTTGCTGGGAGACCCAGATAACGAGCTGAAATGTTACCAGTTCCCGTGGGTGGTGCGCCTGAGAAAGTCAGACTCGTTCCGCTGACCGCGTAAGTCGATGGGTCTTGGAGAACACCGGACACAGCAACAATGACGGAAGCTGAATTTGCCGGGGCCACCGACATGGTGAACACCGTGGTCGAACCATCGCCACTGAACTGGTCAGTAACGAACGCCGCCGTAGTGGGTTGTGCGCCGATATAGGACATTTAAACTCCTTTGGGGTACTCTGCTTTGACCGCAGAAATCGTCTCTTTCCACGCATCAATGCCTTCGTGGTAAATCTGGTCTAGCTGGTCAGCGATGGATGGGTAGGCTTGGGCACGTTTTTGTGCGTAGGTAAGTGCATCAAAAGAAGCCTTGGCTTTAGCTTCGTTAATTGCGGCTACCTCTTCCATTGAAATTTCAGTTAAGCCTTCTGGGATAGAATCGCCATCTTCAAAACCAAAAATGTTATTGTTAGCGTCTTTGTAATGTTTCATTATCGCAACTCCCACCAAAACTGAATACCAAAATTGGAGTTGTTTACCATTCTATAAGTAGAACCATCAGGAACCATGAATGAAATTGAACAACCACCGCCTCCACCACTTGGAGTAAACTGAATAAATCCAGCGTTGGAACCATTTATTTCTAGTGTTCCGACTAAACTACCAGAAGCATTAGGACTAATGATTACAAAAATTGGTTTACCTGTGGAATTGGTGTAAGTTGTTCCCATAGCCCTACTAGCGGCTACGTCTTGCCATGTTTGCCCAACACCAATAGGAACAGCATCTCCAGTTAACTGGGATGAGGTAATACTACCCGCTGGCAGGGCGGCGCCGGTCAGGGATACCCCCGCGTCTTGGATTTTACTAATAGCCATTATGCTTCCTCCGCTGGTTCAGGCGTGTTGCCCTCTGCCAGCCATTTGAGATATTCCTGATAGTCCGTATTCGCGGGGTCGAATGGGATGAATGCGTTGTCGGACAGGCGAATAGCAAAAGCAACTTCTCCTGATGTTAATGATTTATGCAGTTTGTACATTTATAGCTCCGCAGAAAGTTCTAAACTAGAAAAAGCAGCAGCGTTTTGAATAAGTCTACACGCCTGACCACCAGTTAAGCTAGAAGAAAGGTTTGCATAAAACATAATGTTAGAGGGCGTGCTTACATCAGGATTAACGGACGATGGAGCAACACCACCACTAAAGCTAGTCACCAATGTGTTAGTAGGATTTGTAAATGTAAACGCTGGAGCCGCCCTCATAACAACTGGAAGCGGTAAAATAAATGTTGCTGTTGTTGCATTAGCAAGTGCCCCGATGCAATATGGGTGATAAGAGGTATTCCCCGTTTTACCTGTTTGTTGGTAGTACCGCTGACACATCGCCAGCTCGCGCCCGTAGTCGCGGAAATCGAAGCTCGTTGCGGCATTTCCTTCTTCCAACTGGACACCCGTGATATAGAACGTGGCTCCTGAAGTACCAACAACGGACGTTGCGCCTGTGGCTGAGTTGTAGTTTGTACCAGCCCATGCTCCTGCGGGTCCGCTATATGTTGAGCCAACACCCAAACCAAACATTATGGTTAACCCAGTCCCATTGTCTGTTACCCAAGTGCCTGTAGTATCGCCAGCAACCGTTACAGATTTTTGTTCCCAAGTATTAGCGGAAGAAATCGTGTATGTAAATGGGTACGAACGATTTGCGGCTGAGTTTCGCAAAGCCCCGCCAAATGTTCCAGTAAGGCTGGAGCGAACCCAAAACGATACGGTAACAGTCTTGGCACTTGCCGTTCCCCAACCAAGGTCAGCGACATTGTATCCTTCTATATATTGCCGAATCCAATAAGTATCTGTTGAGGAGACACTTGTCGCAGCCAAAGAAGTTACAAGTAATGAATTGGTAAATCCTGTAGGGGCGGTTGTTGATTTTTGTACACTAATTGCTGATCCAGCATTTCCATACGCCAACCATCTATCCAAAGTATAAGTTGGGGTCGCTGCGCCAATGGTAACGCTCGCCCCAGCGTTCCTCTGGTCAATAACCATCGCGCCGTTGATGATGCGGTTCTTCATGCCCGTAGCGTTACCTGCACCGAGGGTGCTGCCGCCAAAGAAGGGGATGTTGGTAAGGGATGGGCTGAGTTGAGATGTACCCACCGTGCCGGGGCTGGGGGTTATTGTCTGGGTTACCGTGCTCAGGTACCGAGCGTAGACGTTTGCCGTGCCTGCCGGAGGAGCTGAAGTAAACGTAATCGTTGTGCCGGACACGGTGTAAGCCGTGCTGGGCTGTTGGACCACGTTGCTGATTACAACTTCGATGTCGTTGACGGATGCAACAGGACGTGACAGGGTAAAGGCAACCGAAATCCCATCACCGTTGAAATAATCCGTCCCAGACGTAAAGCTCTGGGTTTCGGGTGTTGAGCCAAGATATGCCATTGTCTACCTCTTAGGTGATGTTCAGTACTGAAGTCACAACGTCTGCGGATGCTGCTGCGGAGGTCACTACCTTGAGCACATCACTTGCAACCAGCACCACTTTTTGATCGCCGCCCACCAAAACCAGAGAGCTTCCAACTGGGACCGTGGCGTCTTTAATCAAGTAGTAGTCCACTGCAGAACGAGTGAAGTAGGCGCTAGCCGTAATGGGGCTTGCCGAAGTATTAGCCACGGACATGCCGACCACAGTGGTCTGCGTACCTGCACCCACAGTCACAACTGTAGCAGCCGAAGTGCCAACGTCTTTGTTGGCGTATGAGGTAAATGTGTTTGCCATTTCTGTTCCTTATCCTAATGCGATTGCCAAAGCGACCGCAGTTCCGGCTGGGTCTACCTGTAAGTTAGTTTGTGCGCCGCTCACCGTCGTAGCACCCGTACCACCGTTAGCCAAAGCTAGCGTACCAGCAACCGTAACCGCTCCATCTGTTGCAGTAGAAGGAGTCAGCCCAGTTGAGCCAAAGGAGATGGTAGTTACACCGTCTGCCTCAGTGGTTGCAATTTTAATGAAATCTGACCCATCCCAAGCCGCCAAACAGCGCTCATTGGGTACTAGGGTAATCCCTGTAGTTGGACCTGCACCAACCAACTTGATGCTTTGTGTGCCGCCAGTAGCGTTGATGACCACGTAGGTCTTGCTGGCTGCGGGAGCAGTGATTGTGCGTAGAGTAGAGCCAGATGCCGTCCACAAAAGAATCGCCTGTCGAGCCTCGTTAGCTGCAAGCGATGTGGTGGAGAGTGTTACGTCTGCGTCGGAGCTGAGTGTTGTCGTTCCAGCAATTGCAGAGTCAAGTAAGCTCGTGATGCTGGTATTGACGACATCGCCCCAAGAACCTGACAGTTCGCCCGTGACGGGTAATGCCAAGCCTAATAGTGATGTTGAGCCGGTAGCCATATATTAAGTCCTTCAATCAAAGTGCATCACGCTGCTATATTTTGCCAGTTTGCGGTCTGCGTGTCATCTATTGTTTGCCAATTTGCTGCTTGCGTGTTAGTAAGACCAACCCAACTAGGAATCTGCCCAGTTGGTACCATCCCCCAAATGTTCACAACCCCAACAGCGCCGACAGCTTGAACGCCGGTAACGGTCACTCTAGCGCCTGCACTAGCAACTACGTTGCCAATCTGAGCTGCCGCCTGAACACCAGACACCTGCTCGACAATAGACAGCAGAATGTAAACATTTCCTACTCGGCCTACGCCTGCAACCCCAGTTGGGAATATCTCGCCTGTACCCGTTACAGTAACAGCGCCAGTGCCACCAGTAGCCTCAACCCCAGTAACCCCGACATCAGCGGCAGCGGAAGCCACAACCGTGCCCAGTTCAGCAGTCCCCTCAACGCCCGTTACCGGCACGTCCTTGGGTATAGAGACTACAACGGTACCAATCTGCCCTGTTGCAGATACGCCGCTTGGGAAAACATTCGCCTGTCCAACAACCCCCACAGTGCCCAACGCACCTGTGGCCTCAACCCCAGTGACATCTACATCTATGCCAATAGAGATCGAAACATCTCCAACCTCGCCTGTGGCCTCAACCCCAGTAACTGTCGTATTCGCCGCCGCAGAAACTGCCGCACTGCCTACCTGCCCAGTAGCCTCAACTCCGATTGGGAAGACATTTGCCTGCCCAGTAGCCGTTAAAGTACCAACCTGCCCAGTAGCAAATACCCCAGTTAGAAGGACACTAGCCGCACCTGCGACCGCTACCGAGCCAACTTCTCCAGTAGCACTAACGCTTGTACTGCCAACACCCCAGCCCTGATCGCCCCAAGATACACCTGAAGCGTTCCAACCACTGAGGGGGACAACTACATCGGACACTTAGGACCCGTTAGGCAATACGAATGATTGCGTTTGTAGCGTCTGCAGTGGGGAATTGGACGGTAAAGTTACCGGCGGTCGATGTCTTATCTGCGCCAAAATCCAATACGGCAATCGCTTTGTTGGCGTTAGTGCTGTCGTAAATCAATGCGCCGCGAGCGGTAATCGTGGCGGTAGCCCATGTGGTATCGTTAAAATCCACATACGCAGTAGTGCCAGAGGTAGCGATTGTCGCGCCAGTTAGCGTATTACCACCAGCGGTGTATCCTGTACCCACAACTTCGTTAGTCGTTGTGTAAGCAGTAGTGGCTGCACTCAATGTTGCAGAGCTGGTATATAAAGCGATTTTGATGGTATCCGCATCTAAATCAATCTCTCCAGCGAGGAAGTCAGCTTTAGCTGATGTACAAAAGGCTTGTGTGATTGCCATAATAAGGCTCCTTAGTTAGCAGGTATACGGGTCTGCCCCGTACGGTATGAATCGGTCCGTTGCTTGCCATCGCCCAAGTTCTTGAGTAATGTCAGGGCTTCCATGTAACGTGTGTTGTACAGCGCTACCATATCCGCCTCACCCTTCATGTAGGTTATGGCTTCACACATCGTTCCGTACAGCAGAACAGAGTCAAAGTTTTCACTCAACCATGTAGTGCCAGCCGTCACAATGGATTCTGGGTAGTAGTAATAGTGCAACTCTGCACTGTATGCTGCGTCAGGAGTTGGCCCCAGAATAAGGGACAGCTCGTTAATATCACCAGAGTTGGGACCAAAAATAGCGTAGTACTTGGGCGTGCCTGTCGACGTTGGGTTTGGGTACGCCTCACGCATAAAGTTCACGTCTTTATTTAGCAGGAACGTGTATTCTCCCCCACCAGCGGGAAATACTGCCAATGAGTAAGGTGACAGGAAGTCATCCGGGCAAGACAAATAGGGTGAATTTGCAGTCAAAGTCCCTGTCACGTTCTTGCGCAAATTAGCAACCTGCACCGTGTTATACACACGTTGCTCTGCCTGACGAATGAACTCGTTCATATTTACTGTGGGAAACGTATTCTCACAGTAGTCACTAACCAGTGTTACAAGTTCTGCGTAGGTCATACTTTAAGTCGTAGTGTCTTTAGGTTATTGTTACCGTAACTGTACCAACTTCTCCAGTTAAAGCCAACACATTAGGGGTAGTACCCGCATCAAACCCTCTTGCCCCACCAACGGGATTCCAGCCCCACTGAATATCTCTAGAAGTGTAATCACCACCCTCAAAAGACAAAGACTTGTCCCCACGAGGATTCCGTGCGGCTTGTGGGTCAGTGACTGGATACATACCCTGCATGTTCTGCGGATGGTCGATCTCCCAGCACTCATCACAAACCTGCAAATCAGTCGGTTTTGTCCGAACGACCAGCTCTTTTAACTCTGTGCGCTTAAAACGGAACCCACACCGATCGCACTCGGCAATCGTGTGTTTACCACTGGCAAACTTCTGTGCAGCCATTAGGGTTTACCCTATGGACATGTAGCGCGGCACCAGCGAATACGAAGCCTTTTCTCGGTCTTCCATAGCTGCCAGCTCCCACGCCTCATCATATTGTTGCTTCAAAATCTGCAAACGATCAACACCGTTGGGCAACTTCAAAGCTAAGTAATAGGCCAAACCAGCTGTCATACAGGGCAAGAAGCGGAAGGGGACATCCATCGTATTAACGCCATTACCTGCGTCGTCGATTCGCTTCAAACGCCAGTAGACGAACTGATAGGGTTGTGTGTTATCAGGAACGGGCCATAACGTAACTGTCGGCGTAGCAGCCTGACGATCAATCCAAGCCTGAATCGGACGACCCTGAGACAACTTGGATGGGATGGAGGAATAGGTAGAAACACTAATACGAGAAACAGACAGGTCAGATTGGGTAGAGGCATTACCTGCGTTGGTACGAACCACAAACTCCAACAAGTCCACCGTATCCGAAGGCAAATTGTATGTAGCTGTACCGGCGACAAGAGAGATAGACCCCTGCTCAATCGTCCACATATTGACGCCACGGTTGGCCCAATCCGCAAACATCAAGTTCAGACTACGGCGGGCAGTCTTTAAGTCATACCCGGTACGCATTTCAGAACCGGCACGCTCAAACGCCTCCTCCACCAGCTCGGTGAGGTCCATGTTAAACGCAGTGGTTCCTGATGTTGCCATTATCTGTATCTCGCTGTTTTAGCCGCAATTTTCTTTGGCTGGGCCACAAACTCTGGCATTTCAGCACACGCCTTTGAACTTGGTACCGCGCGTAGCAGCACCACCACCTCGGGCTACTGAACCACCTTTTTTGTACCCTTTGACGTTCCCGCCACCTTTCAGACCACTGCCGTACTCTGACTCCAGCTTTGCTGCACGTTGACGTTTTGCGTAATCCCGGGCTTCCTGCGCGGCTTCCATACCGCCATCAGATGCGACTGCACGTGCCGCAGCTTCACCCTCAGTAGTGTCGCGTTGGACATTACCGCGACTTATCGGGGCGTTGTCTCGCTTGCGCTTCTCACCTGCCATTACGCGGGCGTCTGTTTCGGCGCGAGTTACGGGCGCTGTATTGCGTTTGCGAGTCTCGTCGTTTTTAATTCGATCACTAGTCGTGACGCGTTTTGTTAACCCACGCTCTTTGTTCAAGAAATCGCGCAGGCTCATGCCTGATTTTGCCAGCTCTTCTTTGGTGACGATTGGGTTACCCTTTTTGTCGAGCTTACGACCTTTGGGGTTTATCTTTTTCATGCGGGCGGCAGCCATCGGATTGGCTGTAACCGCAGGAGCCTCAATATTTGTATCAGGCATATCCATTACATAACTCCTTTAAATGTGGTTCCTTTTGTGGCTGCGCCACACCCGCGAGAAACTGAACCGCCCATACGCATCTTCTTGCCGTGCATGCGTTTCTCGTGGGATTTAACGGCACGAGCCGCAATTTTCTGCATAGAGCCCATCTTGGCCTTTTTACCTTCCGCTTTTTCTTTTGCGGGGGATTCAGCAGCTTCATGCTTTTTCATAGCTGCTTTGGACTTGTATTTCTCAGCACCGCCATATTCTTTAATCATGTCGCCACCTCTTCCAAATTTACGGCCTTTATCGGCCTTGTTGAACTCTTTACCCACGGACTGTGGGATGCCTACTTTCTTAGCAAAAGCTGGGTTATGCGCCACAGCCGCCATCAATTTAGCCTGTTTTTTGCTAGTTGAGGGCACTCTTCTGCTCCCGGATAAACGTATCCAACTTCGTATCTAGCCGATCAAGCCTGTCAATAACGCGGTTGATGTCTGTGTGGAGTTCAGAACGAGTCACATACTTCTCAGCATTCTCTTCACGAGTCTTGCTAAGTAAGATACCAATGCGCTTAACTTCATCTTGGGACGTTTTAACCCACAGAAGAATTAAAGCAACAATGAGGGATAACCCTCCGTTCCACAACATCATGTCCATTTTTAGCAGTTCCACGCTCTAAGGCTCTTGTTTATACGACTGTTCGGGTCTTTGGCTGTCTTTGAACTCGTCAACTTGGACTTCATCCCAGACATTCTGGCGCAGAAGGACTTTCGCCGTGCTGCGTCTTTCTCTGTCTTTGGGCTTGGAGCGGGGGCCTTCAAACCCGGTTTCCCGGGGTTCGCCTTGTTGTAGGAGGCTCGCCCTTTGGCGTTTAGACCGCCTTTGGGGTCCTTGCCCTCTTTCCTCGTCCATGCTGCTGACTTAGCCATAAAACACCGTCACAGACGTGACGTTCGCCGGTACAACCCATACAGCGTTCTCAAAGAGAATGCCTTCGCCGGGCAACAAAATGTGCTGCGTATCCGCCACACCTGCTGTTGCAATATTTAATTTAACCGCACCGCCATCTCCATCTTCGATCTGCACAGAACCAGCAGTGCCAGTTGTGACAAAAGACAGAGCTTTAACGCGAGTACGGTACGGAACAGCCGCGCTTTCAGACGTTACCGTCGCGGCCTTGACATCGGTTTGCATACCCATAATTTAGCTCCTTAAAACAAATTAAACCCCGTTGCCGGGGGAGCTAAATCAACCAGCAGAAACAGCTAAAGTACCGCTGTTGTTCCAAATCGCGCCAGCAACGCCGGGGTCAGAGGTAGGAATAACGATTACGTTAGCAGTGCCAGTAGCAGTTACGTTGCCAGTGGCAGTAACAGTAGTAGCGATAACAGGGCCAGAAAAGCCGTTAGTAGATACGACTGGGCCAGAGAATGTGGTTTGTGCCATGATAATTCCTTACATGCAAGTGGGGCGTATCTGTCTGCATGTCGTCAGCCGGGACTGTCAGATACACCGGGAACCCCGGGTTGTTGCCAATATATCACCAACAAAAAAGAAACGCAAGAAAAAAGGGAGCCAAAGCTCCCTTTTTTCGTCAGGCTTAGGCGCCTGCTGAACCCCAGATACCCAATGGGTCTGACCAGCCGAAGCTGTAACGCTCACGAGCCTTGTAACGTACGTTACCAGTATCGAAGTCGCCGTCCATAGAGGTAGCCAAAGGCGTACGCTCAAAGTGCTTCAAGCCGTTAGGAACGTCAGTCATGATGAACCATGCGTTCGTGTCGGTCAAGAAGTGGTTCACAGTGAAACCGCCGGGGATTGCATTATCGCTACGCAACGCGTTGATGTCGTTGTTAGCGGTATCGGTGCGCAACTCAGTCTTCATGAGACGGGTGGCAACGAACTGCAATGATGGAGGAATCACCATCTTTTGAGCGCGAGCAGCGATCAACAAACCACGCTCATCGGTCCAACCAGCGATCTGGATGATCGCGTTTTCCAACGAAGTTTCGTTGAGGTCAGAACCAGTGGTGGGGCTGTTGTAGTTCGCACCGCCGTTGATCAGGGGGTGACCAACACGGCTTGAGCCGCTGTTAACGCCGCACAAAGAGACACCGTCACCACCAAGGTAAGAACCGCTGAATGCGTTGTTCAACACAGCAGCAGCTTTAACTTGCTTGGTGTAAGACATCGCACGGGCCAAAGACTTGGTGTAACGAGCAGACAGGCTGTCGTACAAGTTGTCTTCAACAGCTTCTTCAGTGATGGAGAAGCCCAGAGCGATAGTCTCGTGGTTGTAGCGAGCGGTGAATGCTTCTTGCGCGTTGTCATAAGCGATGGCAGAGCCTTCAGCCTTGACAGGTGCAGAACCAAAACCAGCCAGCTTGGTCTCTTCTTCAAATGAGCGCTCAGAAGATTCAGTTTCGTAAATCTCTTTGTGCTCTTCGCCATAACGCTTGTATTCCATGCCGAACAGAGCGTTCAAGCCGGGCAACAGCTCTTTAAGTAGTTGACTGCGTGAAATTGCCATTTTTATTTACTCCTTACAGACCAACGTTATTCAAATATGAATGAGCGCTGGGGTTGAACTTAACCAACACGTCTGTATAAGCATCGCCTGCGGGTGAGGCGAAACCGACAATACGGAAGGCAGCAGCAGTCGTTTGAACGGTAGCATCCAAAGCTGAAGTAGAGTTACCAGTAGTGGTAGAACCAGTAGAGGTAGACTGCACAGCAGCAAAGAATGTGTTGGTGCCCAAGACTGTTTGAGCGCCAGAACCATCCAATTGAGCTTGGAACGTGACGTTAGGGTCAGTAACGACATAAGCCTTGACCACGCCAGTTGTACCGCTGGGGTAGTATTGGCTGTGAATCACTTGACCTTGTGCGTTGACGTACTCGCAACCAACGAACACACCAATAGCACCGACGCCAGAGCCGCCGAGGTTGTTGGTAGTGATGTCAGCGCCAGTAGCGGTAGAGATAGCCAAATAGCCATCAGAACCGACAATCACGACTTGACCATTGAAAATGTTGGTGGCTTCGCCAGCTGGATCAATCAGAAATTCTTCCGTTGCGCCAGCATAAGGCATGCCATCAACACGCTTGACGGGTTTTAGCCCGTAGGGTGCAGCAGTATTTGCCATATTAAAAAACTCCTAAATTACTTAGAACCTGAACCAAACCCGCCTCCGCGACTGTTCGTTGACTTGCGGTCTGAGAACAGCGGCATCCGAGGGTCACTGTTTCGCATGAAGTGGTTGTCCACTGAATCCATCTGGGACTGAGCCTGTTGGTTATAGTACCGGTCGCGAGCTTCCGCCATCTCTTGGGACATCTTGCAGAGCATTAGTCCTCCGATCTCAACGTTACCTGTTGCGTCGTTACCCATCAGCATCAATTCTGGATGGTCTGCTGCTTTGACCGGTTCCCAGCCCTCACGCATCTTTTTAGACACGTTTGTCGGATCAGCCTGTCCCATGATATGCGTAGCAATCCATCGGTAGACATAACCCGGTTCGGGAGTTGGGTCTGGCAGCGCGCTCGGCGGTACGTATACAGCACGAGCATTTTTTTCGCGTGAGTTAAGGTCACGAGGTGTACGGTTTTCAGCCATTTGATTTCTCCATCTTTGCCAATTCAACAGCATATTGCTGCGGGGTTAATCCAAACTTTTTAGCCAACGCAACTTGCGTAGGGGTTAGCTGGACTTTTCTAGCGCCAGTCGAACGTGTCGCTGGTGCCACAACCGTGCTCGGCTTTCTGAAGCCATCACCGGACTTCGGCTTGTCATCATCCCCGAAAAATTCGTGGAACGTTGACTTCATGCGAGCATTTATTCGCTCGAAATACTCATCACTGCGGGGGTCTACCCCCGAATTCACTAGCTTCTGATGCAGCCCTAGTGCAAAGCTGGTCATTTCCTCGTATCCCGGAGCGCCGAACCACTGGTTTTTTGCCTGCCAGCGCAGGGTTTTGTCATCGACTTGCTGCGGTTGCGATACGTTTTGGGTAGTTTTTACCTCATCTTCGTCTACTTGTAAAGGGGTTGCCCGAAAATTTTCTGCAGCCTTCGCTTTAATTTTAGCCTCAAAGAGTGCTTCTTGGGCCGCAATAATAGCGTCGGTGTCATACGATTCATTGGCTTCCCTCAATGCACGCCGTGCATTTTCAACTTCTGATTCGGCAACTTGTTTCAGAGAAGCGGCATACTGCTCGGACCCAGTATTTACATGCTGGCGCAGTTTGCGGTTTTCTTCAACCATGTGCTGTGCAAGACGCTCAAGTTCCTGCTTTTCACGCAGTAGAGCTTCTTTTGCCCGACGCTCGTCGTGACGCGCGTGAGTCAGCTCTTTAATGCGTTTCTGGACATTGCCGGTGTAGGACTCGATTTCTTCGTCTGTCGGGTCTTCTACTTCACGGTCTAATGGCTTGCGGCCTTTGTCCTTCTCAGGAGTGTCATCAACAATCTCAACTTCAAACTCATCTTCACTTGCAGTGGTATCTGAAGTATTGTCGCTAAGTTGTTGTTTTTCCTCAATTTCATCGGGAAACTCAAACTTGTCTTCCATTTTTACTCCTTAAGCGCGGGTCAAACCGCGAGGGTCTTGCACAACAGCCTCAACTTGATCGTCGTTAATCAAGCGAAACTCTTTTCCGTAGATTTTGAAACGCGTACCGGAATACGTACGTACGAGAACAAAGTCACCCTCTTTACACCAAGCGCCGCTGGTGAATTTGGATTCGTCTTTGTACGCGTCAGGGCCCAGCTTTAAAACAAACAGAGCCGTTGTGGCGTGCTCTTCTTGTTTCATGTACGTATCAGCTTTGATGATTGAGGAGTTCTCAAACTTATCTGACACGTCTGGCACAACACACAGAATCTTCCAGCCTTTGGGCTCAGGGAGCATCGCCGCCTTCTGCTCGTCTGTGGCTTCTTCGTCTGGTTTTTCAATGGGCTGTATGCCGGGAGGTAGGGATAAACCCGGAGGCAGAATGATTTCACTCATCTGATTCGTCTACTTTCTTAGCAAGGTCAAGGATATAACGCTCTGCAATGGCTAGACCTTGGATAACACCACAGAGTTTTTGATATTCTTCAAAAGAGCGACAGTTCCCCCCTGCGCAGTCGTCTGCGTAGTTGTTCATGTCGGTGCGTACTTGTTCGCGCAATACGCGTGCGAAATCGGAAACAATTGTCACTGTTTACCCCGTTTTTGTGCCACTTGGGCACGAGATTTTGCGATGTCAATGCCCATACGGACACCTTCTCGCTCTTGTTGCGCAGTTAACTGCGATTTGGATTTCTCCATGTCGATCGCCAACTTCATGCCTTCCAGCTCGAGTTTGGCTTTCATTTCTTGCTCTTTCAAGCGAAGTTCGTCTGCGTCGCCAGCGGCGTCGGTTGCTAGTTTCTGTTTCTTCAACTCCAGCTCTTGCATCTTGATCTGCAGCTCTTGCTGCTGCATCTGCAGAATCGGGTCCTGTGCCTGCTGCATTGCTTGTTGCTGTGCAGCCGCAGCTTGGTTCTGTTGCAGGACTTGGTTTGCGGCTTGAGCCATCATGCTGGACAGCGCCAACTCGATCTGAGGTGGCAACTTTTCGTCTTCGGGAGGCAACGGCATACCCAGTTGCTGCTCAATCTTCTGACGATAAGAGAAGCCAACGTGATCGGCAACGTGTGCCATCATCGCGGCTTGGATCATTGGAGCGCGGGGGTTCTGCCCAACAAGCTGCATAATCGTCGGATCATTCATCATCGCCATGTGCACAGCAATGTGTGAGTCATGATCCTGATACTGGAACGCCTTAACAGGGTCTCCCATCAAAACGTTCTTATTCTCCGTGACGGGGTCTTTGGGCTTCATGTCCTCTTCCAAAGGCACGAGCTTGTCGGCGTTCTTAATACCCAGAACCTCCAACATCCCACGGTGCAGCTTGGGCAGGTCATAAATATCGGGAGCTGACTGCGCCAATTGAATAACAGCCTGATACTGAACAACGCGCTGGCTTAGAGTCGCAGCGTTGGGGTCGCTCACCGGCATGATGTCTACGTGGTCGTAGTCTGCGCCTTTAGCACGGGCGCCTTCTTCACCGTCGGGGGTGTATTCATACTCGTCAGGTGTGTAGTCGCGGATGATGCCCGCGAGCAACTGCAGTTCTTGCTTTAGGGCGTAGTGCACCCGAGCCTGAACAGCCGTCATCACCTTCAGCTGACGCTCCAGCAGTGCCAGAGTAGACCCAACCGGCGCATTCGCGCTCATGTCGGAGACCTTCATGTCAGCAGTTGCTGCAAAACGACGGCCTTCTTCCACCACGTTACTGAGCAGTGCCATCAGCACTTGGCTAGGTTCTTTGTATGGCAGCGGCAGGATGTTGTCACGCAGCGTGCCTGAGCCTACGTCAGCATCACGGAACTCGCCCGGAGCGATGGGGGTGTCGTCTCCCTTGATCCGCAGCCCTCGTGATTTCAGACCGCCCGGCAGGTTAGAGAGCGTACCAGCATCAATAAGCTGGCGCATCAAAGATGTCGCTGAATTGGCAAAGCCACCGATCAGGTGGAACAGACCGAAGCCATAGGCACCAAACCCGGGGATGTACTGGTAGTGAACGAAGTGGTTGCGCTTGAGCTTCAGGTCATCATCTGGGCGCCAGTTGCGACGGATTGCCAGAATCTCGTTCGTGCCACGAATCAGTGTGACCACATACGGCAACGCAATGCCCGTGGGGTCGCCTTCTTTATCTAAATCCTCAAAGCCCTCAATGTCCAAGTCAACATGGCACTCGTACAGGGTGAAGCGATCATCATTAATATCGCTAAATCCCGTTTCTTTATCTTTGGCTTTGTTGATCTCATCGGTCGCTTTATCTGGCTCCCCGATGTCCACATCGCGGTAGAAGCCCGCAACCTGTAGTTTCGTGATCTCATTCTTAGTTTTACGCATGACGTGAGTCACGCGGTAGCAGGACTGAATCTCCGACGTGCCGTATGGCAACAGAATATCTTCAGCCGGAACAAACACAGAAATCTGACGCCCAAGGCTCGGGTCGTAATAGACCTTCTTAAATGCCGAACCCGTGGCAGGCAGTGACCACAACATCCGCTCATGCTCGGGGCGGAACTCCTGCATCACCTCTGTGAGCTGGTAGTTCATATCGTCCTGCACCCGCTCGGCAGCAGCCTTCTTATCAGGCGTCTCTTTACCGATGATCTTGGTACGCACCGGCCCCATAGCTGGGAACGTCTCCGTAATCGTCTCGCTCTGGAAGCGCACAACCGCCTCGGTAATCATCGGGTGGAATACACCAGACGCGCCGTTCCACGGCTCCGTGCGCTCCTCGATCTGCAGGCCCATCAACTTCAGCCCATTGACATAAGCCTTCTCCCAGTCTTTGCGACTGTTGCGGTCGTTGTCAATATCGCCAGACAGCTGCTCAGACAGCGTGGCTAACACACCATCGGCTACATCATCGGCGAGGTTGGCATCAAAGTCATCCCCGGTAAACTCATCTTTAGATATAGTCAGCTCCATGCCACCCATACCAATAGTCACCTCTTCAGGGTCAACGATCTCAATCTCAATGGGCTCGGCGTCCATTGATTCTTCTAACCCTGTGGGATTTTGGTACAGTGCCTTGTCGATGTTGGTAGCCATCTAATATCCTTAATAGTACGCGGCCCGTCGGGGCACATAGTAGCGGTCGTCTTTCTCGTCGGAGTCCAATGAGATAAATCCGCCTTGTCTGTAACGTAGCAATGCCTGAGTCGTCGTATCCACGTAGTCGTCGTGCTCGCCAACTGGAAAAGCTGCCATTTCTTCAATAACCTCTCGCGCCCAGCGCGTATCGGGTGCCCAGATTTTACCGCTACTAAACAGATCAGCAACAGCATTAAGTCGCACCATCTTATCGTTTCCGCGACTGGGTGTAAACTCTTGGACTGCAATCCCCATCTGGCGCAGCTCCTGAATCAGCGGCGCTCCAGCCGCCTTCTTCTCCACCACGAACGAGTCCGGCTCCCACTCTCTATAGTGTTTAAGCGCCACTTCCTTCAGTTCGGGGAAAGTCATCCGGTCTTTGAACGCATCTAGCAAGATAACCTGCGGGGCGTTGCCTTCTTCCTCGTTATAGAAGACTCCCCACGTCGTACAGGCCGAATAGTCCGAGTTATTCTTGGTCTCAAACGCCGTATCCCACGACTGAATGATGAAATCACAGGGCGGCGGGTCGTCATTCTCCCAAATCCGCCACTGTTTGCGACTGACGATGGCTGAGGACTCCGATGTGGGCTGCTGCATGTACTGCGCGTTCCAATACCGGGGGTCCAGCGACGCTTTTGTGGACTTTAGGGACTCTAGAGACCACTGCTCAGGCCAGAGGGATTTCTCATCCTCCGTATCCTCGTTCAAAATAGCTGGCAACTCCACGATTTCCCACGGAATCGCCTCTGGGTTCTTGATCTGGTAGTCAATCAGCCTGCCGGTCAAGTCCAGCAAACTCCACCTAGTCATAATAATGATAATCGCCCCGCCCGGCATCAAGCGCTGCAGTGGACCTGTCTGAAACCACGACCAAGCGGTATCAAAAGCTAGGCGCGAGTTGGTTTTTACGTCCTGTTCTGAGTGCGGATCGTCAATAACGAATAAATCAGCACCACGACCGGCAAGAGCACCGCCCACACCAGCAGCGTAGTACTGACCCCCAGCACTAGTAGACCACTTTCCAGCAGCCTTTTGGTCGTCAGCCACCAGCGTGGCGGGGAAAACTTCCTTGTACTCATCAGAATCAATCAGATTTCGTATCCGGCGACCAAAATCTTCGGACAAGCCCGCCGTGTGCGTGCCCATGATGATCTTCTTCTGAGGGTATTTGCCTAAAAAATAAGCAGGGAACAGGTAGCTGGAGAACTCGGACTTACCCATACGTGGGGCAATATTGATAATGACGCGTTTTTTGCGTCCCTCAATCACATCCGTGAAGATTTTTGCCAGCTTCTTATGGTGGGGGCCGATTTTGAACCCTGGGTAGACCGCTTGGGCGAACCCCAGCATGTTGTGGTTTGCAGCCGACAACCGTGCACGTCTCTCTCGGACCTCCAAATCGTCCAAAAGCTCCATTTTGTCCTCAACGGACATGTGCGGAAGCGCCTTTAACAGCGCTTCAAGCTCTCGCTTAGTCAGCGTTGTCAGGTTTTTCAGGTTCATCTGGCTCTTCAGTAGTCACATCAATCACATCCACGACACCCATAAACCGGTTGAGCTTGTCTTTAATACGTTGCTCAATCTCAGCGTCGGACGCTTCTACCTGCTTGACCTCAATCTTCTCGGTAAACAGACCAATTTCAGTAACTTTACCCAGCAGGCCTAGCGCCTTTAGCCGGATGTTGGCGTTGGGATTCTCAACCTCTTCCAGAATCTTCGCCACTGCGTAGCCACGCAGTTCTTTAGCTTGCTCTACAAACTCCCAGTCGTAAGCCGTCAACATTCCAGTCAGATGCCGCACCGCTGCGGGTGTCTTCAATTGCATCAACTGGGCTTTTTGGGCTTCTGGGGGTTGCGCCGTGGCGGCTGCTTTGAACGCATCACGGGCGTTGGTTGTCTGCACTTGGGCGTTTACTTCCTCATCCGACTCGACACCTAGGTCATCTAGCCAGTCTGCTGTAGCGGTTTGCGCATCCAACAGTTCATCCACCCCCACCCGAGACAGGGGTTTGAAGTTTCCCGAACTGGTGACTTCCGGGCTGAATTGCACCAAGTGATTCAACATATTGCGTAGGCCTTGTAACCTCGATGGGCTTAATGTACACTAAAACTGCATGCCCACGCAAGTGTTCATGCTTTGCTTCTCCTAGTTTGGAATTTGGCCCGCTTCGGCGGGCCCTTTTTTGCCCAGCGTTTTTTCAAATTTTTATAAAATTTTTATAAAATTTTTGGGGGCTGGCGTGAATTTGGGACCCCGGGGGTGTCTAAGATTTTACAAAATTTAAATTGTGGCTACGGAATAGTGTTATTGTTCGTCGCCGTCATGCTGTCAGAGTTTGGGGGATGGGGGTACGGTGGGGTCACAAGGTTGCCATGTCAAGGGTTCTTGGAAACACGTTGTGGTATAATAGAGGCACTCGTTAGGGAATGGTTCCCTCTCGAGCAATCAACCTTTAGGAGATCAATCCATGAAAACGTTAACTACTACACAACGCGCCGCTGTCAACGCATACGACAAGTTCTTAACAGCAGGCACAACGTACGGCAACGCATTACAGAGTGCGGCGAGGGAGCTTGGTGATACACCGTGTATCACGTTCCTGCAAGCCTTGGCAACTGTCCATGCGAAGCACTACAAGTGCAACGTGACGCTCAAAGCCGATGGACATCCCACGTTCCATACTGGTGACGAAAGCACGCGCGACACTCGGCATGGCGCGGCGCAAGTATCTTGGCAACGCAACGTGCGGGTTCACTTCACCAAGTCTGACAAACGTACTAGCAAACAAGTTGACGTGGTGCAAGTGTTGCTCACACGTTATGCAAAGCTGTCCAAAGCCGAGCAACGCCGCTTCCTCGCATCACTCCCACACTAATGCGAGTTTTTTCGGGCGGGGCTGACAACGAGCGTCCCCGCCTATTTCATTTTCTGTCAAAACCCGTGATACACCATGTATCACCAAAGGAGATCAATCATGCGTAAAACAACCCAACCCTCAATCACAATCACCGCAGACGATGCACACGCCATCTTGGATGCGCTCGTACGCCTCGAGCATCGAATGGAATACGAACGCCTTGACGCAGGACACTACCGCATCATCACGCGACTGTGCCAAACCCTCGAAGCACCACAGTTCTATACCGAGTACTTCGCTCGCAAAGCAGTCACCACCAAAGGAGAGTAATCATGAGCAAGACAATCAAAGCCTATCACCTCACCAAACTGCGCGTACTGCGCGATGAACTACAAGCCAAGGCAACCGAAGCCAAACGCAAGCAACGCATCGCCGATCGCGCCTACGAAATGGAAGCCGAGCAAGAGATGCAATGGGAATACGAGAAGCGCCGCGCAACCCGTCTCAACCCTCGCTATCGCTAACTCTCCATAACTTGTTGTGGAGAAGTGGTTTATTTTTCGTCATGCCAACTGGCACGCTATCTACGCGAAGTGCCACCAACGTGGACAGCCGCAAACCCGCGTGGAATATAGCGATTGACCAACTTGTGACACACATACCTATATATATACCTAATATTTTTTATAGATATATATATTCACAAATTTGCTGGACACTTTTTCTCCAGACTTTTGCAAAGTTGTTGACTCGTTTTTTAAAACGCATAGGTATGTGTGTCACAAACCTCGCAAAGCCGTGTACTATAAGGGCTTGCGACTGTCCACCTTAGTGACACTTGGCGTAGATAGCGTGCCAGTTGGCACGGCGACTTTTAAACTGCACACTTTAGGAGTACATAAAATGTCAGAAAATCACGGTGATACACCTCGTATCACGGAAAAAACCTGCACATCCTGCGGAAAAACCAAACCCGCATTCAAATTCAAACGCTTACTCACCCTCGCTCAAACTCGTGCGCGTGGTGGCATAGGCAAGCGCCGCATGGAGGTCATATCCAAACTCTGCACCGAGTGTCGCGCACTCAAAGCCAAGCCCATCGGCAAGCTCACCGCCAAAGAACTACGCAACCTCAACACCGATGGTGTCATCTCGGACGTGGAACTACGGGTCAGGCTCGACAAGATCAAAGAGCGGGCAAAGACCAACATGGCGCGTGGCACAGCTAAGGCGTGGGACAACCGCTTTGTGCTTGCGTGGAGCTTCTATGTGGATGCCTGCGAAGCCGAACTGAAACGATCCCAAGCAGCTCTGCGTCATTTAAGGCGCGACGACAAGCACCCTGAACTACTGGACTTTTATACAGCCTACATCCATGCCCTGCGTATAGCCAAGTTCACCATGCAGAGCAACGCAAGGAAGCGAAAGCCACCAATGACACCCAAGAACACGCTCAACCCAAGTGCCCACGAGATAGCCCAAACTCACGCACCGCTAGCGTGTAACTACCCAAGATATATCCCCGATCCAGTACGCCGCGTACTGTACTCAAAGTGGGATGGCGTCCCTCCGATGTCACGGTCATCAGGCAGGAGGGTCGAGCCCGAAGCAGTTTTTTGGCGTGAGCCAGAAGAAGCGGTGATACATCCCGTATCACCAAACAAAACCAAAGGAGAAAGCAAATGACTGAAGAACATGAACAAGAGTTGCACACCGAGTTGGTCGACATGAGAACTCAACTGCGTTATGTGTTGGACAACCTCAACGACCTGAGCAAACGCGATGCTGTGAAAGGGAAGATCGAGAACGTGTATTTCACGCTCGATGAACTAAGCGAACAACTGAAAGGAGAAAGCAAATGAAATACAAATGCCCGCCGTACAACACAGGCAAGCTACGCATCGGGGAGATGTACGACTATCCCATAAAACCGCCTGCGATGCGCACCGAGGAGTACCAACTGCAATCAGTAATTATGGGTTGGGATCAAGGGGCAAGACGTGAGCGCCGTGTCTTGCGAGTGTGCGTTGCCATTTTGATGGTGGCGCTGTTTCTTTTAATAAAGGAGTGAAGCAATGAAATACAAAATCAGGGTCAATGACCACGAGTATCTACTGGACAACGTGCAGATTGAGCAGTTGTATGAGCTGCTTGAGAAGACAACGCTACTCTACGAGGAGAACGTTGGGGAGAACGCAGGCTATGTGGGGTGGAAGAAGTCCTACATCTACGACTTCAGCAAGAGCGTGCACGACATCGACTTCTGTCCCAAGGGGATGGTGAGCGACAACCAACTCTACACATACCAAGAGCTGTGGAGACTACGCAAGGAGAGCAAGAATGACTCAAGCAGTTGAGAAAACCGAGTACGCATACGACGATCTAGATGACAAAGCCAAAGCCAAGGCAATGCAATGGCACATCAACTGCGTATATGACACCTTCGGGGACGGCGATGATCTGGAGGTGTATCAATGGCACGCCAAGGAAGCAGGCAAACGCTTCGGTGCATACGTCCATGACGTTCAGCTTGGGACAGAGCGATCATCCCTCGAGGGGCGCATTGATGTTGTGCCGTTCATAACCTACCTGATAGACAACGATCAACTCGATGCCGCGCGAGTACCGCAATATGTGATTCTGCGTGAGCTAGCAGAGGACGGGTGGCTCGAGGATTGCGTGCGCTTCGATGGCGGTCGTTGGGGTACACGGCTCGATGACATCGATGCGGCTCTTTACAACCTGTCAGGGGATGACAACGATGTGCTTGAGCGCGGGATGCTCAAAGGTGCACAGGTTTATGAACTAGCCGAGTCGATCGAGTGGGAGTGGTTGGTCGACGATATGCTCGAGCGCATGGCGAAGGAACTCAAGGAAATAGACGAGAGCTTGTGCAAACAAGTAAGGGGAGAGCTTGAGTGGCTCTCAAGCGAGGAGTGTTTCAAAGAATCTGAATACGTCAATGGGTGGCGTTTCGATCGCGATGGCAACATCGTGTAACCGTGATACGCGGTGTATCACAACAACTTAAGGAGATCAATCATGGGTTATAGATCAGAAGTGGGGTTCGTTGTCCGTTTCAAAAGCAAGGACGATAGAGATACGTTCATTGAGTTGCAACGTGCCAAGAACGATGAGTATGTTACCGACGCATTGGAATGTCTAGAAATACCTGACGAGGACGATTACTTCGGCTTTCATTCGGAGGCTATCAAATGGTACGACTCTTTTTTGTGGGTGAAAACACTTGATGCGTTGCGTCACGAAGCGCATGAATTGTTTGACGCCGCATGGCGTTTCATTCGTATAGGTGAAGACTATTCCGATGTGGAGATAGAGGAGCAACCCGCCGATTGGGACGACGGCTCTCTCTACGAGATGTTGGACATTCACCGCAGTTTGTCAGTTTCGTTTCTTTAATCAACAAGGAGATCAATCATGTACTCAAACACACGCCAACTGCCGTATGTAATCAACTATGCGTATGCGCATACATACTTTACTGGTAAAAACAAACCGCCCCGTTCTAAGAAGTGGGACGACAACGAGCGACCGCTCAACAATGTGTCAATGTATCACTACCGCATAGTGCGTGGTGGGCACGGCGACTGGTACGACCTCGTGCTGTATCAGACAGTCATGGCGCGGTTCTACAAGCCTGATGCGCAGGGGCATGAGCGTAGGCTCTACATGGGGCACTACTCGCAGACATCCAAGGCGTTCATGGGTGACGTGCTTGGTGTGTATCCCACTTCGTTTATGCCCATCAATCAGGCAGGCGTGGGCACGATTAACTGGTACAACCGCGAGGACAAGGTAGCTGTGTTCATAGGCGAGGGCAAGCACATCGGCAACGATCGTGGCATGGACTACTCGGCTGACCTATGGTTCGACGAGCATGGGGTGTTGATCATCGACAAGTCCGAGGCACTTGATGCCCACAGATTTTTCAGCTCGACAAGCGACAAGCAAAGACGCAAAGAGATTCGCACGTTGTTCGAGGGCTATGCCACGCTCATGGCGCTACGTTTGCCCGAGTTCCTGAATCCAAACACAATCGTTGGCAGGGAGGACACGTACGCGTTTGCAAAGATCAACTCGGATGATAGAACGCTGTTGGACTTCGTCAACACGGTGGTCAATGGTGAGCAACCGTCCGAAGCGCACATTGATGCGCTTGTGAAATACACAGCTAATGCGGTGGAGGCGCTTGCGTCTAAACGTGCGGAGGATTTTGTGTCGTTACCGTACACCGACCTTTGCATCAAGAACATCCCTAACCTATCCATCGATGAATTAAAAATCTCTGAGAAAGATGTTATACAGAGTGTCGTCAACAAGTTGCTCCGCGTGAGTGGGGCGGCTAATCCATCCGAGCGGGTCGTGTACCCGTCTTTCCGTCCCGCCGTGGACTTACCTCGCAGTAACTTATTTGTGTAAGAAAGGGGGTTGTCAAACGTTATACAAGTAGGTTATACTGTGTTTTCCGAGGGTGATACAAGGTGTATCACCACTACCTTTTTTATTTTTTGGAGATTCAATCATGCAAGTACAAGCACTTTCTTTTTCTCAAACTGTTAACCTCATTGCCACCATCGGGCACAAGAGAACGGTCATCGTAGAGGGCGAGAACGGCATCGGCAAAACCGCGCTGTTCCATGCACTTAAACGTATGGACAAGTTTGCCGACCACATCGCTGTCGATCCTGTTGACTGTACGCAGTTGTCTGACGGTAGCGTGTGGATGCCTGATCTTGATCGCGATGCAGGCGTGTCTCGTGAGTTGCCCAACGAGCGGTTCGGTGTCAGCAAGACCAATCAGTTCGGTGTCAACGGTTCCAAGCCTATCTTGGTGATGCTCGATGAGATTGCCAAGGCTCCTAACTTCATCAAGAACGTATTGGCTCCGATCGTCTACGAGCGGCGTGTTGGTAACTACCACATGCCCGAGGGTAGCGTTGTGTTCTGCGGTACTAACCTTGGTGTCGAGGGTCTAGGCGATAGCATCCAAGCGCACTTGCGTAATCGTCTTGTGTTCGTTCAGATGCGTAAGCCTACGGCTGAGGAGTGGTGTCATTGGGCTGTTGATGCGGGTGTGCATAGTTCTGTTATCGCGTTTGTCACGCTGACGCCAACTGTTATGGACTCGTTCCTTGACTACGAGAAGGGCGGCAAGTACGAGGGTCGTCAACTCGACAAAGACAACGGCATGATCTTTAACCCTCGCTCGACTGCCAAGGCGTATGCTACGCCGCGCTCACTTGTTGCGGCGGGTGATGTTCTGTCCGAGGGTCTTGACGTGCTTGACGATCACACTATCGAGCATACGTTGTGCGGCACAGTCGGTGAGCCAACGGCTCGTGCAATGCTGTCAACCATTCGGTTCGGTCGTGAGATCACATCGGTTGATCGTATACGCCACGATCCTGAGACTGCACCACTTAGCGACAACCCAACGGTTCAGCTAGTTCAAGTGTTCAAGCTCGTGTCTGATATATCAACGCGTGAGGATGCTGAAAAGGCTACGACATACGTCATGCGTATGCGTCCTGAGTTGCAAGCGGTATTCACTAACAACGTTGCTACATCTCAGCGCATCGGTCTGTACGCTACGCTCACCAACTTCGGTGCTTTGCTCAGAGAGCACAAGATATATTTCCCATCTAACTAAGGAGATTCAATCATGGCTTTTCAAGACTTAACACTTCAGCAACGCATCAGCGCAGTCAACATCGACTGTATGCGTCATCCCAAGTTTGCTTTGCTCTCTGGCGTTATCCCTATGGGTAAGTCAGAGGTTGTTGACAATCGCCCGACTGCGGCGACCAACGGCAAAGACAAGTGGTATGGTCGTGCGTTCATCACGCCGCTCAACCGTAAGCAGCTACGCTACCTTGTGTTGCACGAGAACTTTCACGTTGCACTCAAGCATTGTGTGTTGCCGACATATCGTGAGGTCAGCAAGAAAGCGGGGCATCGCATCACCAACATCGCTATGGATCACGTCATCAACAACATGATCGAGGAGCTTGACCCATCACTTAACTTTGTCGAGCGTCCATGCGAGGGGTTGTGCTGTGATGCCAAGTACAAAAATATGTCGTTCATCCAAGTGTTGCGCGATCTGATGCAGAACCCACCGCCTGAAGATGATGACTCACTGGACGAGCATGAGCCCTACGATGGTGACGGCGACGATGAGGGCGAGGGCAGTCCATCCGACAAGTTATCCAAAGACGTTGACGAAGCTAACCGCCAAGGCAAGATTGCTTCTGAGCGTTTGCAAAGCGGCTCTGGTGGTGGCGGTCGTGACATTCTCGAGACTGCGGCTGACCGCATGACTGACTGGCGTGATGCGTTGCGTGAGTTCATTCAGACTGTCTGCCAAGGCGACGACAACTCTCGCTTCTGCCCACCCAACAAGCGCTTGCTTGCTAGTGGGTTCGTGATGCCATCACACTTCAACGAGTCTGTCGGCGAGTTAGTTGTTGCCTGCGATACCTCTGGCTCTATGACTTCGTACTACGGTGTGTTGTTCGGCGAGTTGGCACGTATCTGTAAGACTGCATCACCTGAGTCTGTGCGTGTGTTGTGGTGGGATACCGCTGTGCGCGGCGAACAAGTCTTCGCACCTATCGACTACGACAACATCGCCAAGCTCGTCAAACCCAAGGGCGGTGGCGGCACTACGCCACACGTTGTTACCGAGTACATGGCAGAGCATCGCCTCGAACCTCAAGCAGTTGTCTGGCTGACTGACGGCTACATCGGGAGCGATACTCCCAACACATCTACGCCATCGCTGTGGGGCGTGGTGGACAACGACTCGTTTGTCCCAACACACGGCAAGTTAGTTCGTATCAATCTGTAAACACAAGGAGAATCAATCATGACTACACGTTACAACATCGACACCTGCTCAATGCTCACCGAGTTCAACGCATCTGTATGGACTGCGCGTAAGCTCGACAAGTCTGCCACCGAGGAGGTGGTGTCCAACAAGAACGCCAAGGCTAAGGATGCGGCGCGGGTCAACAAGCACTTGCTTGCGGGTCGTCCTGAGCTAGACGTTATCCAACAACTCGTTGGTCGTGCCCGTACCTATGTTTATGACAACACGTTACCGTGGTCTGACTCTGGTCTGCGTCTGCTACCGACCATCAACTTCGAGAAGTTCGCAACCAAGATGAACGAGTTCGAGGATGAGTTCACCGATACCGTCAAGAAGTTCGTTGACATCTACCCTACGCTCATCACGGCGCAGGCTATGGCGCTTGGCGATATGTTCAAGCGCGACGACTTCCCAACGCAGAACGAGCTGCTTACCAAGTTTGCTTTCCGCGTCAACTACCTGCCTGTGCCTACATCTGGCGACTTCCGCATTGATGTGGGTAATGCCGCTACTGCCGAGTTGCGTGAGCGTCTCGAGCGTGTAACCAAGGAGCGCGTTGACTCTGCGATGGCTGACATTCGTATGCGTTTGCGTGACCACTTGGCGCGTATGTCTGACCGACTGACTACGGACTACGTTGGGGGTGAAGCCAAGCCTCGACGTTTCCATGACACGTTGGTGGATGGCGCGTTGGAGTTGTGCGACCTTGCCAAGGCGCTCAACGTTGTCAATGATCCTGACCTTGAGCGTAGTCGGGCTCACTTGGAGCAAGTACTTACTGGCGTCACACCAACAGACCTACGTAAGAACGAAGCTATACGACAAGATGTTAAGAAGAATGTCGATAGCATCTTGGATAAATTTACGTTCTAACCCTAATTGCAAAGGAGAAAAAGTATGTCAATATTAGGCGATAAACTACGTGATGCCTTCAATCAGATGCAAGTCGATGATGAGGGCGTGCCGACAGAAATCACAACAGTAACTACACAGGAGAAGCAAATGCAAAAACTATCTGCATCAGAAGCGGCGTTCGATTACGTCATGCAAACGCCCGGCTGTACTGCCACGCAAGCAGGCAGAGTCTTGGCACGAGACGGGTACAACGAGTCAACCATCAGCGCATTGATCTATCAAATGGTCAAGCAAGGGATGATCCGCAAAGACGAGAAGACCAAACGCGTGTATGCCGCGCAGAACGCGTACACCCCGATCAAAACAAACCAACGCACCACTAAGCGTAAGTACGCACGCAAAGAGAAAGCAGGGTTAGCTGCTTTGCCGCGCGCTATGCCCACGGCGGAGAAATCAACACCGCATCCGACCATGCTGACTGCTGACTACGTCATGAAGAACATCAGTCTGGCTGAAGCCAAAGCGTTGTTCGATCAACTCAATGGATTCTTTGGATGAAAGTTAAAGGAGGTCAGAAACCTGCTCGACGTGTTGATGCCTACTTGTTTGCGAAGACATGGAAATTGTTTGAAGCAGGCAGGGAAGTATCAGCACACGAACTGGCAGACATCATCGACGTTTCGATGAGAACTTCTTGGTTGTGGCTAAGAACTTTGCATGAGATGCGGTGTATCCACATTGTCGGCTGGAAGAAAGACACGATGGGCAGAGACCAAACCCCGATCTACGCAGGTGGTGACGGGTTTGATAAACCCAAACAAGTCCAGACGCTAGCAGACAGACGCCGTAAGTATCAAGAGAAAATGAGACGTTTAAAGGAGAAGTAAAGATGGCTATTAAAGAAAAAGATACAGTTGTAATTCACCCCGCCAATATTCAACGTGCGGTTATTTCAATCAAAGGCACTGCTCCACTTGTGCAAAACAAGTTCAGTAAAAAAGCCAAAGACAAGATGATGGAGGACATGGCAAAAACAAAAGCGCAGAAAGGAAAGAAGACAGACCGCGATCCGCGCAACTACGATGCGGACTTTGAGAACGCACAACACATGAGCGTAGCTGGATGGAATGGAGTGCCTTGTCCCGCGTTTCGTTCAGCCATGATTCGTGCTTGTAGTCTTATCAAAGGCGTGACCATGACAGACGCACGTATGGCTGTGTTTGTTCTGGCTGACGGCTTCGACAAAGATGATGGCACGCCGCTTGTGAAACTCAAGGCAGCAAAGCCTGAGCGGCTTGAGAGCTTGGTCCGACTGCAAGGTATGGGTAATCCTGCCGATGTGCGGATTCGTCCGATGTGGCGTGAGTGGGAAGCCGATCTAACTGTTGAGTTCGATGCCGACACCATCACCGCAGAGTCTGTTGTTAACTTGTTAGATAGAGCAGGTCGTCAAGTTGGTGTTGGCGAAGGGCGACCATTCAGTAAGAGTTCCAACGGTCAAGGTTGGGGCACGTTTTCAGTAGTAGCACATTCTTTTGAGGAGACTGCAAATGGCTAAAGCATCCAGTACAGATGTCCGAACTGCGCAGATACACGCAGAGCTATTAAACATAGCGGCGGCGAATGGAGGTAATCTGATACCCGCTCACGTAGTAACAGCGGCTAAAAACCCTAGCTCAGTTCTGCACCGTGAGTTTGAGTGGGATGATGACGAGGCGTCACATCTCTATCGCATAGCTCAAGCGGGTGCGTTAATACGCCGAGTCAAACTGCACATTGTGCAAGTCGGTGGGAACGCAAGGAAGATTAACATTAACGTTACTCGTGCGTATCAAAGCCTACCATCCAGTCGCAAAACTGGTAAAGGGTACGACAGCATTGAGGACATAATGAACACCCCCGCAAAGCGCAAAGAAATGCTTGAGGGTGTTGAGAAGGAGTTACTGGCGTATCAGAAACGGTACTCAAACCTTGTTGAACTGCAAGATGTTTGGGATGCTATTGAACTGTGTGTCATTAAGAAAGCCACCGCAATCTAACTCTGACTTGGCAGGCGCGGAGTCGCAAGGCTTTGTATGGCAAGGCGAGTTCTGGAGAGGCACGGCAGGTTTGGCAAGGCATGGCGAGGACAGGCTAGGCACGGCATGGCAGGTTAGGCCCGGCACGGACAGGCGAGGCACGGAGAGGCTGGGCGCGGCAAGGCAGGTAAGGCACGGCACGGTCTGGTATGGTAACGCGCGGTAGGGCTCTGTAAGGCATGGCAGGCACGGAATTTTTTAAAGGAGAAAGTATGAAAACAGTATTGAAACCTAAGACCCAGTGGGATAGCTGGAAAGAAGAGCTAGTCGTTGCGGCGAAGCGCACATTCAAACCGATGGAGGGCAGCTACCACCCACACGAACTGAGCGCCCCCGCAGTACGACTCGGCGCAGATGATCACATGAAGTACCCAAGCCGTAACGGCAACACGTTACGGTATCGTGATGGAAGAGAAGAAAGGTTTAATAAGTGAGAGCATTTTTCCCCTGCCCTGAATGTGGCAAAGCGTCCAAAGTCGCTGAAACAATTAAACGTGTAAGCGATGACGGACGCGACTGGAAGTACCGACGGTATCACTGCGCAGGAGGACACATGTTCTCTACCGCAGAGCAATCATACGAAGCGGTGCAAGGACGCAAACCTAACTTGACGCAAAAGGAGATTCAACATGAGACTACCAACGAACATTCAGAAAGAGTTTAGTACAACCAACAAGGAAGTAAGAAGGGTTATGGCAAACACACCGCCAGAACCAGAAGTATTAACAACCAAAGAACCGATCGACTGGCGTGCTGAATTTCAGGACGATTGGGATTATCACGGTATCATTTACACAATCGGCAAGACGCTAGCTTGGGTGCTGGTTTTGGCGTTTATGTTTGGTGTTATCTACGGCATGCTTATAACGGAGCAGATATGAAAGCGTTTAAACCAACTCAAGAGCAGATTGATTCTGTGACACGTAAGCTGGACATTGTCATGAACTTGGCAGGCGAAGGCGATGAACAGATCAACGTGCTTGTGCATGCGTTAGCTAACGCAGTCATTAACCAAGAGTTAGAAATGGCAAGCGCCATCAATGCGTTAACAGCCGTTTATATTTCAGGTATGGATGCACGTTACTCAACAGAGGAGGACGACTATGACGAGTGAAGAAGAACGTGAACTCGACCTA
>Ga0255756_1001169_pt1 | contig 30089 bp, 29 predicted proteins | sample 011ome_20_FD_179956 | JGI IMG/M metagenome (GOLD analysis project Ga0255756, IMG submission 179956) | Coastal salt marsh microbial communities from the Groves Creek Marsh, Skidaway Island, Georgia - 011509CT metaG (version 2) | ecosystem: Environmental > Aquatic > Marine > Intertidal zone > Salt... | reverse complement strand
ACCCTCGATGTTAAGCGCGGCCACCGGGACAGCGACAACACCCGGCGTCTGGTCAGTAATGATGTTGATCTGAGCGGTCATGCCCACTCGAAGTTTGGCGGGAGGATTATCCACCGACACCGTCACCTCATAGGTGGTGAGGGTTCCACCAGAGGGGTCGACCTGACCCACGAGGCCGACCTCGGTCACCGTTCCGGTAGTGGATTCCTCAGGCAATGCATCGAAGTCGACGTTCACCTCTTGGCCGTCTTCGATACCGACGATGTCGGATTCGGCAAAGTTTGCGGTGACTTCAAAACCACCCAGGTCGGCGATCACAAACAAATCAGCTCCCGCCGAGGTGACGGAGTCGCCTTCCTCAACTCCGACCGAGAGGACCGTGCCCGACATGGGAGCAGTCAGCGTGGCCTTCGCAAGATTCGCTTGAGCACTCTCTAATCCAGCTTGAGCGGACCCCAACGCGGCTGCTGCAGCGGCCTTCTGGCCCGGAACCCGAGCCTGCTGATATTCAGCGGTGTCGTACTGGGCTTCTGCCGCCCCGATTTGAGCGCGAGCTGCATCGACAGCTTCGGAACGGTTGTTGCTCAGATCCTTCGCGTCGGCCAAGGCCTTCGCGGCGGTCATCAGTGCCTGGTTGGCGGTGTTGATGGCCTGTTGAGCTTGAGCCTCCGCTAAATTCGCGGCCGATACTCCGTCGCGGGCCGACGAAAGAGTCGACTGGGCGGCAGCGACGGCCGCATCGAGCGCAACGGTGTCGAGCGTTGCCAGGGTGTCGCCCGCATTCACCACGTCACCGGCTTCGACAGCCACTGTGGCGACGTCGCCCGCGACCGCGAACTTCACACCCATCTGCTCCGCGGCTTGAACCTCGCCTGAGGCCGCAACGGTGGAGGTGATGTCCATCACCGCTGAGGAATCAGTGATCAACACCTCCGCTGGATCGGGCTGCGGCGCCAGGGCACGCGCAACGATGACTCCGATCACGACGAGCACAACGGCGACAGCACTGATAATGAGAACTTTGGTGGACTTCTTCACAACGACTCTTTTTCTCCCTTAATGCCGAAGATGTCGGCAGGTAGTAGCGAGTCTTCCACTACGGCGGGTACCTGCCTGAAGGCTCGCTGGGAGTTCCCTAAACGAGATCACAATCTCTGAGAGACTCTCAGCATGGATGTTCTCGAGCGCAACAACCCAAAAGGACTTCGCTGGGTTCTGCGGGCGGGAGCGACGGTGTTTGGCCTGAGCGCTCTGATCCTCCTGTTTTCTCCCTCCACCTTTCTCTCTCTACTCGCCTTGCCCTCGTCTGCCGACCAAGAATGGTCGATGCGCATGATTGCGATCACCCTGGTGGCCCTCACCGGAAACATGGCCGTTGTCTCGTTCAGCGCCATGCACCCCGGCGTGATCGCTGCATCGATTGTGATGATGCTCTCGGCGGGAGCACTAGGTTTCCTCACGTTGATGATCCCCGCCGCCATCACCTGGTTCACCGTGCTTTACGCACTGGTGGGTTTTGGCTTCTCTGCTGCGTACCTCGTCGGCCTTGCCCTCTGGCTTCGGCCGGCTCGCTAAACTTTCGGGAATGGCTGACACCACTCCCCCGCTTCTTGTTTGGCTCGACGCCGAAATGACCGGTCTCGACCCCGACGTTGACGAATTAGTCGAAATTGCGGTGCAAATTACCAACTACGACCTACAGCGTCAGGACGATGGCTTCCACATCGTGATAAAGCCCAGCGACGCCTCGCTTGAGCAGATGAGTGATTTTGTGCGCACCATGCATACCGACAGCGGACTGATTGAAGACATCCCCCACGGCGTAACTCTGGAAGAAGCAGAAGAGAAGCTCATGGAGTACCTGCGTGGGCACCTGCCCGAGGCGGGAACTGCCCCCCTTGCGGGCAACACCATTGGCACTGATCGGGCGTTTATTCAGCGCTACATGCCCCAGGTGCACAACCACCTGCACTACCGAAACATTGACGTGTCGACCATCAAAGAACTCGCCCGGCAGTGGTTCCCCAAGGCGTATTACCAATCGCCGGAAAAGAACGGTGGGCACCGTGCGAGCGCCGACATTCTCGAATCCATCCGCGAATTGGTGTACTACCGAAGCGCCGTGTTCGTGGATATACCCGGCCCCACCACCACCGAGGTGAAGAAGATCAGCGCCGAGGTCACTGAGGCATTCGGGCCCATCGGCAACTAAGCCTGGCTGTATTACACTTGGAGGGTTGCCCTCAGGGCACATGGTGGGTATAGCTCAGCTGGTAGAGCGCCTGGTTGTGGTCCAGGAGGTCGCGGGTTCAAGCCCCGTTACTCACCCCATGAACTGGCCCACACTCGACGAGTTTGAAGCGATGGTGGTCGAAGCTCTCGACCTCCTTCCTGACGAGATGGTCGAGGGTCTTGACAATGTCGTGTTTCTTGTCGAAAACGCGCCTCCCCCGGGCGATGACATTCTCGGCGTCTACGACGGTGTGGCGCTCACACAGCGGGGAGATTACGGTTACGGCGAACTGCCCGATCGAATCGTGATTTTCCGCCAACCCCTCATTGACCTGTGCCGTGACCTCGAGGAATTACGAAAAGAAATCCACGTGACCCTCGTGCACGAAATTGCCCACTATTACGGCATCGATGACGAGCAGCTACACCAGCTCGGTTGGGCCTAAGTCGTGATGTGTTCGCCGGCGAGTTCTGGAGAACGATGCAGAGCAATAAATCTCTCCTCCTGCATTGCCCAGCGACGCCAGTGCGGCCGATAGGTCTCGCCATCTCTGGCCATGGCCCGTCGATAACGCTCCTCATCGGAGGCTCTCAACCATACGGTTCGAGTGGCCCATCGCGTCATCAAGGGTGAAAGCGCCCCGCACCCCTCCACGATGAGCCCTGACGTAGAGTGAATCGCCCGGGTTGAGGTGTAGGCCATCGCTGACCAATCCCACTGCGGCACAGCAACGGTTCCCTCTTCTATCCAGCGGGGAACGAGCCCTCGTGCCACCAAGGCCTGACCGGCATCAAGGCCATCCCAGCCCGGATACACCTCATCAAGGCTCAACACTTCCCAACCCGTTTCGCTCGCTAGAGCGCGGGCCCACTCGGTCTTACCTGATCCGCTTCGACCATCGACCACAATGAGCTCCCGCCTCATCAGCCCACGCCTTCAATAAGGAGCGACCCAACTCGGGAGACGATGACTACCACAACGCCCGCTCCAATTATGACGCCGTCCACGGCGCTCCACGTGCTGCGGCGGAAATGGGTCCTTGCCCCGCGGCCAAAGCCTCGCGCTTCCATCGCGGTGGCAAGAATTCTTGAGCGGCGCAGGGCAATAACCAGCACAGAAAACACGTCGCGAGGAAGTCGGCGAAGGCGAGGGCGGTCTGCCACACCACGGGATCGGCGCGTGAGCAACAGTTGACGATAGTCATCGCCCAAAACCTGCACGAGGCGCAGTGCCGCGAGCGCTCCCATCACGAACCGCTCGGGGAGCTTTACCTTTTGGCTCAGCGCATCGGCCAAACGTGTGGCGTCGACTGACTGAAACAACACGACCGCCGGGGTGGCAATTGCGGCGATGCGAATCAGGGTGGCCATCGCCAACTCAAGCGAGCCCTCGCTGACTTCGGCCACACCCCACGACCACACGACAAACCCTGAACTCTCGCCGTAGAGCGCAATCGTGATGGCCGCAAACACTGCCGCCACCGCCACCGGAATAAGCCGGATCACACTCCGGCGGGTGAGCGCGCGACCAATAAGCAACAGGAACAGGATTGCGACGAGAGCGATGGCGGACTCGAGCGCATCGACTCGTGCCACGAGCCCCACGGCGATTGCCGTTGCCGCGGCCAGCAGTGACAGGGGGTTTGCTCGATGAAGCCAGCTGGGCACGCGCGCAGCGTCACCAGCATCCGGGCTTTGCTCGTGCGCTGCAAGCGCATACTCTCTCGCGTCCAAAGCGGTAATCAGCGATCGATCGTGGGTGACGAGGACAATCGCGACTCCGTCGCTCGCCAATTGCGAGAGAAGTGTGGCCAAGTGCTCCCGAGCAACCCGATCCAAACTCTGACTTGGCTCGTCGAGAATGAGCAGCCGCTGCCCGGCAATCGTGGCACTCGCGAGGGCAAGCCGGCGCGCCTCTCCTCCCGAGAGGGTGGCCGGATGCCGGTCGAGCACGCCCGCCAACCCGAATCTCTCCACCCAACTCGCGCGCAGGTCAACGTGGTCGGGGGTTTCCCGGAGAGAAAGTGCCAGGTCAAGATCGTCCGAGACAGTGTCAGCCAGATGGTGGTGAGCAGGGTTTTGTGGCACGAACGACACGGCGCGGCCCAAGCGCACAGACCCCCATTCGTGCGGTCGGTGCGGCTGGACTATTTCGCCTCCTCGCGGGGGTAACAAGCCTGCGAGGGTCAGTGCGAGAGTGGATTTGCCCGAGCCGTTGGGCCCCGTGATCGCGAGAATATCTCCCTCGTCAAGCCTGATCGAGTGTGTCCCGGGCAGTGTGTGGTCTCGGCCAATCGCGAGCTGCTCACATTGCAGGGCCACCACCAGAGACGGGTTCGTGAGGGAGTGCACCCGCGGAAGGTCATCTTTCCAACTCACGGGGGCGTCGTCGACGGAGTAGACGCTGGTGGACCCCGATTCCATCACCAGGACCTGGTCAACCAGTTCTCTCCACCGGGAGGGTTCATGGTCAATCACGACCATCGTGAGCATCCGCGCCTGACGAATGGCGCGAATCGCCTCGATTACCTGCCCGCGGCCCCGCTCATCTAAGGCCTGGAGGGGTTCATCCAGAATGAGCAGATGCGGCCGCATCGCAAGAGCCCCCGCGAGCGCGAGGCGTTGCCGCTGGCCACCCGATAGCTGGGCGGTGGGGTAGCTGAGGGGAAGCTCCAGGCCAACCACGCTAAGCGCCTCATCAATGCGCCCAGGCATTTCCTGCGGGGGAACCGCGGCGTTTTCCAACCCAAAGACGATGTCGTCCCCGACGGTGTGCATGATTGTCTGGTCGTCAGGTTGCTGCAAGACCATGCCCACCCTGATCGGCTCTCCCCCCTCAGCCGAGTGCGTCAGGGAGAGCACACCGGTACTCACTCCATCGTCTTCTAGTGAGAGAAGCCCTGCGAGGGCCCGGGCCAGAGTCGATTTTCCGCTGCCCGATTGCCCGACAACGAGGGCGCTGTGCCCTGCGGGAAGGTGCCAGGTCAGGTCCGAAACAGCGTCTGATTGCGACCCGAAATAGCGGAAGCCGAAGCTCTGCGCCTCGACTTCCACTGCGCGGGTCAGCGTCGTCATCGGCGTGAGAGCACCCCGGCCCGGGATAAGGCTCGGGCGAGCGCAAATCCACCAATACCCGCTAACACCACACCTGAGGCCACGGAAGCCGCTGCGTAAACAATGGTGAACAGGGTGTCCGCGCCGGCGTAGTAAAGCGAGAGGTCAAGCGCAGCCATGGCGATCCCCGACCCTGCACCGGCGAGGAGAGCGGCCACCAGGCCCCAGGAGCGATACAACAGCAACGCAAAAATAAGCTCGGCACCGAGGCCTTGGACCACGCCGTACAACAAAGTGATGACGCCCCATTGGTTGCCGATGAGTGCGGATACGGTGGCGGCAACTACTTCGCCATACAAAGCCGCTCCTGGTTTTCGAATGATGAGGGCTGTGAGCAAGCCTCCTAAGAGCCACACCCCATGTCCCACGGCGGACAATCCCGGTACGAGGGCCCCTAGGGGGTCGAGGATGGGAGAGTTTGCGACGTTCCAGACGGCAAAGAGCAGCCCCGTCGCGACCGCGACGACGCTGGCGGTGACAATGTCGCGAGTGCTCCAGCGACGAGATAGTGGTGACGCATTATTCATCAGCGTGCCTTTCTGTGGTGTTCAGATGGGGCACGGGGTCGAGGTCCTCCCTGCGCTGGCATTATCCAGATCAGGTTCGACGGTCGAAGCTCTCGCTTCCTCTCAGCCGTTATGGCTCCCGTGTAGTGGCGAGTGTAGCCGGGTTATCTGGAGCCCGGGCGAAAAAGGGTGTTTTGTCGCAATTGGTGTCCCCAGCGCATGCCCTTCGCAATGGGGTAAATCGCGAGATAGCCCCAGGCGGGCACCCGGAGTCGACGTTTGCGAATTCCGTGGTGGCGGTAAGTCCGCTCGAACCGCTGGACATAGTCGTAGAAATCTCGGGGGGTGCTATCGAGCCGTCGCGCGGACATTCCCGCCACCATTTGTGAGGCATAGACCGCTTTGAGGCCGTGGTCGAACAAGTGCACCGAGAGGTCGATGTCTTCGTGCATGAGGTCTTGCTCATCGAGACACACCTCGTCACGGATTCTCTTCCACGCTTCTCGTCGGAGCGCCATATTGGTCCCGAAGAGGAACGCGTAGCTCGTGGCTAAGCGAAACATTGCTTTGCGAGCGGTGTCATCTGCTCGGGCCATATAACGCCGAAGCGGCATGTCGTAATAGATCACAGGCCCGGTCGCGGCGTGCACCTCGGGATTGAGAAAAACGTTTTGGACCTGTTCGACCCAGTCAGGTTCGAGCAGGGTGTCGGAATCGATTCGTCCAATGATGTCGCTGGTGACCGAGTTAAAACCCATGTCTCGGGTGGGGATGATCCCCTGGGCTTTTTCTTGGCGCAACACCGTGATGGGAGCGTCCGGAAACTCCGCGATGAGCTCACGCAAGATTGCGGGAGTCTGATCGGTGGACTTGTTGTCGACAACGATGATTTCGGCTGCGGGAACGGTCTGCCCCACGGCTGCAGTTACACAGGCGCGAATGGTTGCTTCTTCGTTGTAGGCAGGAATCACGATCCCCACCGTCGGGCGCGATGATTCGTTCACCGACGACCCGCCAAATCTGCCGCCATCAGCTGCACGAGCACGGAGCCCCCCTTGGTGTCTTGAGTGCCCACGTTTTCAAATCCCATCTTCCGATGAAACGCGATACTGGCCGGATTCGGCGGGTCCAAATTGACCTCGCAGGTGACGTGCTGCGCACCGCGCGACGTCGCCTCGTCGAAGACCTGTGCGTAGAGAGCCGCGCCGAGTCCCCCTCCGCGGAAAGGCTTCGCAATCACGATGCGGTCAATATAAAAGTGGGAGTCAAAGTTCGACTCAAAGAACCGATAGTTCTCCGAGTCGTAGTCTGCGCCGGGAGAAAAACACATCACAAAGCCAGCGATCTCATCGCCACTTTGTGCCACCACACCCCACGAGGCTTTTTCTGCAAGCGCCGCCATCTCCTCACCGGTCGCGCGAGGGACGGCCGGGTAGGCGTCGTTGTTGATCACACGCAGAATCTTGAGATCGCTGTGGTCAATCGGCCGGAAAGTGACATCCGTAGGCGACGCTGAGGCGTGAGTTTTTGCCACGCGCACAGCCTAGACCAGCGACCAGAGAAGCAAAATTACCAGCCCCAGGTCCCTGCAGCGCCCTTGAAGGGACCCTTCACGCGGGAGGTAATCCAGCCACCATAAAAGTCACCCTCTTGAGCCTCCACACGCTCACCATCGACCGTGCATTCATCAACCCGGCCCGGATAGAGGGCAATGTAATCGCGGATGCGGAGAAAGTCTCTTGTTGGTTCGGGGTACCACCACGCGACGCGCGGAATGCGCTGCTCTCCGACAACGAGGTCGGCGTAGTGAGCTACTCCCTTGAACTCACACACGGTAGGGCCTGGGACCGGCTCAAAAAACTCCATCCGGCAGTCTTCGCGCGGAAGATAATACGTCGGCGGGTGGGACGTTTCGAGGACCCGAAAAGCGCGGGTGGTGTCGCAGATGACTTCCCCGCCGTGGCGGACAATGACATGCTCGGAGCTGGGCTCCAGTCGAGGTGGGCGCGGATAGTCCCATACTGACTCTTGTTCTGGGGTTGACACGGGGTGACCTCCTCCGAGCAGGGTAGGCGTGGTGCGTGGGCGCACTCTGGGAATCATGTGTGTAGACCCCGCGGAAGCCAACGGACCCCGCTAGGCTGTACACGCGTGACAAACCCCTGAAGTTCGACTGATCTACCTTCGCAAGTTGGTTGTGTGGGAGCACAACGGGGAGTGTTGACGAGTTGTTTCGTCCCTCGAAACTCCTACCAGCAAGACAGCAACAGCAAAGGAAGTTCATGGCCACCGGAACCGTTAAGTGGTTTAACGCCGACAAAGGCTACGGGTTCATCACCCCCGACGATGGTGGAGCAGACGTGTTTGCCCACTTCAGCGCGATTCAGTCCTCTGGATACCGCTCACTCGAAGAAAACCAGAAGGTTGAGTTCGACACGACCGAAGGCCAAAAAGGCCCTCAGGCAGAAAACATTCGCCCGCTCTAAGCGCCGAACAATTCAGCTAACGCCAGCCCTCCGGGGCTGGCGTTACTGTTTCCACTCTTAAAATGGTCTGATGCGGCCATTGACTCCTGAGCAGATTCGGGACGCTCTGGTGAATGTCGATGAGTCCGAGCGCGATTCCATTCCGCTGCCGGGCTTACACGAGACCGTCTGGGATGAGCGAGAGTTTTTGGGATGGCGCGACCCTGAGCGACCTCACCGTGGATACATCGTGTACTGGGACGGCTCGACACCGCGCGGGGTGAAACTTCGCGCGGCAGAATCTGCAATGCCCGCAGGAAAGCCAGCGATGTGTTCTCTCTGTCACACCCAACAGCCCGCACCACAGGTCAGCTTGTTCGTTGCCCCCAAAGCAGGTCACCGCGGGAGACGGGGAGACACGGTCGGCACCTATCTCTGCCGAGACTTGTCCTGCTCAGCACTCATTCGCATGAAACCGGCGGAAGACCCTCAACACCCTCAAGCCTCAGATACGGTCCGTCGACGCTCGGAAGGCGTGCACCAGCGACTGGCGGGTTTCACCGCGCGGGTGATCGGTGACGAAGCGCTTTAGCGCTCTGAGCGGCCCAGAACCACAATCGGAATCACGAACGCCAAGACCGAGGTGAGCACACCGGCGCCAAACAACAGCGCCGCGAACTGCTCGGGCACCACAAAGGCGTAGGCGAACATCGGGAACGACGCGAGGAACACCAGCGAGGAGATGATGAAGAGAAAGACGTTCATGGTCCTCCCAGTATTTCACAGTCAGCCGGAGCGTTAGCCCGACTGACCCGCTCTCTCCAAAATCAACTCACGCACCCGTTTCGCATCTGCTTGACCTCCGAGTGCTTTCATCACTTGGCCAATGACCGCTCCCGCCGCCTGCACCTTGCCCTCTTGAATCTTGGCCATCACATCGGGGTCAGCAGCGAGCGCTTCGTCAATGGCGGCGAGGAGCGCCGAATCATCAGAGACCACGGCCATGCCGTTTTTCTCGATGATTTCTTCCGGGGTGCCTTCACCCTCAATCATGCGAGCAAGAACGTCCCTCGCGATCTTGTCGGTGATGACGCCCGATTGAACGGTGGACTCTAGTTGCGCGACCTGTTCGGGCCTCAACAAACTGCGCGGCTCGACCTCACGTTCGTTGGCAATGCGTGAGAGCTCACCGAGCCACCACTTCTTCGCGGCCTGGGCGCTTGTCCCCAACGCGATTGTGGCCTCAACATCATCGAGCATTCCCGCGTTCACAATCGCCTGGAAGTCCATTGCGGGCAATGCCCATTCCTCGCGCAAGCGTCGCCGACGCGCAACCGGTGGCTCAGGCAATTGCCCACGCAGTTGCTCCAATAGCGCCGGGTCGGGGGTGACGGGCAGAAGGTCAGGCTCGGGGAAGTAACGGTAATCGTCGGCGTCACTCTTGGGCCGCCCCGGGCTCGTTTGCCCGGTGTCTTCGTGCCAGTGGCGGGTCTCCTGGATGATCTTCTCGCCTGACGCAAGGAGAGTCGCCTGGCGTTGAATTTCGTATCGCACAGCGCGCTCGATCGAGCGGAACGAGTTGACGTTCTTCGTTTCTGAGCGGGTACCAAACTCGCTCTGACCCTTTGGCCTGAGCGAAACATTCGCGTCGCAACGAAGGTTTCCCCTCTCCATACGCGCCTGGGAGACGCCGAGGGAGAGAACAATGTCACGAATGGTTTGCACATATGCGCGAGCGAGTTCGGGCGCGCGCTCCCCCGCCCCCACAATGGGTCGGGTCACAATTTCGACGAGCGGAACACCCGCACGGTTGTAATCGACCAATGAGGACTCAGCACCGTGAATCCGCCCGGTGTCGCCACCGATGTGAGTGAGCTTGCCGGCATCCTCTTCCATGTGGGCACGCTCAATTTCGACACTCCACAGCGTCTGATCCTCGAGCTCCACCTCGACCGTCCCGTCGAACGCAATCGGCTCGTCGTATTGGCTGATTTGGTAGTTCTTGGCCAGATCGGGGTAAAAGTAGTTCTTGCGCGCGAACCGAGAGGTTTCGGCAATCTGGCAGCCCAGCGCGAGTCCCAGAGAAATGCTTGATTGGATGGCCTGTTCATTTACGACCGGCAGTGAACCCGGCAACCCGAGGCACACCGGGGATATCGCCGTGTTGGGAGCAAAGTCCTGCATCGACGCGGCCGGGTTGGGTGCCGGCGAGAACATTTTTGTCGCCGTATTGAGCTCGACGTGTACTTCGAGTCCAATAACCGGCTCAAAAAGCTCGAGCGCCTTCTCGTAATCCATCAGCTTGGCCATTAGCCCACCTCCCCGCGAGGCTGACCCGGTTCGGGCACTAAGGAGGAGACGTGTGCTCCATCACGCGCCACAATCAGCGCTTCCAGAGCTGCCCCAATGCGAAAGAGTCGCTGGTCTTCATACGCCGGCGCCATCAACTGTGCTCCCACGGGCAATCCGTCTTCTGGGGCGAGCCCCATCGGCAACGCCAAACCGGGAACGCCCGCGAGGTTGGCCGGAATCGTGGTCATGTCGTTGGCCCACATCGTGAGCGGATCATCTAACTGCTCGCCAAAGCGGAAGGCGGTGGTCGGCGCGGTGGGAGTGATCAGCGCATCCACCTGTGAGAACGCGTGGGAGAAATCCTGCTGGATCAGTGTACGGACTTTTTGGGCCTTGCCGTAGTAGGCGTCGTAGTAACCGGCGCTCAGCGCGTAGGTCCCCAAAATGATGCGACGTTTCACTTCATCACCAAATCCCGCCTCACGAGTCGCCGCCATCACATCTTCGACAGTGACCTGGCCATCTTGGGGGGTGATGCGCAGTCCGAATCGGACCGAGTCGTATTTGGCGAGGTTGCTCGATGCTTCCGCAGGGAGGATTAGGTAATAGGCGGAAACGGCGTAGTCAAAATGTGGCGCATCGATGTCGATGATTTCCGCCCCGTGAGCACTCGCGAGCTCGAGTAATTCGTGGAAGCGCTGTCTCACGCCCGGCTGGAAACCTTCCGTATCCAACTGGAGCACCCTTCCGAGTTTCACCCCGGTGAGGTCGGGCGCCGCGGCCGACTGAACGGCAGCATCCAGCATCGACGGCCAGGGTGAGGCAATCGAGGTGGAGTCGTGCGCGTCGTGTCCGGCAATGACGTCGTGGAGCAACGCCGTGTCAACGACAGAGCGGGCAACGGGACCCACTTGGTCCAGAGAGGACGCAAGCGCAATCACCCCATATCGGCTCACCCCGCCGTAGGTGGGTTTAAATCCGACCGTTCCCGTCACAGCAGCGGGTTGGCGAATGGATCCGCCGGTATCGCTCCCCAGCGCGAGGGGCGCTTCAAACGCTGATACGGCTGCCGCCGAACCACCGCCGGATCCTCCCGGGATACGCTCAACGTCCCACGGGTTCGCGGTGCGGTGATAGCCAGAGTGTTCAGTAGAGGAACCCATGGCGAATTCGTCCATGTTGGTCTTGCCCAAAGCCACCATTCCCGCGGCTCGATACTTCGACACCACAGTGGCGTCGTAGGGCGGTTGCCACCCCTCCAGAATGCGTGAGCCGGCCGTGGTGGGCATATCTGTCGTACACAGAACGTCTTTCACTGCCAGAGGTAAGCCTGCCGTTGACGGTAGTTGCTCGCCTTTAGCCCGACGGGAATCGATGTCGTCCGCATCTCCCAGCGCTTTCTCGCTCACATGGAGAAAGGCCTGCACTGTGCCTTCGACCTGTGAAATGCGATCGAGATGTGCCTGTGTGACCTCGCGCGAAGAAACCTCGCCCGCATTGAGCAGGCCCTGAAGTTCAATGGCCGGCAGCCGGGTCAGTTCGCTCACTGCTCTTCTCCCAAAATGGCGGTCACTCTGAAGCGGGAACCGTCGTGATCGGGAGCCCCCGCCATTGCCTGCTCAGTGCTCAACGTGTCCCCGACGACGTCAGGTCGGAACACGTTACCCAGCGGGATGGGGTGTGAGGTGGGCTCCACATCGGGGGTTGCCACTTCACCCACTTTTTCCACCGCGGACACGATGGCCCCCAGCTCACCGGTGAGTCGATTGACTTCATCCTCGGTAAGGGCAATGCGGGCCAAAGTAGCCAGGTGACGCACCTGCTCCGGGGTGATGTGGGACATGCTTCTCCGTTCGGACAACCGACTCACCAGTCTAGACGGGCGTGTTCTAGCCCTCTCCCACCGCGTCGAGGCCTCGCTGGAGAACATCGGCGAACATTTCCCCCGTGGCCACTGGGATACCCAGGGTCTCTGCTTTGGTGAGCTTTGACCCGGCACCCGGGCCAGCAATCACCAGACCCGTCTTCTTGCTGACGCTGGAAACAGGTGTGCCGCCAGCCTGACGAACCGCTTCTTCGGCTTCTTCTCGCGTGTAGCCCTCGATCGACCCTGTCACGACGACGCTGAGGCCCGATAGCGGACCCTGAACGGCTTCGCTCGGACCCACCCAGTTGGGCTCTTCAAAGCTCACGCCGGCTTCCCGCCACTGAGTCACGATGTCTCTGTGCCACTCCACAGCGAGCCAATCTCGAATCGAGTGGGCGATGGTTTCTCCCACCCCGTCGATCGCCGCGAGCTCTTCGACCCCAGCGTGCTCGATGGCCGCGAGAGATCCAAAATGGTCGGCCAGTGCGCGGGCTGCGACCGGCCCCACGTGGCGGATGTTGAGCGAGACCAAGAATCGCCAAAGTGGCTTCGCCTGTGCCCTCTCGAGCTGATCAATCAGTTCGAGCGCTGCTTTGGAGGGCACGAATTCTTCATCACCCCAGAAACCAACCGCCTCAGTCGACGCCGGGTCATTCTTTTGCCTCTTGCGCCTAAACGGCGTCAGCGCGATTGGACGCCCGTCCTCCTCCGTTTTCCCCTCACCCGTGTCTGGATCACGCGGCTGGTACACCACCGGAAAAAGGTCCTCAAGGGTGAGAGCAAACAGCTCTGCTTCACTACGCAGCACGGGCTCATGGGGAGGAAGAGGCTGGGTCAGCGCGAGGGCGCTCACCTCGCCCAAACCCTCGATGTCTAGGGCCCCTCGAGAACCAATGTGCTCGATGCGACCGCGCACCTGGGCGGGGCAGCTTTGCTGATTGGGGCAGCGCAAGTCGATATCACCCTCTTTTTGAGGGGCGAGAATCGCGCCACACTCCGGACACTTAGTAGGCATCTCAAACGGTCGTTCATTGCCGGTGCGTTTTTCGACCACGGGTCCGAGCACTTCAGGAATCACGTCCCCGGCTTTGCGAATGACGACGTGATCACCGATAAGAACTTCTTTGGCTTTGACAACTTCTTGGTTGTGCAGTGTCGCGCGCTCTACTTCGCTACCTGCCACGACCACCGGCTCCAATACGGCATAGGGGGTGGCCCGCCCCGTCCGACCCACGCTCACTACGATGTCGCGCAGAATCGTGGTGACCTGCTCGGGCGGATATTTATAGGCAATGGCCCAGCGGGGCGCGCGGGAGGTGGCCCCGAGTTCTCTCTGCAGAGACCACTGATCTACTTTGATAACCGCACCGTCAATTTCGTGGTCTAACTCAGCACGCTGCTGATGGAAGCGTTCAATGTAGCTAAGGACGTCATCCACACTCTGGTGCACCCCAACGTGGGGTGAGACGGGAAGCCCCCACCCCTCGAGTAACTGATAGAGCTCGCTTTGGGTGGCAAGGGGTGGTTCTGGCCACGCTCCAATGCCGTGGACGGTCATCGACAGTCGCCTGAGACGATCGAGTGCGAGAACCTTCTTCGCCTCCGACTTGCCATCCATTTTTTGGCGCAACGAACCTGATGCGGCATTGCGGGGATTCGCGAATACCCGCTCCCCTGCCTCGGCTAAGCCGTGGTTCATCTCGTGAAAAACCTCAATGGGGAAGAAGACTTCACCCCGCACTTCCACGAGCTCGGGCAGGTCAGCTCCGCTGAGACGATGGGGAATGCCGGGGATGTGAAGGACGTTTTCGGTTACGTCTTCACCGGTGACCCCGTCGCCTCGGGTGGCAGCGCTCACTAGCTCGCCGCGCTGATAGCGCAGGTTCAGCGCGAGCCCATCAATTTTTAACTCACAGAGAAACCTCGCATCGGGATAAGCCTGAGAAATCTTGGCCAACCACCCCCGCATTTCCTCATCAGAAAACACGTTGTCGAGGCTGAACATTCTCTCAGCATGAGTGACCGGGGCGAAAAGGGTTGATTCCCCCGAACCCACCGAACGTGTCGGCGAATCGGCTTGAGCAAACTGGGGAAAGTCTCGCTCGAGCTGCTCGAGTTGACTGACGAGCTCGTCATACTCACGATCGTCCGCGAGGAGCTGGTCTTTCCCGTAGTACGCGTCGCGGAGGGTGTGAATGCGCTCGGTTAACCGAGCGATTTCGGCCCTCGCGTCCTCCTCTAGCACCCTCCCAGTCTAGGCGGGAGCCCTGAAATCACGGCTTAGAAGGGCTGATCGTCGGGCATGCCCGTGCGCATCTCGGCCGGCAGGTGGCCCAGGTCGTTGTGGGTCACCAGAACCGCAGGTTTCGCACTGCGCACCCGAATAATGGTCAGTCCGCAGTGCGCTTGGTTGATACCAATCCACCGCCAGGCGGCTGCGCCAAAGACCTCTCGGACAAACCACGCAATCACAAAGTTGTGGGTGATGAGCAGCTCGTGAGAGTCTCCCGCGCGGACGGTCAACCACTCCGCCTGAGCATCGGCCATTTGCGCTTCTCCCGCCTGAATCTCTTCAGGACTCACCCCACCAAAGAACGACTCAAAAACAGCAGGCATGTCGGGGCTTGGCCCCGAGGGAACACAGTCCATCAACAGCGCTGATGGTTCGATTTCTAACGACGGCATCCGAGAGGTCATCGCCTGGGCGGTTTCGATTGCTCGTTCCATCGGTGAGGAATAAGCCCGATCAAAAGGGACACCACTCAGCCGCTCAGAGATTAGTTCTGCTTGACGTTTTCCTCTCGGCGAAAGGGGGCCGTCGGGTAGACCGAATTCAGCGTCGACCTGTTCGCCGTGGCGAACCAGGTAGAGGTAACGAGACACGGGCTGCCTCTCGTGTCGAATCGGAAAAAGTAGGGATGTCAGCTCAATGACTAGTCGTCAACAACGTCCAGGACGCTGTCGTTGACAGCTCCCACCGTCACGGCCGACAGTGGGTTGCGTGCGAGCTCAACAGCGAGCTCTTGCACGTCCTCTAGCGTAACAAGGTCTAACCGACGCAGGGCTTCGTCCCGATCAACGAACTCGCCCATGTGCAGCTCAGAGCGACCCAAGCGCACCATTCGCGCATCCGTACTCTCTAGTGCCAATGAGCTCGAGCCCTGAAGGTTCCCTCGGGTGCGCTCCCACTCATGCCAAGTAATTCCCTTTTCGACAATCTCCATAAATAGATCGCGCATCAACAACGCCACTTCGGAGGCGTGATCGGGCGAGGTTCCCCCTCCCATGCCAAACATTCCCGCGTCCGAGTAGTTCGAGGCGAAGGCATAGACGCTGTAGGCAAGGCCGCGTTTTTCGCGCACTTCTTGAAACAGCCGCGACGACATGCCCCCACCCAGCACGGTGGTGAGGATGGCCTGTGCGGGGCGTCGGGGGTCAGTCTGGGTGAGCCCGGGCATAGAGAGGACCACCATGGACTGCTCGAGGGGACGGTGAATCACCTGTCGAGCGGGGATGGAATGAAGAGATGCACGTGAGGTGTCCCGCCTCGGCACAGGTGCGCTCTGCTCATTAAGCGACCACCCGCACTCCTCCAGTGCCGCCAGCACCCAGGAGACGACTTCATCGTGCTCAAGAGCTCCCGCGACGGTCACCACCAGTTCCTCCGGTCGGTAGTAGCGCTGATAGTGCGCGACGACCTGGTCCCTCTCCGCCGACTTGATGGTCTCAGGGCTGCCTCCTATCGGACGGCCCAGAGGGTGGTCTCCCATAACCGCCTCAGTCACACGCTCGTGGGCGACATCGCTGGGGTCATCATCCGCCATGGCGAGCTCTTCGAGGATGACACGTCGTTCAACGTCGAACTCGTTGGGGTCGATGAGCGACGAGGAGACCATGTCAGCTAAGACACCGATGGCCATTTCCAAATCGCGATCCTGCACCTTCGCGTAGTAGCAGGTGTGTTCCTTGGCGGTCAGTGCGTTGTGCTCTCCACCTACCCGGTCAAAGGCCTCGGCGATGTCCATCGCGCTGCGTCTCGGGGTGCCTTTGAACAACAGGTGCTCAAGAAAATGCGTCGAGCCAAAAGCAACGTTTTCTTCGTCGCGGCTACCCACCCCAATCCAGAAGCCCACCGAGGAGCTCGCGGCACCGGGCACCGCTTCGGTGAGGATGCGCACACCCGAGGGGTGCACGGTTCGGCGGAGTCGAGCACCGCCGCTGATGGTGGCGTCGAGGTCGGGAAGGTTGAGGGGGAGGTCTATCGCGGGCGACACAGTCGATAAGCCTAGTGGCGAGGAATGTCTAGAGACGGGTCGGCTTAAACGCCTCGCGGGCCGGATTCCGAAGAATCCAGCCCGCGAGGGTGAAGGTGTTGGTTAGGCCTTCTTGGCCGCTGCAACAGCGACCATCCCAAAGCCCACCTTGTTGAGAACGTCGGCGATCACGTAAATGATGGCCGCGATGGCGACTGCAGCGCTGACGTCAGCACCGGAGATCGTCATGAACTCCTCAATGGCGGTACCGATGGGGTAGATCGCCCAACCGAGAAGAACGAAGCGACGCATGATGGTCACGGCGTTCTTCGCGAACTCGGGCATGCCGTCCAGCTTGACCTGGAAGACCTGCCAGACGATGTAGACCCAGGCGAGGCTCGAGACGATGAAGAAGAACCAGTTGCCAGCAGACAGCGGCTCTCCTACCTCACCGAGGTAACCGGTGACGATCATGATGATGTCGGCGATGACGATACGGGTCACAAAACCCTTCGTCGCGGCACCGGCAATCGCCACAATCAGACCAAACTCAACCAGCAACAGAGGCGTGGTGAGCAGCCAGTCGATGTAACGGAAAGGCATGGTTGCCCCTACGTCGCCCATCGACTGGTCGAAGAAACCTACGAAGTCGGTCATGATCCAGTACATCACCGCAGCGATGAAGGTGATAAGACCAGCGTAGGTAGCGGTCGTCCGGTGCTCGGGCTTGATGTCGTTACGCTCGAGAACGAAGTACAACGTTCCCGCAGCCATAGCGACGAAGCCGAGCATGAAGAACGACTGCGTAATAACCATCAGATCCATGGTTCTCCCTTGAACTGTTTCTTTTATCCCCCACTCCCGCCGTCGCGGCAGCGGAGCCGAGAGATTTTTTCTCCCTAACCCCCACCGGGCCTGCAGGCAGTCCCAGGGGTGCACGCGCCACGCTACTCCGAAGGAGTGAATTACCGGGTAAAAAAACCCTGGGCAAAACCTGATTGTTTTCTGATAGTGACGACCAAGCCAGCTTTAGTTCTCTGTTATTCCGGGGTAAAACGAAGCGGCGGCGGGAAATTCCCGCCGCCGCAACCGATTCCAATTTTCTAGCCGTCTTCGCCATCTGCGGGCGTGTCGGCCTCGTCCAAAACGGGCGAGAGGGAGAGCTTGCCGCGGTCGTCAATCTTGGTGATTTCCACCTGAATCTTCTGACCAACCGACAATACATCTTCGACGTCGTCCACTCGCTTACCTCCGGCAAGCTTGCGTATCTCGGAGATGTGGAGCAATCCGTCCTTGCCCGGGAGCAGTGACACGAAGGCGCCGAAGGTCGCGATTTTCACGACCGTCCCCAAATACTGCTCACCGATTTCCGGAGTCACAGGGTTCGCGATGGCGTTCACGCGAGCACGCGCTTCTTCCGCAATCGCTTGATCGGTCGCTCCGATGAACACCGTGCCGTCATCTTCAATGGAGATTTGAGCACCGGTCTCATCCTGGATGGCATTGATCGTCTTACCCTTCGGGCCGATCAACTCACCGATCTTGTCTTCCGGAATTTGGACACTGATCACGCGCGGGGCAGTCGGCGCCATTTCATCTGGCTCGCTAATGGCAGAGTTCATCACATCGAGGATTGTCATGCGGGCGTCCTTCGCCTGCTTGAGCGCGTCCGCCAGAACGCTCGCGGGGATACCGTCGAGCTTGGTGTCGAGCTGAATGGCGGTGACAAACTCGCGGGTTCCCGCGACCTTGAAGTCCATGTCGCCCAGGGCGTCTTCCGCACCGAGGATGTCGGTCAACGCGCGGTAGCGCATCTCTCCATCAACCTCGTCAGAAATCAGACCCATCGCGATACCGGCGACGGGGGCGCGCAGCGGCACTCCCGCGTTCAACATTGCCAAGCTCGACGCACAGACCGACCCCATCGAGGTCGAACCGTTCGAACCGAGAGCTTCAGATACCTGGCGAATCGCGTAGGGGAAGTCTTCGCGGGTCGGCAGAACCGGCACCAGGGCCCGCTCGGCGAGGAAGCCGTGGCCAATCTCGCGGCGCTTCGGGGTACCCACACGACCGGTCTCTCCAGTCGAATAGGGCGGGAAGTTGTAGTGGTGCATGTAGCGCTTGCTCGTCACCGGGTTCAGTGAGTCAAGCTGCTGCTCCATCTTCAACATGTTCAGAGTGGTCACACCCAGAATCTGGGTCTCACCGCGCTGGAACAGCGCGGAGCCGTGAACACGAGGAATCACTTCTACCTCAGCGTCCAAACCACGAATCTGCTCGGGGGTGCGGCCGTCGATACGGATACCTTCGGTGAGCACGCGGTGGCGCATGATGCGCTTGGTCACGGACTTGTATGCGGCCGAAACCATGCCGTTGGAGTCCTCAGCGAGCTCACCCGCTTCAACCTTCTGAGCGATGGCTTCCTTGACGCGAGCCTTGAGCTCGTCGTCGGCAGCCTGACGCTCCAACTTGTCAGCGATTTGGTAAACCTTCGCAAGTTCGTCCGCGGCAATCGCGTCGACAGCCTGGTAGACCTCGTCGGAGTAGTCAGAGAAGACCGGGTAGTCCTGGACTTCTTTCGCCGCCGTCTTCGCGAGCTTCTCCTGTGCCTCCACGAGCTGCTTCAAGAACGGCTTGGCAGCCTCAAGACCCTGAGCCACGACGGCCTCATCGGGCTTGGTCGCACCAGCCTGAATCAAATCCCAGCTGCCCTCGGTCGCTTCTGCTTCGACCATCATGATCGCGACGTCTTCCGAGCCATCAGCGTTCTTCACCACACGGCCAGCGACCATGATGTCGAAGACGGCTTCTGCAAGCTGACTGTGCTTGGGGAATGCGACCCATTGGTCTCCAATGAGCACCATCCGCACACCTGCAATCGGGCCGCTGAAAGGCAGGCCAGAAATCTGGGTGGAGGCACTCGCCGCGTTAATGGCGAGCGCATCGTAGAACTCGTCGGGTGCGATGGAGAGCACAGTGACCACGATCTGGACCTCGTTGCGCAAACCATCCACGAAGGAGGGGCGCAGCGGCCTGTCGATTAGACGGCAGACCAAGATTGCCTCGGTCGAGGGGCGACCCTCACGGCGGAAGAAGGAACCGGGGATCTTTCCCGCGGCGTACTGGCGCTCTTCCACGTCAACCGTCAGTGGGAAGAAGTCAAAACCTTCCCGGGGGTTTTTGCTCGCGCTGGTCGCCGAGAGGATCATGGTCTCCTCATCGAGGTACGCGGCGACGGCGCCCTGCGCCTGCTGGGCCAGTCGGCCCGTTTCGAAACGAATAGTTCTGGTTCCAAAGCGTCCGTTATCGAGGACTGCTTCGCTCCAGGTGATGTCGTCACCTTCCATAGGTGATTTCTCCTTTAGTGCTTAGGCACAGGCCACCACCGCGGAGTACACGTCAGGAAGGAATCCGCCTGATTTCGGGGGAGCCTGGCCAACAGTAGAAGTGCACTGTGAGTGATTCACAGTAGACCACCACCGGTGACCAGCTTCTAGCCGTAAACCATGCGATGGGGCTGTGCAGTTATGGTGCGCACGAGAGTGCGCCCCTCAATGCTATCAGCAGAAGGGGAAATTCGAGCGGAAGAGCTCTAGCGGCGCAGTCCGAGGCGCTCGATCAGCGATCGGTAGCGTGCGATGTCGATGCGCTGGAGGTAGCCCAGGAGGCGGCGGCGCTGACCCACGAGAAGCAGGAGACCACGACGCGAGTGGTGGTCGTGCTTGTGAGTTTTGAGGTGCTCAGTAAGTTCGTTAATGCGGTGAGACATCAGAGCAACCTGGACCTCGGGTGAACCGGTGTCGCCGGGGTGGGTCTGGTACTGCTCGATGATGGTCTTTTTTTCTTCGGCGGTCATAGTCATGTTCCACCCTGCTCTTTCTTTGTCTCGTTGCGCGGCGCCTCTACCCCTGTGGCGAAGCTCTCTGTATCCGCGGCCGGTTCACGGCACAAGGTCACAGACTATCACCACGATTGTCCAAGTTTTTTCCCTGTGACCTGACGGATGCCCACGGTATTCTGGCGATACACCGCGAGGGAGAGAAAAAATGAGCGACAACGGTGCCGACTTAGTGACTCAATTGAGCGACGACGAAGCGTGGGAGCTTCTCGCGCAACACGAAGTGGGTCGCCTCGCAACCACCGCCGGCGGAGTGTTGGACATTTTCCCCATTACGTATGTCGTTGATGAGCGCACACTCGTGTTTCGCACTGCGCCCGGAACCAAACTCGTGGAACTCACCGTCAACGACCATGTCGCTTTTGAGATCGACCACTACGACGACCGCGCGGGCTACAGCGTCGTGATCCACGGCACAGCCGAACGTCTGGAATCAATGGGCGAGATTGACCGGGCCAAACTGTTGCCCCTGCCCAACCTCTTCCCCACTGAACGCCCCCGATATGTGCGAATTCATCCCACAGATATCAGCGCGCGACGGTTCCAACGCGCCTAAGAGCGTTATCAAGCTGTAATCGCCCAAAGTATTGACCTTTGGGCCACCCCGGAGCACACTGGGCTCAAGTTACTCGCCGCTCAGGACGTGTCGGAGGCATCGCCCCGCCCCTGGGCGGCGAGGTTCATTTAGGCGGAATCGTCAGTGAGTTCAGGAACCACGATTGCCGTCGTCGGGTCGATAATCCCGCTCAGGCGCGCAGGCTGAAGCGCCCGATCAAGATCCTCTTCAGACATCAACCCCTCTGCTAGGACCAACTCGCGGATCGTCTTACCCGAGGTGAGCGCCTGATGGGCGAGGGTGGCCGCTTTTTGGTAGCCGATATCGGGGGTGAGGGCTGTGACGACACCCACACTGGCTGAGACCTGCTGGTGAAGTTTCTCCGCGTTAGCGGTAATCCCGACCACGCAGTTATCGCGCAGTGTCTGACATCCTCTCGTCATCCACGCCAGCGACTGCAAAATCGACGACGCCATCACCGGCTCAAATGCGTTGAGCTGCAACTGCCCCGCCTCCGCGGCGGCACACACCGTTGCATCGGCCCCGATAATCGCGAACGCCACCTGGTTCACCACTTCGGGGATCACTGGGTTGACCTTCCCCGGCATGATTGACGATCCCGCTTGGCGTGGTGGCAGATTAATTTCGTTGAGTCCCGCTTGTGGCCCACTGGAGAGCAGTCGTAGGTCGTTGCAGATTTTGGAGAGCTTCACCGCTGAGCGCTTAAGCACTCCGCTGAGAGTCATGAATACTCCGACGTCGCTGGTCGCTTCGATGAGGTCAGGTGCCGTCTTGATTTCTAGGCCACTGATCTCAGCGAGGTGTGCGCGAACGGCCTCGGCATAACGATGATCCGCGGTGATACCTGTACCAATGGCCGTTGCACCCAAGTTGACCTCACACAAGAAGGGGATGACTTCTCCAAGGCGATCGAAGTCTTCGTCCAAGGTGGTGCGAAATCCCCCAAACTCCTGCCCCAGAGTCATCGGTACCGCATCCTGCATTTGAGTGCGGCCCACCTTTAGGACGTCTTTGAATTCGCGGGCCTTGTCACCAAACGCCCCGGCGAGCGCCCGATGCTCGGGAAGGAGCCGTTTGATGCCTAAGACCATCGCGATTTTGATGGCCGTGGGGTACACGTCGTTGGTGCTTTGTGACCGGTTCACGTCATCAATGGGGTGAATGAGGTCGTAGCGACCTTTCTCGTGTCCCATGATTTCCAGCGCCCTGTTCGCGATGACCTCATTGGCGTTCATGTTGGTCGAGGTGCCGGCACCACCCTGGATCGCGCCGACCACAAATTGGTCGTGTAAGGCTCCGCCCGCGATTTCTTCACACGCCTGATCGATTGCTTGAGCAATCTCTGGCTCCAAATCACCCAAGTCTCGGTTGGCGCGCGCTGCCGCCTGTTTCACCCAGGCGAGCGCGGTAATCAAATCGGGGTGATTGGAAATGGCGCGCCGGGTGATGGGGAAGTTTTCCAGCGCTCTCGCCGTGTGCACACCCCAGCAGGCGTGGCGTGGGACGGGCAACTCTCCGAGAGAGTCTCGCTCGATTCGCACCTCGAGGGAATCATCGGTGGCAGGCTCGTCGAGCCCTGGCCGGTAAACGGGAGCTCCGGAAGAATCTCTGGAAATAGTGGGACCAGGACCCGTGGTGTCAACCACGCCATCACCGCCAATCGGCTCTTACGTCGTCGCATGTGGGAGCTGCAAGCTTCCGCGGTCAGTCTATTCCTGCCCCCCTCCTCCCACCGAAGCTCGTCACCACATGTTCGTTGCGTCGCGAGTATGCTGGCGCTCACTAAGAGAAAGGCGCGGCGATGGCTGATCAAACAATCGACATGTATGGAACCCCGTGGTGCGGTGACTGCGTTCGCGCCCAGGCGCTGCTCGAGCACTACGGAGTCGAATTCCGCTATCACAACGTCGACGAAGACCCCCAGGCGAAAGCAAAAGCCATCGAAATCAGCGGTTTGCCGAAGATTCCTGTGCTGCTCTTTCCTGATGGAAGCCACCTGAGCGAACCCTCCAATCCGCTCCTGAACGAAAAACTCACGTCACTCGACCTCATCTAACGGGTAGGGCAACACGAGGACATCGACGCAGATGAACCTCACCGCTAATGGCCGCGTCGAACTCACCACACGCGATGTGGTGACATTCGAGCGGTGCCCGTGGGCGTGGGTGAATTCCATCGCGGTCATACAGCGGGGCCACTATCCGCCGCCGCCGCTCGACAACACGATGCGCGAGCTTATGGCGGAGACGTCGCATCACCACCGCGAACGCGTGCGCAGCTACCTTCGCACCAGCCACGGGGCGGTCGGCAACTCAGAGGACACTCCGCTGGTTGACCAGATCAGCCAGCACGGTTCACTTCTCGACCCGAGTTGGAGTTGGGAAGACCCCCACTCACCCTTCACCGTGACTGCTCGCATGGACGGCCTCATCTCTGGCGATCGGGGCGCGGTGAGGATGGTGGCGAGCAAACTTGGCCACTCGTCGATGCGCGCACTTCTCCTGTCTTCAGCGGGAGCGCTCGATGGCCTCCGTCTTAGTGGCATTGATGCCGAGTCAACGCTTGAGGTTCTCTTTGGTGATGGCGAGACCGACCTGCTCGACCTGAGTGATAGTCGGGAATTGTGGCGGCAAACACTCGGGCAGATGTCGAAGGCCTACCAGGACTATCGCGAGGGTGCATCGTATGAATGGTGGTCATCCCCCTTTGATCAATGCGGCCGCCTCAGTTGTGAATGGTGCCAAGACACCCTGTCGCGAAACGATGACCTTTTTCATATTGCGAGGATTCGACGGCTTCATCGCGCAGAAATTCGGCGCCGGGGAATCCAGACAATGACCGATTTTGCAACGAGCACAATTGACGAACTTGTTGAACAAATCCTCACCGTCCCCGGCGACGATCTACGTCGACTGCAGCTGCAGGCCAGCCTGCAAGTTCTGAGCACGCATGACCCAGACGGCGCTCCCCCTATTCAGGTGGTTGATCCTGGGGAAATTGCCGCGCTCCCCCACGTGCGCGACGGTGACCTGTATCTCGATTTTGAGAGCAACCCCGGCTATACCGAATGGCCACCATTGGAGGATTACTCGCCCGGAGCTGTCGGCCCGTCGAGCTGGTTGGGTCTGGAATATCTCATTGGGGTGTTGGAATCATCCGATGAGAGCTATCGCTACTGGTGGTCTGACTCGTTTTCCTCCGAGGAAGAGGCATTTCGCAAGTTCCTCGACGAGATCCTTAGCCGGCATCGCCACGATTCACACTTTCGAGTTTTTCACTATGCGCCCTACGAGATTCAGGCGCTTCGTCGGCTGACGACGCGCCATCTCTACGGCGCAGAAGCACTGGAGGAGTTGCTCTCGGGCGAGGTCTTTGTTGACCTCTACAAAGTGGTCATGCGAGCGGTAGCGATTGGCACTCCCAGCTATTCCCTCAAGAAACTGGAACCCCTCTATCTGCCAGCGGAGAGCCGCGAGGGAATCAGCGCCGGTGCAGAGTCAGTCGAAGCGTTTATTCGCTATCACGCGCTTCGAGAGAGCGAGCCGGACACAGCAACGGCGATACGAGAAGACATTCTTCGTTATAACCGTGTGGATTGCCTCTCCACCAAACGTCTCCACCAATGGTTGGTGGGTCTCACGCTGGAGTAGAGCTATTGGCCGAGGTCGAACTCTTCGGCCGCGCGGCGATCGCATTCGCTGCGCACCCGGTGATAGTCATCCCACTCGGACGCCCCTTCGCCGTGAGGAAATACCTCGGCGCGCATCTGCTCTAGTCGTGGATCATCGTCGTAGCTCGCTCGCGCGAAGGCATCGAGTTGTTCCGTACGCTCCCGCAATTGCTCAAGATCAGCGTCGAAGAGTGGGCCAAACATGGTTTCATTCTTCCCAATCAACCGACAGCACGTCGTCCTCATCTCCGATGGTGATGGTCGCGCGTTGAAACCTCTGATCGAGTGCATGGGGCAACCACAAGATCGCGTCGGACCACATCCGATGAAAAGGAATCTCAATGATTGGAAACCACTGCGGGGTGAGCTCTTCGCTCGCCGCTGGCTGACCCTCGAACGCCTCCAAGAGAAACGCGTGTGAGCGCTGTGAGAGGTGCGGGCGAGTGGGGAACGGGTAAGAAATAGTGGCTATGGGAATGAGGTGGGTTTCATCCGCCACTAAACCGACTTCTTCGTGAAGCTCCCGTACGGCAGCCTCGGTCACACTCTCGCCCGGCTCGACTTTGCCCCCGGGCCCGACGAGGCGTCCGCGGCCCAGGCCGGTGAGCTTCTCCCCCAAAAGCACCTGACGACCAAACGAGGTGTTCCGCACCGGGTAGACCACGACAACATCGAACACCCCTTCAGGCTAACAACGGAGTCGTTGCCAGAAAGTCAGCCCTGCTACGGTTAGCCGAGTCATAGCGAGGAGGCGTGATGGAGGCTGACCGACCGGGTTCGTCACGAGTCACCATCGGGGTGCTCTCCCTGGTGGCCGCTATTGCACTCATCGCCGCACTCACCACGCAGATCACCGACCAAGTGCTCAACGGTGCGTTTGTCCCGCAGGAGTACTTCAGCTACTTCACCACTCAAACGTCGCTCGCGAATCTGGTGGCCTTGGTCGCCAGTGGGATCTACCACTTCCAAAGCTCAATCGACACTGTGAAGCTGGCGATGGTGCGCCACGCTCTTTTCGCCTACGCCATCATCACCGGCACCGTCTACAACCTGTTATTGCGGGGTTTGCCCACAGAACCAGGCGAATTTGTCTCCCAATTCACCTTCCCCAACGAAGTCCTCCACGTCGTCATGCCCATCTTCTTAGCTTTGGAATGGTTGGGAAATCCCTACCGCCCTCGTTTGCCATGGTGGTCACTACTGGTCGGGTTGATTTACCCCATCACCTGGGCAATTGGCGCAGTCGTCCGTGGTCACTGGACCGGCTGGTATCCCTACGACTTCCTCGACCCGAACGGGCCTGCCGGATGGTCGGGTGTGTGGCTTCACATCGGAGGTATCGCCGTCGCAATTATCGTGTTGCTGACGGTGGCGCTGGGAATCAACCGGCTCTATTGCCGAATCTTTAAGCGCTAACCCACCGATTCCAGCGGCTTGACACGCGCCTCCAGTGCAAAGGTCAACAGGTTGGCTAGTGCCACCTCTTGCATGGTGCCTTCGACTGTTGTCGCTTCCTCGTCTCCATCGAGGGCGCGAAGAGAGAGGCCAGACTTTTGATCAATCAGCTCAGCGATGCGCTGGTCGATGGTTTGAGCAGCCACGATTCGCCATGCGGTGACCGGCATTTCCTGACCGATGCGGTGTACGCGGTCAATCGCCTGGGTTTGCTCAGCACTCGTCCAACTCAATTCGGCCAACACCACGTTGGAGGCCGCCTGCAGGTTCACGCCGACACCGGCTGCGGTGAGTGAACAGACAATGACGCCCACTTCTTCGTCGTTGGTGAACTTGTCGATGGCTTCTTGGCGTGCCTGGGCTGTTTGGTCGCCGCGAATCTGGGTGGGGTTGAACCCCTGCTGGGAGAAGTGTGCGTAGGCAGCATCGAGCACGTCGATGTGTTTGGCGAAGAACACCACCTTGCCGACGTTGCGGGCAAGTTGCGAGGTGTAGTCGGCAGCCATCAGCGCTTTTGCCGTACCGATCCGGCGCACCAGGCTGAACACGTTCTCGCCGGTGTTGTCCTGCTTGGACTCTTCAATCTCCGAGTGACACACCAGTCGCACGAGATCCTCGTCGACACCCTCGACGGGAGTGCCGCGAGCAGCGATGACCCGGTCGTAGCGGGCGAGCAGACGCTCGATAAGGGCCTTCTCGGCGTCTCGAATCGAACGGGTGGCGTCGTCATCCAACTCAACAGGAATATCGGCGATACGACGAGCCGGGATATCGCTCGCTACGTCTTCTTTGCGTCGGCGAACGATGCCCATGGAAATGACTTGGCGTCGCGCCTCAGCAAAGAAGCCGGGGTCGACGGGGGTGAGGCCAGTGGATTCGAGCTTTGCCATGAGTTCACCCAGTGGCTTTTTGTCGTCGATCCAGCCCAAGAATTCCCAAATCATTCGGAAGTCTTCGATTTGGTTAATCAGCGGAGTTCCGGTCAGGGCAATCAGGAGTGGGTGCGCCAGCCGGGCGCGAATCGTTTTCGCGACCACCTGGACGTTACGGGAGCGCTGGGACTCGCGGTTTTTGATGAAGTGCGCCTCATCCACGACCATTCCGCGGAAATCAAACTTCGAGAGCCAACCCACGTGACGATCGAGAATGTCGTAGTTCACGATGAAGACGTCACTAAACGCGTCAATGTCGGTTCCATCACCGTGCACCACGGTGGCGCGGCGACCCGGGATCCACTTCGCCACTTCTCGCGCCCAGTTCATCTTCACGACGTTGGGGACCACGACGAGAAGCGGGAACGCATCGGCCACATCAGCGGCCATCAGAGCTTGAGCGGTCTTACCCAAACCCGGCTCATCGGCGAGGAGGAAGGTTCGGTGGCCGGCTTTCACTGATTCCACGAACTGCGCTTGGTGCACCATCAGCTCGATCCCACCCGGTGTGGCCAAAGAATCGGCTGCTGGAAGCTCCATCGAAGCCGCACCGCCTCCGGCGCCCTGTTCAAAGGCGCGGAAAAGCGGGTCAATCAGCTCCCAGTTGGTGAGCAAACCCTCCACCTTGCCAGCAGGCTTCGAATAGGCGGCGAAGTCTGGAGACATGAAGGGGTTAGCGAGTTGAGCATGTCTGACCGACTGGGGGACAACCTGTTTGGCCTGTTCGGGAGTCTGTTGAGGCTTTTCTTCCGCAATGATCAGCTCCTCTGGAGCCAGTTCGGCACCGCTCGCGACCAAAAAGTCGCGGCGCAGACGCTTCGCCGAATCGGAAATCTTTGCTTCGGGAGCGAGCAGAGCAATCAAACTGGTGTCACGGGCTGCCGTCTTGGCCATAATCGCTGCCAGGCCGTCGAGTCGTTTGAGAACTTCCGCTCGCTCCGCCTGAGCGACCGATGTGTCCTCTTTCACCCGAGCGCGTTCTTCGCGCACTAGCAGGGCGGCCACTTGGAATTTGGTCCGGTTTTGGGCGTTGACTTTGCCACGAGCGGCCTGGTTTTCGACCTCGCGCACGGCACGGGCCAGGATCGGAATAATGCCCTCGTCATCGAGGGGACGCCGGCGCGGACGCGACTTATTGGACGACCGGGTAGCCGTCTTCGAAGGGCCTTGCTGGGCCATGTATCTCCTTGGGTGCTGCTCCACACACCGATGCATACATCACATCCGGAGGGGAGTTGTGTTGAAAACCAATCAGACCTGGGGTGACACCAGTGACTGGATGCCTTTAGTGTAGCGGCTATTTCGCGGACGCGGGTGCCGTCGACAACGCGAGCGCCTCAGCTTTTCGCGCCAGCCCCCTCGCCATTCCGTCAAACACGATGCCGTGGAAGGGCATCACGGCGAGCCAATAGAGACGACCACCCAGCCCGTGGGGGAAAAAGATGGCGCGTTGGGTGAGTTCGCTGCCCTCATCGCCGCGATCTGTCACCACAAACTCGAGCCACGCTAAACCGGGCACTTTCATTTCGGCTCGAAGACGCAAAATGGATCCTCGCTCGACCCGCTCGACTCGCCAAAAATCGAGTGCATCCCCCGTGACAAGACGGTCAGGGTCTCGCCGGCCACGGCGCAATCCCACACCACCGACAAGCTTGTCCAGAAGCCCTCTTAGCGCCCACGCTCCCGGCAGGGAATACCAGCCATTGTCACCACCGATTGACTCGACCACTCTCCACAGAGCGTCGGCCGGGGCACTCGAATGCACGGTGCGAATGTCGGTGTACACCGTGTGGCCTGCCCATTCCGGGTCACTCGGCAACGGGTCGTGCGGTGCACCCTGGACCTGGGCGTCGCGCCATGACGTTTCGACCTCACCTTCGCGCATCCGCGCCAGTGCCAGGCGAACCGCACGTCGATATCCGGTGAGGCCTTCGGCGGGAGGCGGAATGACCTCGTCAATATCGTGGTTAGACATCACGGCGTCGTTCAACAACGACTCGATGATTGGCACCGCCAAGGAACGCGGAATCGGGGTGACCAAGTTCACCCACTGCGAGGCCAAATAGGGCGTCAGCACGGGAAGCGAGGCAATAGGCCGTTGCTTCAAACCTGCTTCAACGGCATACCCGTTCATCAGCTGGCCGTATCGGTACACGTCGGGCCCGCCAATGTCGTAGGCGCGATTGATGGAGGGGTCGACCTCGGCCGCCTCCAAGAGATAGTGCATGACGTCTCGCACGGCGATGGGTTGAATAAAGTTGCGCACCCACTTCGGTGCCGGCATGTAGGGAAGAACTTCAGTCAAATGGCGAATCATCTCGAAACTGGCCGAGCCGGAACCAATGATGACGCCCGCCTGCAAGACGAGGGTGGGCACCCCGGAAGCCAGCAAAATATCGCCCACCTCTTTGCGCGAAGCGAGGTGTTTGGACAGCTGCCCCTCAGGGTGGAGCCCGCCGAGGTAGACAATTCTTCCTACTCCCGCCGCGCGGGATTCCTCGGCGACAATCGTCGCGATTTCACGCTCCAACACGTCAAAGTTGGTCGAAGACGCCATCGAATGGACCAGGTAGTACACGACGTGTTGATTACTGACGGCTTCGCGGACCACCTCACGGTCGTGGAGGTCACCGACCACTACTCGCACCTGGTCTCGCCAGGGAACATTGTCCAGCCGATGCTCTTCCCGCACCACGACTGTCACGTCGTGACCTCGCTCGAGAAGCCGGGGCACTAAACGGCCTCCGACGTAACCGGAAGCGCCGGTCACCAACATCCTCATGTGGTTGAGCGTAGGTGTTCTTCCCGGAAATTGCCTCACAGGGGGC